>Ga0070749_10001270_pt1 | contig 17127 bp, 26 predicted proteins | sample VirMetDEL_Nov_18_FD_75180 | JGI IMG/M metagenome (GOLD analysis project Ga0070749, IMG submission 75180) | Aqueous microbial communities from the Delaware River and Bay under freshwater to marine salinity gradient to study organic matter... | ecosystem: Environmental > Aquatic > Marine >...
AAGTTATCTGACGAATGGTTGATTTGAGTATGCTTAACGTATGTTCCTAGTGTGTAGCTATGCTACACTTTGTTCTGTTGTACCAACCTAACTTGGAGATTTACAGATGAAACTTGATTACTGGGAACAAAAAGAGCTCAGAGATGCGATGGGGAAACTCATCGAGAGAGCTGCTTGGGCTAGCAGGTCAATGTGCTATCGAAGCGAGGTGCTTGAGCCTTATGCCTTTGATGACGTTGAAAAGCTCATATCAGAGATGGAAGACATGAAACAACTCTGGCTATCCATGAAGCGTAAGGATGTCACGAAGAACATATCAACAGCATTTGATGAGGTAGGTATATGAGAAGCGTTGATGACTTGCTCTTTAGGGGCAGGATGCAAGATCGAGACTGGATGAGGGTTTATGACTATGAAGAAATCATGATCGTTCCTCACTACACTCAAAAGAATACCTTTGTGCTTCCAGGTGGAAGGCTGGTTAAAGAATCTGATCTGAAGAAAGCAAAGGCTAGGAAATCTATTAGCTATCTATGGCCCAGGGCTTGGGCAAAACAAGAAGGGGTAAGCAATGATTTACACGTTTGAAGAACGAAGCAAAGCAATCTTTGCAACGGATGCAAGACAGATTGCAGACGGTCATGCGGCTGAGGTTTATCTGAAGAAAACCGATCAGGCTTACTGGGAAGAACGCAACAAGTTTGACCCTGCAAGCCAAGAGCGTATGAACTGGGGTTTGCTCTTGCAAGAAAGTATCGGCAGAGAAGCCTCTAATAGGCTCAAGGTTGCGTTAAAAGATGCTGACTATGAGCTAACCCATGCCAAGCATGGTTGGATGCGTAGTCACTTTGATTTCATCTCTGAGGATGGCAAGACGCTGGTTGAAGTTAAGAACTACAACGCGATGAAACGCAACCAATACGATCCAGAGACTGGTCTGATGCCGGTTGCTGACTCAGTGCAGTGCATTCATGAAGCAGCTGTGCATAACGTGGAGCGTGTTGTTTTGGCGGTTCTGTTTGGTGGGCAGGAGTTAGTGCTTATCGATAAGCAGATTACCGAGGAAGAAAAAGAAAGGCTTATCAAGTCTGAAGCTGCCGTATGGGGTGCGATTCAGGCAAGAACACCACCGATGCCTACAACCCCTGACGAGGCTAGAAAGCTATTTCCATCATCAACCGACAACAGTGCTTTGGCTAACTCGCATGTTGAACAAGTCGCAGCACAGCTCAAGACCATTAAAGAACATATCAAGAAGCTCGAAGAGCAAGAAGCAAAGCAACAGGCTTACTTGCAAGCAGCCATGAAGGATGCAAGCTCGCTTGTCACGTTTGATGGTCGAGTGCTTGCAACCTGGAAGTCTGCCAAGGGTTCGATGAGCTTCGATAAGTCAGCACTTGAGAAAGATATGCCAGAGGTTTACCAGCGGTACATGAAAGAAACAACAGGCTCACGGAGGTTCTTACTCAAATGAATTTCTTAGACGCTTTGAAATCTATGAGAGAAGCAGGCTGGCCTGATAGCGATGTTATTCGTTTGCTGTCTTGCTGCGAACAACCAGAGACTGCCCTTGAGTTTGCAAGCTATTGCACGGCGATGAAGCAAGCCTGGGACATGCTGCAAGCACTTGACCCAAGAACATGCTCTGCACAGTTTAGAGATGGTTCTTGGGGATTTGAAACGAAACCTGATGTCATTCAGATTGGAGACTGGAATGTCTGAACTTGTTAATACCTCACAGCTCGATCCTGTTGTGATCGAATCGATTGTCACTAAAGGAGACTTAAGTGCTTTGTCTGAACGACAACTCGTCAGTTATTACAACTATCGATGTGGACAAGTCGGTCTTGATCCCAGTGCAAAGCCTTTTGACTTGCTCGTGCTTAATGGAAAGAAAGTCCTGTACGCAAACGCTGGTGCCACGCAGCAGCTATCCAGTGTGCACGGATTGTCCACTGCTATTACTAACCGAGAACGCATTGAATCAATCTATTGCGTTTCTGCGCGAGTCACTGGAAAAGATGGAAGAAGCACAGAGAATCAAGGCGCTGTGGACATTGCAAACCTCTCAGGAGAAAAGCTAGCCAATGCCATCATGAAGGCTACAACCAAGGCTATTAGACGTACGGTGCTTGCTCACTGTGGATTGGGGATGCTCGATGAAACGGAGATTGAGACGATTCCTGGGGCTGTCGCTTCGCCAATGCCTATGCCGGTCACTGTACCTGTGCCAGCGATTTCTGAGGTCTTGGAGAAAAAGCATAAGGTCTTGATACCTCAAGGCGATACACACAAAGTGCATGAGTCTTACGACGACGAGCACCAGTGGCAAGACGGTTTCTTTGGCTTGATTGGCAAGATTGCGAGTAGCCCAAAACTTTCATCAGAGGAGAAGAATGCCAAGTTGGCATCTCTCTTTCGGGTCAACGAGCAAACCTACAATTCGTTTAGCGGGGTTGCAGCCATCGAATTTAAGAAGCGCTGTCACGATCATGAGGTCGAGGCTTACGTCACAAAAAAGGTTGTGACTCTGGACGAGATGAAAGACGACCTCGAAGTGGCGTTCGACGAATGACACAGACTGAAGCAGTGCTTGAGCGGTTGCATCATGGGCCGCTTAACCAATTGCAAGCCTATGCTGAAATCGGTACGACACGGCTCGCAGCCAGAGTCGATGACTTACGAAAAGCAGGTCACATTATCAACACACAGATGATTACTTCCCAAAACGGCAAGACATTTGCCAACTATCACTTAATAAGGAAACAACATGGCTTATGAACATCAACCAGGACAAGGTGCAATCTACAACGTTAAGAACAAGAAGCATGAGAAAGCACCAGACAGAGATGGCCTGCTCATTGAAGACCAAGACTACAAGCGTGGTGACGTTATCAAACTATCTGGGTGGACTAGGCGTGGTAACTGGGGTGAGTTGATCTCGATCAAGGTCAACAACTGGAAGCCAGGTGATGCACCACCAGCAGCCAGAGAGGTTTACAGCTCAGACAGCGATGTGCCGTTCTGACCATGATATGCCCTAAGTGTGCAACAGAGGGTCAATTGAACGATAGCGTCGTACTTGATTCACGGCGCTACTACGACAGAGACAATCTTGCTAATACATGGGTGACTCGCAGGCGTAGATGTGTTGCTTGCGGTCATCGATTTACAACCTATGAAGGGTTAAAAGGAGAGGGTCAGCGTCGTTACATCGAAGCCTATGACGATTCAGTCAGAGAGGACATGGCATGAACATAACCGATCAAGAGCGTATTCAGACATTAAGAGAACTAAATGACGAACTAAGATCGCATTGTGCAAAGCTAGAGCACATGCTTTCAACGCGCGATGAGTTCCTTCGATCATTGTGTGACCCAGACTTACTTGGCTATGCTGTCAATGATGAAGTCAGGCATCACGCTTACAACCTCTTAAGGAAGCAAATCAATTGAGCAAGCTAGGCAAAGACCGAGGCGCTTCTTACGAACGAGAAGTCTGTAAAACGCTCTCAGATCGATTGGGAACGAAAGTAACCCGTGTACTAGGGCAAGCAAGAGATGGTGGCTCTGACATCGATCTAGGGCCGTTTATGATCGAATGCAAACGTCGTAGGAAGATTGCTCTTTATGAGTGGATGGAGCAAGCCATTGTTTCAGCAGATGGCAAGCAAATACCTGTGGTTGTTTGCCGAGGTGATGGCAAGGAAAGCCTGGCAGTGTTCAGGCTTGACGATGCTATCTTACTGATGCAGAATGAATTGTAGTGTCTCCGCTCAGTCTGAGAGTTAGGTTACGCCGGAGGCAGGCGTTATCAGACAGCCTCAACCCCTCAAGTGGCTTCCCGACGAGCCTTTTCCCCGTCCTAGCGACGGGGTTTTCTTTTGGCAGTCTTGGCAGCTTCTCGAAAATTTTTGGCGGTGGGAGCGCCTTTACTACCGACCTTCCTCATCCGCTCGCCACTACCAGCAGCAATCCTTGCTTGCTTTCGATGAATGTTTGCGTATAGACCTGGTTTCATTTAACACCTCCAACGTCGTCTAGCAGCCTTGCCTCTTGGGCCAGACCATGATTGTGACCTTGCACAGAAACTCTTCTTCCTGGCACGTTCTTTAGGCGTGCGAGGGTTGGGTGCAGGTGCTTGCAGATTAGAGCCTGTAGCACGGTTATAAGCCTTCCTACCGGCTTCTGTCATGCCACCACCTTCTGACACAGACTGGAAGTGCCTGCCTTTGCCTCTGGTGGTCTTTGAGATTGGGTTTGCCATGATTACCTCATCAGCATCGATTCTGCTTGCCTGCGTCTTGTTAGCCCTGGTAACACCCTACCAGCAGCTTTATTCCATTTCAAGCACTCACTGGCAGCACCATCCCAATCGCCTGCATCCACACGCTTCTTAAAGGTACTGATGCGGTAGTTACCTAGACCACAGTTATAAGCCCAAGATAGCACTGCTGCAAAGCGGCGAGGCGAGGCTTGCAAGAGTTTGGGTGAGAGTCTTACCAGTCCTTGACTGAAGTATCTGACATGTTCCTGAAGACGCTGCTCGGCCTGATCTTTTGACCACATAGTGCCTGGGCCAATCCCACTACCAGTAGAACCATAGCCAATAGTCCAAGGCTCAGCACCAGTAGCGGGGTCAGGATAAGCAACACAATCCCCATTGGGAAGTCTGCGAGCATAGCCCTCGAACGGTTTAATGAGCACATCAACCGAGAGCTTAATGCCTTCATTCACTTCTGATATTTTTCGATGCTGCGACCAACAAACCAGAATGACACGCACATGTTAAAGAGTGCGAAGTCATCTTCATCCCAACACTTCAGAATAACTTCATGCCAAGGCGCTTGTGTTTGAAACGCCAATACCATCGTAGACGCTTTGACTGCTGCATACATAAAGAACAGTGACCAGGTGATGCCAGGGCGAACCAGAGCTGAAATAGCAGCCACCACCTTACCTGCTTCTTTAGCTGTCTGAGCTTGTTCCTCAAAGGCAGCTTTAATCGTATCCAGTTGCTGAACAGAGTAATCAACATACTTTTCTTCCATACGAAACTGACCTTTGACTTTCTCAAGATCAGTCTGTAGTTGAAACATATTCAACTCATGGCTGCGTTCGTTTTTCTTGTCGAGATACTTCAGTATCTCTGGTGCTAGTCTGAATAGACCACCAAAGATAGAACCTAGAAGACCGCCGCCAAGTAACTCAAACATTACTTGCTAAACAACTGGTCGATGCGCGAATGTGCCTTGTTGGTTGCGTCATGCAGTATTTCAACTCTTGCTTTCAAATCTGCTAAGTCAGATCGAATAGCAATGTAAGCACCAAGAGCACCGGCACCTGCGCCAATCAGAGCTTGCAAAACGACTGAAAGCGAGATTTCCATTTACGACAAACCCTCTCCAGGACAGATGTAGCAAAGGCAAGTGCTAGACGCTGCAATGCCTGCAACATAAACGACATTGCTTGCAGAGCATTGAATGCCCGTAAGAACAACTCGTGTACCAGCAGGAATCACATGCACATCCTGTGCAGTGCCAGAAGTAGGAAACGCCGCTGTTACCGTGTTATCTCTGCCAAAGGCAATGGCAACAGCATTTTCTCCAGTGTTTGTAATGGCGTATTGCTGGGCTGGCGTATCAACCGTCACTTGCACATTCGAGGATGTTGCAGCAGCGGTTAATAGAACAGAAGCACCCGTTGCCTGAAAGGCGATATTACTTGCCACGCTTAGTCCCCCACTGCTCTGCCGCAGTCATCGTGCCATAGCAGGGAGCACCATTGGTGAACTTAGGCTGGAAGTTAGGAGTGACTTGCTTAGGCTTGGCAGCAACAGGTTTAACTAGAACTTGTTTGCTCACTACTTTCATCATGCTGATCATGTTTTGTTTCCTTGATCAAGGAGGGTAAAAACACCGCAACCGCAAAGATACTGAGCGTTGCAATGCGCTCGTAGTTCGGCCCCCACATTGTCCAACATGCAAGAGCAAATGTCATCGCTAGCGAGAAGATCGTCAAGATTCTAGCCGTGACAATCTTCAATGCAATCCGTACTACCTTCAAAAATGTCGAGTCCATGTTCAGCCCCATGGTTAGTTAAGGTTCGCAGATATTACCTTAACTCTCTTCATCTTCATCATGGTTCATAAAACCACTTCCCCATGCTGCATCATCTGCCTTCAACCGAATCGCTTCTAACTTCAGTGCTCGGTCAATCACTCGCGTCTTATCAACCATCGAAGCCTGCGGGTCAGCCATGACCTCTGCTAGTAACTTACTAATCGCTTCTTCTAGCGCTGGGTTAATACCCGCTTGCTTTTTCTTCATCGAGTCATTCGACGCTTTGGCTGACGCTCAGGCATCTTCTGTGCTGGAACACGGCCAAGCGCACGCTGCGCAGACTCAGAGCCTGCCACTTCATTGCGACCAGCCTCAGCAGCCTGTGCTTCTTGGCGCTTCATCATCTCTTTATTGCCTTCTGCTTTCATCATTGCATCGTAGTTCATCGCATACCTCTCTTCGTTTTGCGAGCTGTGGATAAGGCTATTGCCGCAGCCTGCTTGACTGCTGCACGTTTACTGCCAGGGCGACTGGTACCAATCTTGCCAGTATCTTTGAATTTGCGCACCATCTCACCAATGTTAGTTGAGATCGTCTTTTGACTGCTACCTTTTTTCAGCGGCATTCTCTTCTCCAATCAATGACATGATGTCGGCAGCACCCGTTCCAGCCTCTGCTGAGAGTATGTTTCTAGCTAAACTCATAATAAAACCAGGGCGCTGACGCTCAGGCGTTTCAAGAACTCGGCGTAACTCTTGAGGGTTTGATACGATACCTGCAACAGCTCGTCTTAGTGCTGCACCATAGTCGCCTCGAAGCGCTTGCGCTCCAAACAAACCTCCGACTGCTGTCGCTGGTATACCGAGAGCGGTATAAAGACTTTGACCCCCAAGACCTGCCAAAGCGCCTCCAAGAGCCAATACGCCTGAAACTGTATATTGCCCAGTTCTTGCCTTAAGAACTTCTTTGCGAATCTCGTCAGTAAACGCTTGTTCAGGAGTCATGGTTCCGACTGCTTTACCAGCAGCAACCGTTGCTCTAGCAATTGCTTGCCTTGCCGTATCAACAGCTTCAACTAACGCACGAACTTCTGCTAACTCATCAGGTTTGTACAAGCCAGAAGCTCGCAGCGCAGGTTCTATGTTTCGATTAAACATGCTCAAGAGCCTGTTCTCATCAACACGAGATAGGCTTTCTCTTACAGCGGACTTAAACGCCTCGGCAGATTCAGGAACTTGGCGCACAGCGTTTGCCATAGCCTCAATATCTTTTTGGCTACTTGTTCCAGTCAATCGTTGAGTAAACGCATCAGTAGCGTTCTTGTCGCCAAAGGTAAGATTTCTTCGTATTGCATCTACTTCATCAGCGGTTTGCTTTTCAATTTCTGAAATTCTTTTATCAAGCGTTTGTCTGCCAGCAACGAGTTGCTCCGTCTCTCTTTGTTCTCTAGCCTTCTTGGCTAGCGAAACAGCCTCTTCCCTCGGCCCTAATATTTTTGATATTCGCTGGGCAGCCGCTTCAGAAAGTTCTTTAGCTGTTCTAGCCCCAGCTTCTCTTGCAGTAACAGCTTCCTTTGGAATAGCTGCCGCAGTAGGTTCTTGCAGTTTTCTTGCAAGCTGACCTATCTCTGCTTCTGCCGCTTTACCAGCAGCGCCAAATCTAACCGCACCTGCTTCGGCTTGCGCCAAATTTGTCTGCAAGTTTGTTAGTTGCGATCTAAGGTTGCTAAACTGAGGAAGCGCCAACCAGTCTCGATTGCTATCAATGACTCTAGCAACATCTTGCGCTGTGCCACCTCTCATCTGATCGTTAAGGTATTTTGATGCAAGGTTGTTAACTAACGCTTGATCACCGCCAACAAGATCGGTAAACGTCCTTACACTTTCTTGCGAGCTAAATAGCTTGGAAGGAATCTTTACTGGATCAGTAATAAATCGTTCGCCGAAAGGTGTTTGCTCAGTAAGAACCTTGCCTTGCAAGGTGTAATACTGGTTGATTGGCTTGCTAGCTTGCGAGTAGTTTGTTAAGTAACGTCCCATTAGATCGTTGCCAACAAAGTCACGCTGCATCTTTTCAACAGCGTTTGCAAGCTGCGTTGCCTCTGTAGCGCCTATAGCAGCAAAACCTTCATCAGCACCATAAGACCTGTCTCTTAAACGTCTACGAATTTCTTCCAACGTATTAAACGAAACAGGCTTAGTAACTGTCATAACTTGGCCTGTTGCTTCATCAACTTGTTGAGTGACTCCTGTTACATCACCCAACAGTTTTCTTAACGCTGGCGCTCTTTGCGGGTCAACCTGACCTGGCGCTGCACCACCGCCAAGTTTTTGTTTAATTAAATCGCTGAACTCTGTTGCGGAAGGAACGTCAGCAGCGCTTTGACTTCCGCGAGCCGTTACCGCCTTATTGATTTCATCCAAATCACTTTTAACTTGAGCTGCCCTAGTTCCTTTTAACGACTCAAGTCTTGCAGCAGCAACATCTCTAGCTTCTTGACCAATAGGCGTAAGCGTTACTCTTTCACCAAAAGCACCAAACCCACCTGCTGCACGCTCAGATTCTTGTGCAGCCATTTGCCTAGCTTCCGCCTGCCTGCGAACTAGGTCATCAATTTGCCTGCGGGTTGTTTCTGCTTCTTGCTGCGCTTGTTGAAAGGCTTGATTTTCAATTTGCCTTGCTTGCAATTCTGCTTGACGTATAGCTTCATCGCCTTGGCCTTGCACCCTTATGCGAATTTGACCAGCGGCACGAATCGCATTGTTTAACCGAGTTTCAGCAGCCCTGACCGCCTCATCTTGTATACGACGTATGCTTGAATCAAATTGCTGATTAAGTCTTTGTATACGTTCGGCAGAAGCTCTTTGAGTTTGCGCAATTAAGTTCTCAGCATTTAATTCTAGCTGTCTTGCTACCGTTGCTGCATCACCAGCGCCTGCACCACCTCGAAGCTGTTCTTTAGCGCCTGCAAGACGTTGCTGTCTTGTTTGGCCCATCTCAGGAATGCCGCCTTCTCGCACAGTCTCTGGCAGTCTTCGCGTAAGACTTTCTGCAACTTGTTGACGCATTGATGGAACTAAAGGCGTTATAGCTCGTTCAATAGCCCTGCCTACTGGATAAAACACAGAAGGAACCATTTCACCAGCCATGCCAGCAAGCTGTGTAACTACTGGCCCTGCGCCCTGCGCTTTAGCCGCTTGTTCTGCAACACCTCCAGCCGTTCCAGCAGCAAAAGCTCCACCTGCCATCTTGGCTGCTTCGCCTACAGTTTTAGGTTGCATCGCAGAAAGAAGTTGACTACCAACTCTACTAGCAGTGCTAGTACCATATAGACGTTGAGCACCCAAACCCATTTGCGCTAACTTTGCTCCACCGCCAATAAAAGGAACGGCAGCAACGCTTTGCAAACCACGCTCAAAGACTGACGGGCCTTCAGGAATTTGGCTTGAATAAGTTCCAGGTGCTGACTTAGCGCCACCAGGAATCTGAGCTAGCGCTTCCTGAGTCTTGCTTTCAGGAATTAAATCATCATACCCAGTGCTTTTCTTAGCAGGAACAAGGTCTTCATAGCCTTTCATTTATAACTCCTGCCCTGTATTTTCTTTAAACCTGCGAGCAACCGCATCTCTTGGAGCGCCTCTTCTAATAGCATCGTTAGCCTCCGCACGTTGATTTGCAATGTCGCTAGAAGTTGCACCAGTCTGCGCCGGTTGGCGAGCCGGAGGCTGGAACGTCATTGAACCAAATGGCCCAAGGTTAACGCCCATACCAGCGGCTTGTTGGGCTGCCGTTCCTAATTGAGATTGAGCGTTAGTAGGCGCAGATGAGCGATAAGGACTATTGATGATGTTATTTCTTGCTCGGTCAAGAATCATCAACTTAGTCGTGAAGTATTCTGTAATAGCAGAAGGATCATTGCCTGGGCCAATAATAGACCTGCGCCATGACTCTTTTTCGTTACCCATCAATGTTGCGCCAAATTTTTCATGCCTCTCAGGAATTTGAAACGCTTCAAAACGTCTAATAAAGTTAGACATTTCTGGGTCTTTAAGAACTTTTTCTCGGTAAGCAGCAACAATATTGCCAACTGCATCCGTACCAAAACCAAAAAATTTATCAGGGTTTTGCAATACGATTCGTTGCAAGTCTTCAAGTTCAGATTTAAGGTTATCTAAACCTCTAAGCTGTTTCTTTTCTTCTACTCCTAAAGATGTAGTTTTCGCCTGATCTTGCTCTGCCTTGCGGTTAAATTCAGCCAACTTTAAAACAAAATTTTGAGCAGCAAGCGATTGTTTTTGTTGCTGTGCTAAAGCTGCTGCTTGCGCTTTCTCTTGCATCCGCAACTTAAAGTCAGCAGCCTTATCACCGGTAGCAACAGCATCTCGAAATAGCTTTTCTGCTTCAGAGTACCTACCTTGAGCTAACAACCCTTTAGCTACAGAATTGGCAGTCTCTGCTTCAAGAACCGCAAGCTCTCCTTCAGCAGCCTTGCGATCTGTCTCTAATAAACTCATTGCACGGTTAAATCGTTCCAGCAACAACTTATTGTTTTCTTTAATGGCATCTACTTGTTTGCCAAAAACATCTAATTCACGCTTAAAGACATCTTGCCTACCCTGGCGAAAGCCTTCCATTGCACCGTTAAGCGCCGCAAGACCAAGATTGCCTGCTCGTTTTGTTGCACCGCCAACTAATAGACCAGCGACAATGCTTAAGCCCATAACGTTTTGCAAGTCTTCTACGCTTGCAACAGAAGGCTCAAATATTGGCACTTCTTTTTGTCTGTACTCAGGCGCTTCTGATAGCTCTCTAGCTTTAAACGCAAATTCTTCACCAAGTTCTTTCTTTCGTTTAGCAGCTTCAGTTCTTAAACCAGCCTGTTCTGTGAAACTTTCTTCAGCTTGCTTTTGCCTTTCAATAGCTAATGACGGCAATTCTTCCCTAGCCATCTCGCCTGTCTGAATACGCTTCCTCAATGATTCTTGAGTCATTGCATCAATGCTTTTATTGCTTTTCTCTGGCGTACCAATGCGCTGTAACGCACGGGTTACAGGATCAGCCATGCTCGTCAAATCATTTAGTGCTGCCATGATTAGCCTTTACCAGGAACAGTTGCAGTCGTTGATGTCGTAACAGGCGTTGTTGTCGTGCCGTAAATCGTTCGATACAAGTTAGTCAGCGTTGTATTTAGCATGTCGCGTGTAGCTTGATCGGCAGCATAACCAGCCTTAATAGCCGCCGCTTGATACTGATCGCCAATGCCCGCAATCTTTAAGCCTTGATCAAGTACATCTTGAGCTGCACGCTGCTCTCTCATCACAGCTTGAGCCTGCGCTTGTTGCGCTGCGGTACCAGAAGTTAAACCACGCTGCGCTAATTGCTGGCGCTCTCTTGCTGCCAACGCTTCAAGCTGCTGACGCTGTACAGGTGTAATCTCACCGCGCTGACCAGCCGCAATCATTTGTTGACCTAATGCTCGTTGCGGCGCACCAATAGCCGCTAACTCATTTTGCATACGTCTTGCTTGCTGACCAGCCTGTCTTGCTTGATAGATTGCAGCGGCTGTTCCAAGACCTGCTAAACCTTCTCTCGTACCAAGCACTTGCTTTGCGCCGCCCATGATGCGTTCTTGCATAGACCTTGGCTCTTCCGATGCTGGAAAATCCATTTGCATCTGTTTTGCATCATAGTAACGAACATCAGGAATGCCCATGTCAGACGGCAATCGTTGCGGCGCAGCAATTGGTTCAAACGTGTCGTAAGTAAACCCTTGAGTTTGCATGGCAGGTTCAAAGCCTGGTGAAGCAGAAGGAGCTTCGTAAGTATCGTAAGTAAAACCTTGTTGTATATCTGGCGTAGATACAGGCATTGAAAATGGAGCGCCTTCATAACCGAAACCGTAATTCTCTGGGTTTTCCTGAAACTCAGGTAATCCTGTCATAGGATTGATTGCACCAGAGCCACCATTAGCCTTAAGCATCTCTGCTTCTCTAGGCGTAATGTGTGCTAACACCGTGTCTTTGCCGCGCCCATGCTGCCGCACTAACTCAGCTAATCGCTGTATATCGACACCACCAAGTAATGCTGCAAGTTGCTTTGCCATGATCAGATTCCTAATGCTCGACGCAGTTTTAATGATCTAACGTTCCATACTGGTTGCTGCTCTTCTTCACCAGTACCTTCAACATCATCACCCATGCCTTCAGACAACTGCACTCTGGTCGGCAAAATACTTGACCCTGTATCTACAACCCTTGTCCCTGGCTTTGGCGTATACACGGGTCTTGGTGCAATTGCAAGTTGTTCTTCTGTAGCCACATCTGCTGGGCCTGCAACAGCACCTGGCGTTGTATCTTCAGGTTCTGCAACAGGTTCTGCACGTTCTACAGGTTGTTCTTCAATTCTGTCTAAACCCAAGAAACGTATGATGTCGTCATCTTCACCATAGGTCGGTGTTGTTTCTTCTGCGGGGCCAGTATCAAGCGCAGGGCCGGTATCAACAGGTCTAGTGCCTGTAGGCGTTGTATCTAAGAAGGTTGTATCTTGACCTGTTGTATCGACAGGGGATACGGTATCGATATTGACTCTTCCTGTTGTACCAGTTAAGTCAATCGTTTCTGTCACTGAAGGCTGTGTAGTCGGTGTGACAGCCGGAGTAGTAGTCGGTCGTGTGGCAGGCGTGGTTGTTGGTTGTGTGGCAGGTTTTGTTTCAGTACCACCTTGCGTGATAACTGTAGGCCCGCCTTGCTGACCCGTTGATACCGTTGGCGTGCCTGCTGGTTGCGTACTTGGCTGCTGAGTAACACCTCTTTGGCGAACCATCTCAGACAAGACTTCAATTTCTTGTCCTACCTGAGCAACAGTCGGATTGCCTGCAAGCAAGATGCGAATAGCACCAGGACTAGATGGCAAACCTTTTAGTGCAAGTAATTCAGCAACTACCTCTGGCGTAGCAGGAACATTGGCACTATACGGGGCTGCTGATATGGGCGCTGTCGGCTTTCCTACATCTGCACCATCACCTCCGGTTTGCGCAACCTCTGTCGATACAGGCACGCCGCCTGTTGTGGCTGGGCCTGTTGTGGCTGGGCCGCTAACAGTCGGGGTTGTCGTCGGGCCACCGCCAGACGTAAGTTGATTGCCAGCAGTAATCGTGAGTGATTGGCCTTGCGTTACTGGTGCGCCAGTTGCAGTATCTGTTGCGTTAACAATCTTTGTTGCGCCAGAACTATCAATCACCAACGCTGTATTGCTAGCAGGGTCGGTGCTAATAACAACTGCCGTATTAGGCGCACTAGGAATAACTTGTTGACCACCTGTTCTTGCTGCGACAACAGGTTCAATTGCTAATGTTCCACCGGCAGCAGGTGCTTGATCAGCAGGTAACGGCGTTGAACGAACTGTAATCGTGCCAAGCGAGGGCAATCCTTGCTGTGCAATATTTTGACCGGCAGCAGCAATCTCTTCACCAGTTTGCACAGCAGCGGTTGTCTTGCCGCCAAGAACACTACCTAATACAGCATTGCCAAGCGCTTTGCTCTTATCGCCGGTAAGAAGATAGGTTGTAAGACCTTCTTCTAAAAACTCATTAAAACTCTCTTTAAGTGGATTTAGTAACTTAGAACCGGCACCAGGAATCAAGCTCATGGCAGCGGTTACTGCGCCTGCAACACCAGCATCGTTTCTTGCAGCGGCAACCAATTGCTCTGTTGTAAGGTTCGGGTAAGCCGCACGCAACTCGTCAATCTTTTGCAAGGCTTGATTGCCAGCAGACTCTGCGATGTTGAGCGCAAAACTGCCAACCAGTGCTGCGGCTCTACCAGGTATAAGTAGTTGAGGTAGCTCTTGCGCAAGCTCTTTACTAACAAGCGTTAGCGAGCCAAGCGGATTATTCAAAGTCGCTTCAATAACAGCTTTTGCTATCTCGGTAGTAGTTGCATTCGGATTAGATGCCGTGGCATAAATTTGATTGATAAAGGCTTGTTGCTGTTGTTTCACATCAGCAGGTATAAGCGCTTCACCACCTTCTTCGATGACTTTTAGATAGTCAATAGCACGTTGCAATCTTTCAGGTGCAATACCAAGTTGCTGACCTGCCGACAACCAACTCCTGCCAAGTTCAGCAAGACCTGATTGCAAGATGCCGCGAGTCGTATCAAAGAAACCGGCCTCTACTAACGCTGGGTCACGTTCACCCATGACGTAATCAACAGGGCCAGCACCGGATAAATCTTCGTATTCACCTACAAAGCCAGCGCCTGATGTAGCTCTTGCATCTCTTGCCTCATCTTGATTAATGGCGGTTGATGCGCCTCTTGTAAAGCCTTGTATAAAAGATTGACCTGGGTCGCCACCAGTAGCTAATGCTTGCGCAATACTTGTCCCACCTGAAACCAAACCGCTATCAATCGTTCTATCACCAGTAATACTTAAGTCACCCGCAAGTGATTGAGCGCCAGAAGCAATCAATGAGTTAACAACAGCATTCTCAACATTGCCACCCATAAGCTGAGCACCAGCAGCGGCTCTCACTGCGTTATCAATAATCGGATTGCCAACGACATTGGGAATAAGTGAGCTTGCAATGTTTTGTTTTATTGCTGTTTCAATCGGTACGCCTTGAGCGACCTGAATACTTGTATTGATAATGCCTTGCCCAACAACTTGAGCTACTGCCGCATTAGTAATACCAAGCGCATTGCCAATAGCTGAGGCATAAGGGCCAAGTACAGGAGCCGCAAGCAATCCAGCAGCCATGCCAACAAAATCTTTGAAGGCTTGATCTGGATGCTCACCTTTATAGAATTGCCCCTCACCTACAGGAACAAGCTGATCACCTTGCACAGCATACATCTGCGCATAACGCTCACGATCTGGGCCACCTGTTTTGCCAGCAATGTGATAGAACTGGTTGCCATTGACATCGGTATAAGGCGTAATACTCGTGCTCGTATGGCCTACAAGCGCTTGATAAATTGGGTTTGCAGCATCAACATTTTGAGACAACCATTCAAGCGCTGTCATTGGTTGAGTTTCATACCCAACGACACCTTGTTCATTTTCAATAGGAACCTGTTTAGTTCCAAAGTCAGTTACACCAGCAAAAGGGTTGGGCAATGACATGCCTGGGCCAAGATTTCTGACCGCTGTTGCTTGCTCATTAGCTGAAGGTAATGCAGCAGGATTTACGCCGACTTCTTGAATCAGACTGTCAACCATCGTCGGGTCGTCAAGTAGTCGTCGAGTAGTTGCCATTTACAGTCCTAGTGCATTGATGATTTGCTGGTGAATCAATAAATGGCCTTGCAACCATTCATAAAAGTCATCTTCCTGGTTCCAGTCCGTATCAAACAAGTCAAACGGGTTTTCCAACCCTAACTGCTCTGCAAGCGCGTTATGCTCTACTGAATGCGCCCACAGCCAATCGTCCAAGTCCTCAATGTCAGCATCGGCTATAGGGAACCGAGGTATCAATATCCCCGTATCCGCAAGCTGATTCGCAAAAGTCTGGTGCTGGACGGCATTTTCAAAGAGCATCTCGCGCAAGCCATCGCTATCACCAAAAACAACGTTAGATAGAGTCTCCAGATTCACTCGAATCTGCCCCTAAACCAAGGTCAATAACAGGAACAATCCACTGACATGTCGCTTCATCAAGCGTTGCATCATCACTCGGACGTGGTGGAATAAACGCATCCCGCGCTGTGTCGTATGTCCAACCTGGGCCGCAATAGTTCTTGCGGAAATTGCCGTTGTAACTGGTCTGCTTCCAGTGCGGATGACCACCAGACCACGCAACTAAAAAGTCAATGCCTTTCTGTTCCTGCTCGACACCGTTCTCGTCAAGCAGCTCATTGTTGTGAACAACATGCACCTCAAGCACATTGTTGCTCTCATCTAGTTTTGCGAAATGAGCCATGTGCTACCTCAGAATGTAATGGAACCGTTGCCGGTAAACGTGTAACGGCGATACCCACCAGACACAACTACTGTTGGCGATCCGGTTGTTGATGCTGGGCGATAGGAATCTGGGTAAGCAATAATGACAACACCAGAGCCCCCGTTGCCGCCATTTGTGGCAGTTGGCCCACCGCCACCACCGCCACCACTACCCGTGTTGGTTGCGCCAGCCCCACCCTGCGTGCCGCCTTGGCTTCCAGCACCACCAATGCTAGAACCTCCGGTGCCATTAGTGCCGCCGTTATATCCAGCGCCACCTCCACCACCGGCATAAGTCCCGCCGCCTAACGATGAACTTGCGGCTGAACCGGCCCCGCCGTTGCCGCCGTTGGCACCAGAACTGTTAACTCCAACTGCGCCAGCACCACCACCTCCACCGCCAGCAGTAGTCCCTCCAGCGCCACCGTTATTGCCCTGAGAAGGTGAAGTTGACGGTGTATTTCCAGCACCACCTGTACCAGTTTGCGCAGCCCCACCACCAGACCCACCTGCAATACCGTCTTTAAATGCAGGATCTCCGCCGTTATATCCAGCACCGCCACCGCCACCTGCAGACGTTACAGTTGAATAAGGAGAAGATGCTCCTAGATTTGTAATAGATGAATTACCACCACTCCCTCCGTTTCCTGCGCTGTCATAAGCTCCAGCGGTTCCAACAGTAATTGTTAGCGTCTGGGTGGAATTGACGCTTTGCGAAGAAGCCGTACGAAAACCACCTGCTCCTCCACCTCCACGTCCGCCCCCACTCGCACCAACGCTTCCACCCGCTCCACCGCCACCAACAATCAAGTAGTCAATAGTGGGTGTAGGCAAAAGGGTTTGGCCACCCAACAATAAATTAAGGATGCCTGTCATGACACATTACCTGTGATGACGCATACCGTACCGCTGATAAATAACACTGTTGCAACGCCACGAGTTGCTAACGACACCGATGCTTTATCACTATCCGTGCCAGCAATGTAGGCCGTGGTAATACTGCAAGTAATCGTTATGGAGCCGGTTGTGTTGTTGAAAATTGATACAACATCACCTTCGCTAAACGTTGCATCAGGGATTGTTATCGAAGCGCTTTTTCCAACCTGTACATACTTGCCAACATCAC
>Ga0070749_10001271_pt1 | contig 17118 bp, 41 predicted proteins | sample VirMetDEL_Nov_18_FD_75180 | JGI IMG/M metagenome (GOLD analysis project Ga0070749, IMG submission 75180) | Aqueous microbial communities from the Delaware River and Bay under freshwater to marine salinity gradient to study organic matter... | ecosystem: Environmental > Aquatic > Marine >...
CTGCCCGTCTAGTCTCTACACCTTCCTATTTCTAGGCTTGGCTCGGTATTAGCATTTTAAAGCTTTCACCGAATTTGAGCAGTTCTACTCTTTGAATTTCTTCAAAGGCACTCAATTTTATTTCTCAAGTCTGTTGTGTTTGCCAATTTCACCACAGTGGCATTAAAATGGTGGGATGATGGGGATTTGAACCCCAAACCAACTGGTTAAAAGCCAGCTGCTCTACCATTGAGCTATCATCCCGTTTTAAATTATTTATTTCCAAACAAGGACTGGTATCGATCACGTAGCTTATTTGAAGTCATTTTATCACAGCGAACATTCAAATAATTTTCTTCGACATTATCATCATCAGATACATGATAAGCATCCTCAGTGCCATCCAACAACATCACATGATTTCCAGCTTTCATGGTTCTAAAAATTTCTTCTAGACTCATGCGATTAAAAAACCACTCAATTTCCTCTTCATCTGTTTCAACATTAAACCGATTGATGACAACATCTTTTTCGGCCTGAGTGCATCTATATTCAACATTGGTATTTGTAGCAATAATAATCATACTTCCTCCTCGTCATTGTTAAAAAAATCATCTTGACACACCTGGCAAAAGCCACTAATGGAAAACTCCTTGCGAGAGAGTTCATCCGTGAAAATGTCAGCACGACCACCACAGCATACACAGCTTTGGCCGGAGATGGCAACACTGCGAGCCCTACCAAAAGTGTTCAGGCTCAACTCGTCTTTGAAGGAATCCATGTTATGTGTCATAAGAAAAATATTATCAGATTGTTAACAGTAGTCAAGCGATTATTAACAGCTCCATCCAGATTCTGCCGCATCTGCACAAGAGTTGCAGAATGCGTAGTGGGGTTGAATGCGAACTGTGCATCCACAACCTTCGCAAACCTTTTCAACATTGGTGCGTTGGACGTGATGGTAGAATTCAATCATTTCATCTCTATCGCCTTGGTCCATGTTCCAGTGTCCGAAGTTGTCGTCGTAGTATTGGCTCATATCTTTAGTTATATGTTATGATAAGGACTTTTTTTAAAATTACAAGCTTTATTTTGCATCAATATTCGTCGCCGAAGTAGCCATAATCTTCATCAGTGCCCCAACCAGCACTAGCGAGAGCGTCGGCATCAGCCTCTACATCACTGTTGAAATCATCCTTTTCCCAATCTTCCAGCTCAGGCTCTAGAGCTTCCCATTTCTCAACGACAAATGTGGGAATGTTGTATTTAAAAACGCCAATTTCACCGGGGCGTTCGATGTTAATATATCCACCATTTTCGTCGAAATTCCAACCATAAACAGATACACCCTCTTCGACGATCTCACCAGTGGTGGCATCGATGAGATTGATGTAACGACCAACTTTCATTAGCCGTCGAGTGGGTTCGTGGTCAAAAGCGATTTTGTTCATATGAACATTATGGGGGCGGATTGATGAAATTACAAGCATTTTTTATAAAAAACTTTGCGTTGGTAATCAACAGGTTACATCACTGGCCTCAGGCCGCAGGAAAAAGCCTGGTGGTTAGACCAGGCTTTTGTTGTTATTGTAGTGATACTGTGAAAGGTTCATCCTGGATGAACCTTTCATGTCGTTCATACCACCAATCTTCAGTGTAAGCAGTTTTATTATTCAGATCATAGGTGATACTATCGCCATAGTCAGTTCCCTCACCTGCACCATTGTATGAATAAACATCCCATGCCCATTTTTCAACATCGAATTCGAATTGAGTTAATTCATCATTGTATGGAGCTCCATCCAGTTCAATATCCAGATAACCTTCATCAGATCCACCTGAGAAGCGTAGTCTAATCATTTCGACTTTGAGGTTAAGTGCGGTGTCGTATATTTTTTTACTGAGTGGTTTAATTTCCATCATAACGTTATGCGATTTCTAATTTAGTTGCTATTGTTTTCTTACTTACAGTAAGCATCCATTTTTGTGCATTATTTTTTATTTGTTTGAGATAGTCTGCGGGAGTTGGTATAAAGCCACAATCTTCTTCGACATGTTGTTCAGCGAGCATCTTTGTTGGTATGTCATGACCTTTACTATTTTTGATGGTATGACCAAACTTTTCAATAGCCCACTGAATCCCAGCACTATGATGACGAAGAGCACGATGTGTCCAGTCTCCAGTAAATGCTTTTGTTTCATCAAACCAATCATGTAGAGCGATATAATCTTTTGGCTCTCCTCCCCATTTCTTCGCAGAGGATTGTGAGTGTTTCCAAGGCGTCATAATTCTTCGTCTGTTTTAAAAATTTCAAGTTTACCTAATTCTCTTAGGGTGTATCCATACATCTCTCTGGCTTCACTATAAATCACTTGCGTAACAATATAGTCTGATTTATTGATTACATTAGGCGGATTACTGACGATATCGCCTACTTTATATTTTGGTTTAACAATCATGATTTTACATCAAGAGAGCTGTGATTGTTGTTGTAAAGCCACTGAGTGATTTCTTTCAGATCATTACTGATCTTTTCAATCTTATCTGCGAAGTATTTCTTATCAAGCGAATCAAGACTATCGTCTTTCATACTTGCAACATGACCACGTAGTTGTCCAGTAAGACCAGCAAGGGCGCCAGACAAGTAGAAATGTGATTCGTCGTCTGACAAGTTATTTTCAACAATCGTATCAATCTTCATATGAATATTATGGGGTATGGTTGATGAATTTACAAGCTTTTTTTTGCACTAAAATTTAATTCTCGCATCCTTCAATCAAGTCAATCATTTGATGATTCTCAAGAAAAATATCCTTTATATCCTGATTCAATAAGCTCTACTTGAAATTTCGTAAAAGAATCTTTTAGTTCATTAAATACTCTATTGAGATTTTCATCTTTACTTTTTTTAATTTGAGTCTCCCATTCCGCAAAAATAGAATCAACTGCGGATTCCCCATCTTTAAAATAATCTTTATTCATATTATTCTCTTTCTAATTGATCACTTATTTCAAACAGTATGAGGGCAATGATGAATTTTATCAAGCTTTTTTTAAAACTATTTTGGTGTTGACTATTAACAGGTTATATTGCTGGCCTCAGGCCTCAGGCCCGCCGTGCCCGCCGTGGGTGCAAGTTAAAGTGGGTGATCAAGAATCCCTTAATGACCACCCACTTTGTTTTCCTAATACCCACTACTTACTCACACACACTGGGAAGCTTCATTTACGAGTTTATAAATTATTTTTGGTTTACCACGGCTTCCTTCGTTTTTTTCAGTGCCTACTTTTTGCACTCGTCCATCATTCAATAGCTTCTTCATTTTTTTGCGTAGAAAGAAATAGTCTTGACCAGATTCTTCTACCCACTGATTCATTGTGAACTTGCCAACAGGCACTGTTACTGTTACAGTATTTGATTTACCTACACGACCACGGCGACCTGGATTAGCTTTGGTGACTTTGACTCGTTCAACCAATTGATCAAACATTTCTTCAGCACGTTCTAGTGTAGCTGGAGCATATGCGGTTTTACCAAAAGCAGAAGCACCTGGATATTGTTCATATGTTTCTTCAACAGTTGATCCACCTGGAAGAGGCGAACCAGCTTCAACAGTTTTAACAATGAACACTTCGTAACCAAACAACGACTTATCAAATCGTCTGCGTTCATAAAGAGCTACTCCTTTATCTTTTCGTAACTGAATGAACTTCATGTCGCCAGTTTTATCAACGTTGGCAACAAATTCTTTTTGAAGTAATTTCATACAGAATAAATGTCTAGATATTTTCCACTGTTAGCAACCTGCAATTCTTCAGTTGAACAGGTTTCTTCATCTATTTCTTTACCTTGGAAGATGTTGCACTCTTCATTGAGTTGATGTAGAAAAGCCATTTTGGCTTCGTATGTATCTAGATTAATCATAACTTTATTGATAATATCAGACTATCTTGGTATGTCAAGCGGCAAAATTAGTATTTTTTGCCCCATTTCTCCTTGCGAGAGTAGCGTTTTTTGGATTCTATCCGACGAGTAGCAGGATTAAGTTGACCCCAGCTCTTTCTAATTTTGATAGTTTTAGCGTTCATCATGCATACATAATACATGATTTGTCGGAATCGTCAAGCCCTATTTTAACGATTAATATTGTTTGACTTCAACAGGTTCTTGGCTTTTTAGACCTTTTCGACCTTTTTGCTTTTTCTTGCTTTTTCTTGCTTTGAATTCAAACTTATCTACGTCACGATTTCTGCTTTCTTTCCAACTCTTTCCCATAATTTTAACTTTTATTAATTTTATAGATGTTAGCAGGCTTTCCACGCCCGCCAGTCTTCTTTGAACCCACCAAAACATATCTGCCTGATGATACATTACGAGCAATATATGCTCTTATAGTGGGAGCTTTTACAGAAGAATTTAGGTTAATCAAATCAACCACGGAAAAACTATTATCTTCAATTTCCTTAATTTTAAAGGGTTTACGACCTAACTTACTTTTTTGTTTTACAGTTTTAACTTGAGTTTTAATTACTGTAGTAACTTTATCTAATGTTTCAATAACGTCATTCATAATAACTTATTCAACTATAAATAGAGTATAACCAAACTTAAAACTTGTCAATAACAAAACAATTTATATAACTTATTAACTTTGTTTGTTTTGTTTGTTGACTTTATGTCTTACACGTTTAACTCGACTAGGCGTAATTGGTGTATCTACCATTACCGCTTTACCTTCATTACTTTCAGCAAGTGTAAGAACTTTTTTGATAAAGTCCTTCAATTGCGAAGTCGTCTGAGATGACTGCATATCTTCCATAAGCGTCTCTTTCTTCCACTTAGGGTATGTTGCCATAACCTCTTTCCATGCACTCTTATAACGATCTGCCCCTAACCTTATCTCCTTTTTAGTCGTCATGTATATAAATATATAAATTCTAATTAATCATTCAAAAGCTTAAATGCGATGAAAACAAATGCTATTAAACCAGCTACCAATAACTAAACCATTTTCAATCATAATCAGTCCTCCTGGTCCTCATCTTCTGGATAATAAACACCAAGCCTGTCACGAACTTCAATTCCCTCATCACTGTTCCAGTCAAACTCTTCAGCATCAGTCATCTCACCATTTTGAAATTCCTCATACCCCAAGAATCCTCCACCTTCATCAGCAAAGTCATGACGAAACTCCAAACTAGGAAACTGTTTAGATACCTCTGTATAAAAATTAGTAGCAGGTGACCAGGCAGTATGATAATACAACTTGATTGTCTTGTAACCACCATCAACATTTTCTTCATTCCACTCCTCGTCCTGGTCATAACAATCCCACTTGGTGCTCCAATTCTCAATACACCAATCATACCAATTATCATAACCATACAATTGACGCAAATGTTCACTGCGTTCCTTCTCTTCATCAGTCTCTGGATTACTAGGTGCCCTCGACCCAACCAGCTCAGATGGCAATGGATACAACGACTGAAACGACAACATAGAATCCTTACCAGCAGCCTTCTTCATGAAAGACTCAATTTCTTTGTTAGGACCAGTAACGGTCAACAGTGTAGATGTATGATTTGGCATAATTATTATTCTATTAGTTTTTTATATAATGTCAATCCTTATATTCATCTGAATTAAAAAACTCAAGTGATCCGTGATCAATCTCCCAAGATGCATCCAGATAATTCCAATCTTCATATGGAGGAAGATCTTCATCTTCAGCTTTCATAACAGCTTCATCTAATGATTCAGCTTCAATTTCAAGATTAGCAGAACAACACCAAACAACTGGAACAATATATGTTTTCATTAAATAATAGTCTATCAGCTTTTTTTAATTTGTCAATATTAGAAATTGGTGGACCCTGTAGGATTTGAACCTACGACCTGTCGATTATGAGTCGAATGCTCTAACCACTGAGCTAAGGGTCCAATCGATTAATTTAATGAGAAGCAACTTCTTTGTTTGCCATCTCAGCCATGCGTGCCTTCAGCTTCATATTCAACACACTGGTGTGCATATACATGTCAGCAGGCTTACCTTTAGATTTAGTCTTATGCTTCTTGGTTAGCTTGGTCAATGTTCCTCGTTCAACCAAGAACTTCACACGTTTGCGAACAGTAAGCGTGGACAAATCAGCATTGTATTTAAACACATCATCCAGAGTGAATGAACTTCCATGTAGCTTACTCAGAGCCACACTCTTACGTGGACGACCACGACCACGGCGCTTTGAATTCACATTGATTTCAGTAGACTTAACAGTAGATGTATTTTCCATATGTCTAAGATCTTACACCTGAACGCCACTACCATCAAGCTTTTTTTTAAATCTTTTTTGCATCTTTCTTGCGTCAACCTGGATCACCCAGGAGGAACCTGGATCACCCAGGAGGAACCTGGATCACCCAGGAGGAACCTGGATCACCCTGGAGGCCGGAAGGCCAAGGCCAGCAATGTAACCTATTGATAATAAACGATTAAAAAATCTTGCATTTATCGCAAAATAAGTGTTGACGATGAGCTTCTGATCGCCTAGTATATTTACATGATGAACAAAGCCGAGATCAAATCACTCATCCAATCCAAACTCTCCACCAACGCCACTTGGGCTGTTCGTGGCTTAGTCCGAATCTACGGTCTTCAAACCGAAGAGGAACAGAGTTGTGGTGACACCTTTGTGTCTAATGGCATTGGTTTTTCTGGTTGTGATGCCGAGATTCTTTCTTCATTTGCTACACAAGTGCAGAAGGGACGCACTCTGTCTGAAAAACAAATGGCAATCGTTTTCAAAAAAATGCCCAGATACTGGCGTCAAATTGTCAGTCTGATTCCAGAGGAAAAGCTGGCTACGCTCAAGTAGTCGCTTGACTGGGTTGAAGTGTTAGTGTATTATATTTACCATGACAATTTACGATTTTTACAAATTCATCACCGAAGACTATAGACATTATTCAGTCTTTTTGATATTCTCAATTATTTTATTTTTCTGTATACGCAACATTATTAACTATTGTGTTGATCAAATGATTCGTATCATTCTTTCCATCAGAGCGCCAATTGGAAGAGTTGGCACCGTTACGATGGAAGATGAAAATGAAGATTGATGCTTGACTTTGAATTAATTCTGCCCCATAATACCACTTACGATGAACTTGAATACTGACTTGTTGCTTGAACCTCAAAAGGATCACGCTTTTAAATTAATGGACAGTCTGTTTCTCAATGGAGTAGCAGCGGATCTTTCAGAAACTGGCTGTGGTAAAACCTACGTTGCTGCTTGGGTGGCAAAAAACTTCAATGTACCTATTGTAGTGATATGTCCCAAGGTGGTCATTCGAACATGGAATTCAGTGCTTGAAACGTTTGGCATCAAAGCTCATACCGTCATCAATTTCGAAAAGTTGCTTCGTGGTACTGGTATGGAACAACACGTCAAAATTGATCTTAAGCCTGGTAAGTACGATGAATACACCGTCAACTTTCCAAAAGATGCTTTGGTCATCGTTGATGAAGTACACAAGTGCAAAGCATGGAATTCAAAAAATGCTCAGTTTCTGATTGCTCTTCGTCAACAAAAGTACAAGACGTTATTGCTTTCTGCTACTGCTGCTACCAATCCTCTAGAGATGAGAGCATTTGGATTTTCTACATTGCTTCATAATCTCTACAACTTCAAGGATTGGATTTTATCAAAAGGTGCTTATCGTACTGGTAGGTTTGGCACATATGGCATTGATTTTGGTAGTAGTCAGACAACCAATGCTATGACTGAGATGCACCATGATTTGTTCGAAAATCTCAAGTGTGCTTCTCGCATGACCAGAAAACAATTTGGTAAGATCTTTCCTAAAAACCGTATCAACGCAGATGTGTTTGATATGGGCACCAATACCGACAAGATCAACAAAGTGTATGATATCATGCAGGCAGAGTTGGATCAATTGGAAGAGTCTAGTTCGAACTATAGTGAACATGCGTTTGCTATCATGACCAAGGCTCGTCGCATGGCTGAATTACTTAAGGTTCCAACCATGGTCAATATGATACTAGATTGGTACGAAGAAGGAATCAGTCCAGTTGTGTTTGTTAACTATACAGATACCGTCAAGGCAATTGCTAAAAAACTAGAAAAAACTAAATTGGCTGATCAATTGTGTTTTATTACTGGTGGACAGTCTGAAAAAGATAGAAATACTGATATCGATAATTTTCAAAATAACACCAAGAAAGTTATGATTGCCAATCTGGCCGCTGGTAATGCTGGTATCAGTCTTCATGATCTTCACGGCAATCATCCTAGAGCTAGTATTATTAGTCCTAGTTTTAGTGCTATCAACTTGGTTCAAGCTCTGGGTCGTATACATAGAGCTGAAGGAAAAACTGAGTGTATACAGAAAATCATGTTTGCTGCTGATACAATTGAAGAACGTGCTTGTATTAGGTGCCAAGACAAAATTGACAACATCGATAGTTTGAACGATGGCGATCTAACTAGTGGAATTAATATTATCCGATAATCACATTATGACAGAAATAATTGCTATATGGTTTCCCAGAGCTGGTACAATGCACACCAGTCAACACAAAAAGATTATTGTCGAAGATCAAAACGAAATCAAACCAACCATCGGAGGCTTGTTGTTTAATGATGGTGCTGATAATCTTTTGGTCAAGTTCAATAAACGTATGTTTGTAATTGAAGCAAAAGATCGTGTTGAGCATACCTACAATCGTAGAGAAATAATTTATCATCCGTTACAGAGTATGTTTTCGGAGTGTTAAAAACAAAGTAGTGTTCATCGTCGTGTTCGCCACCTACACGTAAATAAGGGTGGCTTTTTTTATTTGCATTTATTGCCGGCCTCCGGCCTTGGCCTCACTATATATAAATTATATGCCAAGTTATTCAAGTTATAGTAAAATATACAATGCTCAGAAAACTTTGAGTGAGTTACGTAGATATGTTCAAATTCGTGGAAATGAATATGGTGATCCATCGTTGCCTCATATGGAAAACATCATTGAGTATTTAAGCGAAACAATTGATCAAATGGATGATAGAATTGTGGAGTTATCAACCAGAATCACAGTACCATAAAGTTTATTTATGTCTAGACACATTGTTTTAACCAGATGTTCAGAATCAGTTGAACAACTACATTGGTTGCGTCAATTTAAAAATAAAGATACAACCGTCACCATTTACAACAAAGGAGATTGGTCCAACTTTGATTTGCCAAATGATATTTTAGACTTTACCAACGTACTCACCAGAGTAAACACAGGCCGAGATGGAGAAGGTCAAGTATGGCATATCTATAACAATTATGATAACCTTCCAGATGAATTAATATTTCTTCAACCCAGATTCGATGATCATATTGATTGGCTTTATTGGTCTGGTCGCGAAACAAAACCAACAGCTGACAAATTGCCTGATAGCATTGTTAACCACGATTATGATGGTTTAGAATTGCAGATGTTCAGTAATGACACAGTTGAATGCTGGCATGTAAACGATGAACTTGTCCATAATTTTCAAACAGGCTTGGATGATTGTGATTTTATTCATATAAATAAATTGCTAAATACTAACTATAAACGTGCTGATAAATTTTGTTTACGATTTGGTGCTGGTATGATGTACAGTATTCCAAAATCATTGCTTATAAATAAAAGCAAAAGATGGTGGAATCAATGTTATCGCTTTTATATGTCATATCCTGGCCCAGATCATCACTGTTACGTCTTTGAACGATTCTATTTAGAAATGTTCTACTACAATGAATCAACCAACACCATCTCAAACTATAGAAAAACTCTGCGTGAATAAACCACACAGAGTTTTATAAATGGTACGCCAGGCAGGACTCGAACCTGCGACCAACGGTTTAGAAAACCGTTGCTCTATCCAACTGAGCTACTGGCGCGTTAATCACATACCTTTATTACATATTTGTTAAACAATCGTTCCATTGACTTATCACTTAAACTATATATGATACTATCTTCATATGGATTTTCACTGGCTAACTTACTCAGACGAAACACCTTCTCCACACCTGGCACCACATCACACTTCACAACATAAACCGTCTCAGTTTCATCATATGCCAACACAGTGTCTGAGTGCAAATAAGTAACAAAATCATCCAATGTTGTTACTACAAGTGTTTTCTCAGTCAAAGATTCATTGGGAACATATTTTAATCTATACATCACTCTTCATCCTCCTCCTCATCCTCCCAACTTTCAAACTCATAAGTCTTCATCGTATCTAAGAAATGACTTATAATTTCACCATAATCCTTGCTCCGATCTTCACATCTCAAATCATTGCTACCTCTCCACCATGGTCTGCTATGCCATTCTCTATGGTTTTCGTCAGTAAATACCTGACAACCTGTATCAGTTGGTTCATCAAACTGATATTCATTTTCTTCAATTACGTCATAAGCATCATCACTTACGTCCCACCATTTACCGCTTTTATCTCCGGCGTCATTAAATTCAATGTTTCCATCATTATCTTCTAAATACTGTTTAATCTTATCGTCATCCCAATCTTTCATTTCTCGAAACGATTTGCGAAGATTGTCTGTATCGTATTTGATCAACTTACAATTTGTAGTTGACCATGATTCCCATTTTTCTAAATATATTTTTGCCATAATTCTTATATTCTATCAGTTTTTTATCAGTTGTCAATCAATATTATTAAAATTCATCATCTTCGTCTTCATCTTCTTCAACCAATCCATAAAGCGGATCTCCATCAGCATTATGTCCAACAATCTCCACTTTACCATCTGCCATCAGTTCATCCAATGCTTCTCCAATAGCCATCATACTCCACTCATCCTGAGTTTCTTCATCTAAATCTTCCCAATCAGTCACAGAAACATTACCACAATGTTCCAATAACTCATTAATAGTGCCAGTAAATGGTTCAACACCATCCCAATTATTGAATTCACATTCAGCGTAATTATCACTCATATCTCTTATTACTCTATCATTATATGCTCGTTCCCAAACCTCTTCAAGAACAAATTTCAATCTCTCTCCGAAACCGTTTGTTCAATCGTTGCTTGACTTGTTTGCCTTGACCTGATCGCCATTTGCGCATATCATATCGATTATGTGACATCCAATCCCATTCATCTACACATTTAAACTTTTGCTTTCTCATAGGATATTAATTGGTTGTGATGATTACGGGAGCATTACCGCCACCATTTGTATCATAGAAAACCCAAGCTTTACCATTCTTTACATCTTTTTGTAACTCATCCTTGGTATGACCCAAGGCAATTAACTGATTCAGTGTTCCAACATGTATAGTATTACCAAAACCAACCCTTAAAACTTTACATGTTTTTGCACGATTGAATGACATGACTCCTTTGAGATCATGTAAATGTGTTCTGAGTTCTCGGTTTTTGTGGGATTTATAACCTGATTCGTATGCGTCATGAAATGCTTCAGGGCCACCAATGACAAGTAGCCCTTTACCTTGAGCACATCCACCCTTGGCACAAAATGTAGTTTGTTTGTCCATATCTCTCATTACTCTATCATTATGGCGTCTAGCTCCGGATCCGGCAACCCTTTTTTTGATTTATTTTCCTTTACTTTACTCAGCAGGTTCAAATGCTACTTCAAGTTCATCTTCAATCTCTTCTACTATTGTAGAAAGTGTTGTATCGTAAGGGTTTGAGCTCCAACCTAATTGAAATACTCCATATGAATCAGCTTTAACTGAAAACTCTTTAAAGTATTCATTTACAATCTCTTCAGAATAACTTGCGAGATCATCAATTTGTTTTAAAATGTCTTTCAATTTAGTTAATGCAATTTTCTTATCTCTCATATCTTTATCTATTATGGCTGATTTGATTGATTCTGGCAACTCTTTTTTTGATTTTTTTTCCTTTACTTTACTCAATTTGGATCAATATAATGAATGAGAGCATTAAGAGCTCTGTTGCTACCTGTCTAACACAATACCATCAACTATCATAAGTTCCAACTATCCTCCACAGTTATCCGGTTTATTGCCTATGATCCACCATTATAAGGCTTATACGGATAAAGAGCTACGATGCATTTCCTATATCATCAGAGTCTTATGGGTCTAATGGTTGCATCACCCTCCTCGGTAATGCTCTCATTCATTATATTGATCATATCATCGTTCCCAAATCTCGTCAAGAGAAAATTTCTCTTGATTTTCCATGAGCATAATCAGGGCGTGCTGGGATATGTTTAGATGGATTATAATCTGGGTTGATTGATTTGAGGTGTTTGATTGTCACATCTCTCATCACATCATATGATTCAAAAATCTTATCTGCTTCTTCATCATTTTGCTCACCAGCTGGTAGATCGATTGCATATTGCATTGCTGCGTTTGCTAGCACTTTGAATTGATCTTCAACCATTTTAACGTATGCTTTGAATTCTGTCATCCCTATTATTATATCATCGTTCCGTAATCTTATCAAGAACAAAATGATGTCTCTTCACTCCTCTTCATCACCAGGAGCCGAAGCGGAGGTCCTCCTCTTCATCACCAAATAGCTGATTCCAGCCAGTTGGGCTGATGCCAGATATGGCAAACTCCCGGTCATCTGCATTCAATCCAGTGTCCATAATATCATCCGATTGACGAAACTTGAACAGATTACCTGCTTCCATTGTAACACTATACGGTAGTTTCGTTACAGTGCATAACCCTGTAAATGTGTATTGGTGTGGATCAAAACCCTCTTTTACCGTGCAATTTGTGTCAATATATCTCATTATATGTTAATTGTGTAAACTTGTCCTTCTCTTACTGTAACCAATGCCTTCGTTGAATCGCCATCTCCTCTCAATGCTCGTTCCCTATTCCGATCCACCAGAAAAAGGCCATGGGTTCTTCGGATCACCAACATATTTTGCTGCAGCATCATAGAAATTAAAATCTTTAAGATCTTGCTGCTCATAATATTTCTTCATCGCTTCATACAATTGTCGAGTCTCTTGTGCTCCTAACTCCATCTCACCGAATGAGTCAATCCGATATGAATATACACTAGCACTTAGCAGACCATTGTCAAATGATATCTCCGACCCATCTATTCTGTCAAAATAATCTCTCATATCTTTAATTATATGCTCCTTCCCTATTCCGATCCAATTAAAATTCATTTTGGTTCAAGCCATGTAGGTAATCCGATTTCAATAGGTTTTTGTCTTTGTGATCTAGGGTTAACAAAGTAATATTTGTACAGACCGATCCATGATTTCTCTATCGTTACTGTCCAATTGGGATCGATTTGATCAATGACTTCTTCTTTAATCTTATTCCATATGTTTATAATATTTTGATCTGTTATATCCCCAACGGTTTTGAATGTTAGTTTCCTCGTATAATGGTTAATTTTGTTAGAAAACTGACAGTTGTTTAGATAATTATTATAACCAGCTTTTATGATATATTGGTTAAATGTATCTTTAACCAATTTACTGAATTCTTTAGTTGTGTAATTCATATTGTTTTTTAGTTAATTTCACATTTATTCCTGAAGCATTTACCACGATACATTTGTAATCTAACAATCAATTCATCAACTAACAATTCTAATTCTGGATTAAGTTGGGTTAATTTATGATGTGCAGCTTCATATGCTTTTGCACATAATGTATCGTCCGACATGTCATAAATTTCTTTTTGTGATCTCATAATCTCATCTTCTCTCATATCTTTATCTATTATGGCGTCTAGCTCCAGATCAGGCAACCCTTTTTTCGGATTATTTTCACTTTACTTTACTCAGCATGAAACCAACCATGAGTCTGGATATAGTCACTTCTGGTGACCTTCCTGGTATCATATCTAATGTATTACTCATAACCGTACATGTCAGCAAACTCACGAACCTGATCAATATTGAGTAATCCAATTAAATAATTGACCATTCGAATTAATTCCTTTCCAGAAATGTCCCCATTAACAACATCCTCCATGACCTTCTCAATCAATTCATCTTTATTCATAATCGTTTTGTCCTTTAATTATGGCGGCTAGCTCGGGTTAAGTCAACTCTTTTTTTAATTTATTTCACTTTACTTTACTCAGCAGGTACCCAGACCATATATATGTATTTGTTCATACTCGGGTATACGCCATGTCTAGATAACGTTGAGCATCATTAATATATGAAATCGCTTCCTTTTTGGAGATCAAAGGGTCTGAAGTCCATGAGCTGTCTTCGATCAGATAAGCAATCCATTTCTCTGATCCTGCAAGACCTGTGTTTTTATAAACACACCATTCTCTTCCATCGATATCAGTCACAGTGTAACTACCTGCTGAATCTCTTTTGATTGTCATATCACTCATATCTTTATCTATTATGGCGTCTAGCTCGGGTTAAGTCAACTCTTTTTTTGATTTATTTTCCTTTACTTTACTCACCATGAAACCAACCATGAGTCTGGAACACAACGAGTGTTTGTTTGCCATTGAACTCACCGACTGGCCATCCTATATTATTGTTGCGGACATATTTCACTATCCAATCACCACCAAATCGTTTGAGATTCTCTTCATGAGCTACTTCCATTGCTGTTCGTTTATCTGGAAGAACATGATACCGTGAGAGTTCTTCTTCGCAATCACCAGGTACCCAGACCATATATATGTATTTGTTCATACCTTAATCCGCCATCAAATCTAATACCTCATGTGCTTGATCCCACCCATCCCAATTGTCTACACCTACACTCATCAAGGCGTTCAATAGAGCTGAATCATTTTGTAATTGTTCGTATTCTTCTCTTGATATAGTCACTTCTGGTGACCTTCCTGGTATCATATCCAATGTATCACTCATAAGGTATCAATATATTCGTTATTTTATAAAAAGTCAAGCGTTATTCCTCACATAAACATCAAAATGTGTAGCTTTTTCCATCTTAACAGTGCCACATGTAGCTGTAGCCATTCTTGGTCCCCTACCCAACCGAACCACTTTACCACCTGGATAAATCACCTTCAGAGCGTCTTTAACACGTTTGTATTCACTTCTACCATCAACAGTGTTCCTAAGCGACATAATGTAGTCAGGACTAGTCCTGAGTTGATTACAACGATAATAATGACCACCAGACGATCTCTCCACTTTAAATTGCGTTACTCTATGATTTGAATTGTAAACATACAAATACGATCCAGAGCTTCCAAACGGTGTTTCACCCTCACGAAGATAAGGCCGGTAATCAATACCTTTCACAATACAGTTTCTCATAACAATTTAATCAAAGAAGGCCAAGGCCGGATTATAAATTATATTTCTTAGAAGTTACGTGAATATTCAATATAGAAGCACGATAAGTCTGAGCAGCTTTCACCTCAGCATCATGTGTAGAAGTAGCAGAAACCGAGCCAACTTCATGCCCGTTCAAAAAAACAATATAGGTTTTCATCTCAGTGGTATATGTGTCTTTAGACTTTAACATTTTACTGCCTAACTATAAATAGTCAAGCCCAAAAGATAGAATTTCCTTTTTTAGCAAATCTTTCACAAATTTCCAATCACTCTTTGTCTCATAATTATCCTCAGACACAAGCCACTCACCATCTAAATATAAATAATTGAATTGCTCTCCGTTTTCCTTATATTCACCAACACTATCAAAATGAAGCACACGATGTTTCTCACCTCTGTCTCTATTATAAGCCACACAAACATCATCCATAGGCTCCTCAAATGAATGTCCCTTACCGCCTGCATTAATAAACGACCCCAATGTACTCAAAGCACCCAAGGCCAACAACGCCCGAATCTCACTATCATGTCGATAGCACCGATTCAATACCTCACCCACGCCAGTCACATATCCATCCCAATGACAGTAAATTGCATCAACTGACCCATCTGCGTTCACAATCCCAATATTTGATCTAGTAGCCATATGCTTATAATCTAACCGATTTTATAAAAACATCAAGCACTTTCTTCATCTAATTTAGCCACCCAGCGAGGCCAAGGCCGGAAGGCCAACGGCCTGAGGCCAGACCGCACCGTTTCCCACTACTAACATACTAAGGTCAACTAGTTCATCCGTCAAGCATATTCGCATACTTTTTTTATCTTTTTTTACCTGCACTTTTTTTAAAATAAAGCTTGTCAGCAGACCCATTATCCTCTAGCATAGCTGTGTAAGGTAAGGTTGGCGGCGACACATAATAGCCAGTGAGGATACCTCCCAAGGTTCCAAGAGTAGGGCACCAACGCCAGCCCTAGTCTGCTAGCTCCTTCAAAGAAGGCCAAGGCCCAAAACGCATCTTTTCCCATAGTAGCAATGCTATCATAGTCACCTGCAACCATCAAGCAAATTCGCAAAATATTTTGCACTTATTTTCGTCTAGCTTTTCTCCGGCCTACCGTCTAGCTTTTGTGCGTCTTTGCTGCTGTCTAGCTTGTGTTCAGGTGAGTCAATATTGCACGGTGCCACACGTTTCTTAGCAACATGGTCAAAAATCTGCAGTGCCACATTTTAGCACAACATTGCCAACCAGGTCATGATTAGCATTTTTAATCATTGCCAAACAGGTCATGATTAGCATTTTTAATCATTGCCAAACAGGTCATGATTAAAATTTCTATCAAAAAATCAAACAATAAATGCACGAAAATCCGGTGCATTTGCTATCACACAATTTGGTAAAAGTCAAGCCTTAAAGAAGAATAAAAAAAGTCCGTCATACTGCTAAAAAAAAATTTGCATCATCAAGCTAATTCAACCCACAACAAGCAACACAATACACACAAAACAACAACAATCAAAACAACTATAATAAGCTACATATACACATATGTTTCACGGTGCTAAAAAAAGCAAAAATGTGTTACAAAGACGTGGATGCTTTTTCCACCACTAGCACATATTATTGATAAAAATGTTTTGTTAGTAATTTATATTAATATTATAATTAAAATAATGATAATAAAATGGTAGCAGCAGTGATTGAATATACAAAATCGTTGAAACACAAACATGTATATTTAGGCAAAATAATAAAAAGAGGCAGGTGGCAATGTTAAGCACCCTAGGCAGGTGGGTGCGGTGGTA
>Ga0070749_10001272_pt1 | contig 17108 bp, 9 predicted proteins | sample VirMetDEL_Nov_18_FD_75180 | JGI IMG/M metagenome (GOLD analysis project Ga0070749, IMG submission 75180) | Aqueous microbial communities from the Delaware River and Bay under freshwater to marine salinity gradient to study organic matter... | ecosystem: Environmental > Aquatic > Marine > Coastal...
CTCTTGGGGAATAAATAATGCGTAGCCCAATTGAAGAATTTTATCTAGCTCGGTCGATGCCGATGTCAGCCCTTGCAGCCGTGCTGCAGGGTAAAAGCGATATTGTCAGCCTTATAGCTGCCCACACGGCCTTAAAAGAAAAGACACAGGCTGAAGTAGCCAGAAAAGGTGCCTCTGCGATGCAGATGGCTCAGGCCCCCAAAGTTAAAGACAAAGACCTTGCCATGGCTCAGGGCCTTGGCGCTACCCCCGCAGATGTTGATGTGCCCATGGGGGGCATAGTGGGTGGAGAAGGTACGTTCGGTACAGGCGCTGCAGGTGGTGGCAGCGTGGTGGCGTTCCAGAGTGGTGGCTTTTCAGATTATCTTGCAGAACAAAATCGTAATCTTGGTATGGATCAGGCTCGGCGTAAAATGGCTGGTAGATCAACTTATGGATATGCTGATACACCTGCTGGCTATGAAGCTGCAAGAAAAGCCCGTACAGCAGCAACTAAACCTGCTCCCGGTATATTAGGCCGTTTAGGGCGTTTTGCGCTTAGTCCGTTTGCTGCTGGTTTAGGACTAATGACTTCAACTGATGACTTAAACGTAGGCGAACAAGAGTATCTTGACGTTATTAAAAAGCTTACCGACATGGGGTACCCGCCTGATATGATTGCGGCTATGAGTGGTGAGCAACGTATGGCTGCTGCTCAGGGTAAGTTACCTGCAGGTCAAGCAGATACTGGTGGTGTACCTACGCAAACCCTTGCTGGTCTTGAAGCGGCTAAGGCAGAAATAGATAAAGAAAAAGCAGCTAAAGCAGAGGTGGCAGAGGCGGGTGCTGGTGGCGCCAATAACCAAGGTCCTGGTCCTGGCGGTATTGCTCAAACATTTGCGCAAATGATGGATTTCTCTAAAAGAGTAACTGGACAAGTAATGTCAGATGCGGAGCCTACTAAGAAGGCTTCCGATGTGATGGCTGACTTCAACAAAACGCTCACAGATGCAGGGTATGACTTTAATCTGCTCAGCAAGCAGATGGGTGACGTTGCAAAAGAAAAAGAAGAGCTTAAAGGTGATAAAAAAGAAGCCATGAATCTGCGTTTGCTTGAGGCAGGTCTTGGTATTCTTGGCGGTGAGTCACCCTATGCATTTGTAAATATTGGTAAAGGTGCAACACCTGCAATGCAGGGTTTGGCTAAAGACATCAAAGAAATTCAAAAGCGTCGTAAAGAATACGACAAAGAGACTCGACAGCTTCAATTGATGCAAAATCAAATGGCTGAAGGGCGTGGTAAGTACACCTTTGAGACGCTTGAAAAACAGAAAGCTGATCAGCGTCGAGCAAAAGAACGTGAACAAACTGCCACACTTAGTATGTTTACGTCTTTGATGCAAAACCAGAATGCGCTTCAAATAGCTAGGATTGGCGCGGCAAGAGAAGGCGACATATCACGTGAGATTTCTCGGATGCCGGGTAATACGCGTATGGAACAACTTCAAAATTACGCTAAGGCTTCTACTAAAAAGACTGACCCAGCAGAAGCTGCATACGTGAAGACACTTGAATCGTATGCTACTGAAGATCCAGGAGGTCGAAAATTAGAAAGGCTTAAAGAATCTAATCCAGCCCTTTACGCACGAATTAAACGCGATCTTGCTACTTTTGGTTTAAGCACTGGCATGCTTACAGAAAAGCCTAGTACTGGCCCAATACGCGACTAATAAGATAGGCTCATAACATGGCAAAAGGATACCTACCGTTACCAGATGGGTCGTATGTCACGGTACGTGATGACGAAACGCCTGAACAAGCATTTGCACGTGCACGTAAAGAGTATCCTGAAGCTTTTGAAGTTAAACAAGCCCCAGCAAAGCCTGAAGAAGGTGTAATTGCGGCTGGTATTGGCGCTACAAAACGCGCTATATCTACAGGCCGCACGGGCCTTGAAGCTTTATTTTCTCCAGAAGAAGCTGCTCGGAAGGGCGTAGAAAGGGCCGAAGAACTAGGCCAGCAGTATGCCCCCGGTGCAAGCCTTGAAGCTGTTAAGCAAGCCTACGCTGAGCGTGGTCTGCTTGGTGGTGCTGGTGAGGTTGTTAGCCAGATTCCTACTGCCTTAGCCGAACAATTCCCACAGATTGCTGCCACGCTTGGTGGCGCTCGTGCTGGTGCTGCGGCTGGTTCTCGTTTAGGTGGTGCTAGGGGTGCATTACTTGGTGGTGTTGCCGGTGCAGTAACACCTTCTTTTGCTCAGTTGTTTGGTGCCAATATCGAGCGTCAGGCTGCTGAGCAGTTAGAAGAGGGTAAACCCTTAGATATTTCTCGTAGCCGTGCCGCAGCAGCCGCTGCCCCCGGTGCAGCCCTTGAGGTTGCCGCCACATTTATCCCCTTAGGCCGCACGATTGTAGGTAAAGTTCTTGGCCCCGGTGCTGAGCAGGCTCTTGCTCGTGGTTCGACAGAAGCGGCTGAGCGCCTAGCCAAAGAAGGGCTAACTAAAACGCTTGCCAAAGGTACTGCTACTGGTGCGCTATTAGAGGTACCAACCGAAGTTATTCAGCAGATGCTTGAGCGTGCTCAGGCAGGACTCCCCCTAACAACTGATGACGCGCTGGCTGAGTATGGTGAAGCCGCTTATGGCGCTGTTCTGGTTGGTGGACCGTTTGGTGCTGTTGGTCGTGTGGGTCAGCGTTCCGTTGCCCGTGGTGAGGTTGCTGAACGTGAAGCTGTTGCCACAGCAGAAGAACAAAGGAAAGCGGCTGAGGCAGCAAAAGCTGCAGAAGAAAAAGCGGCGGCTGAGGAAGAAGCTAGGCTTAAATCCCCCGCTTATCGACTAGAACTTAACAACACTATTGTTAACTCAAAAGATCGTTTAGCTGACGTTGAAGCTTTGCTTAAAAGCAAAATACAAGACCCTGATGTAAAAAAAGAAGCTATTGAAGAGGCTAAGCAGTTAAGAAAAACTATTAAAGAATCTGAAGACAAGATGCGGCAGTCTATGATTGCTGCCGGTCTGAAGCCTGACATTTCTAAGCTAGAAGAAGCGCTGGGCACACAAGCGCCCACAGACATTGAAGAACGCACTGTTGTTGACGAGTTTGGCAACGTTGTTACGCCTAAGACTCAGCCTGTTACTGAAGAAGAAGAGGATGCTGGGTATGAGCGTATGGTTGAGCTTCAAAAGCAAAAAGATACTGAAAGGCAAGAATCTCTTGACCGTATAAATAGAGAAGACTTAGCTAGGCAGATTGTTGAAGATGAAATACAACAAAACGCTCCGTTAGTTAGGTCGATGCCAGAAGGTGATCAACCTGCACAGAGCTTTGTACCGTTTACTTCTCTTACTGACGCCACACAAATACCTAAACCAAAAGGCATGCGTGATGATGTTTGGGCAGCGATGTCAAGTAAAGACAAGTTGGACATGGCACGACGAGATCGTATTGCCGCGTACACAGAAGTGTTAGCAGATCCTGCAACAGCGCAGGCTATTGAGGCAAGACGCACGGACACAGAACGGCAAAAGCTAAACAACTTCTTAGAAGACGAAGCGTCAAAAGATCAGACTGCTGTTGAAATTCAAAAACGGCAAGCAACAGACCAAGCGCTTGATGACATTGCTGAAACCCAAATTAAAAGAGCTACTGACCAACTGGGTCTTGGCGTTTTGTTTTTAGGTCCTGTGCGTCAGCGTAGGGTTGAACAAGGTGTTAACGAAGGTAAAGTAAATCGGTATGTTGCATCAGCGCTTGAGATTAAAGATATTGGCGGTCGCACAGTTTCTGTTGACGATGCTAGAAAAAACATTCAAGAAGCTATTGGCAATCTTAAATCTGAACGTCAAGACTTAGTTGGCAAAGAAACACAAATTCTTGAGCCGGAAGGTGGTTTAACTCCTGATGGAATACGCATAGCGCAGATTGATGTCAAGCTTAGTGAGCTTGATCGTTTGTTACTTGCTGGTGAAACTAAAGATCCAACAGCAACAGAATCAGCAATAGCTGGGCGTTTGGCTGGCGAGCTTGAAGGTCAAGGCGATGTTTTTGCGCCTAATCTATTAAAAGCTCCTACTAGCACTTTAAACCGCAAACTTGATACGGCAAGAAAGCAATCTACTGGCGGTTTTACCGATCTTGTTTCTTACCTTGATGACGCTAGACAAATAAGGGAATCTTCTAAACGAAAAGAATTTGGTAAGCAACCAGTCACTAGCTTTGAAAACAAAAGAGACATTGCAGAAGCTAGAGAACAATTAGTCAATAATATTGTTGAAGAAGTTGCTATTAAAAGAGCTCAACAAAAACTACGCCCGTTAACTAATGCAGAAGCCGATACGCTACGCGCAACAATCAATCAAAAAGTTGACGAACTAATTGATCGTAGTCAGGCGTTGCCGTCAGGGTATTTTCTTAAAGATATTGTCATTCAGCCTGCACAAATGCGGGGCACAGAGATTGTTCGTGGCGCAGAAATTAAAAGAATTGATACCCGCGATCTTTCTCAACGTCAATTTGCAGCACCGCAAGAAGCTGTAAAAGTTATTGCTGAAGAATTAGCGTTACTTCGTGACTCTCAACAAGTTTTTGAGTACGACCCAAAAACAAAACGCGGTTCTTTAAAGCAAGTAATTCCAACTGGAGAACGCCAAACTAGAGCTGCGTACACGCCGACTTTTGATTTAGCTGGAGAAGTGCCAAGAACAAAAACTCGTGTATCGCAAGAAGATAGGCTGCTAGAAGAAATAAAACGTGTGCTAGCTACGCCCAATCTTGACCCAACAGTTGCAAAGACTCTTGACGAAGCGGCAGATATGATTGCTAACGAAGATGTTAGCGCTGACTTTGTAGAACTAGTTGACGAACAAGTTGGGCGTATTCTTACTGGGGTTGATCGACCGTTTGCTGAGCGTGACCCAACTCAACGAGCAAAGCGCCCACTAGAAGCGCCTCTTATTAAAGAAATCCGTGCTGACTTAGACGAAATGCGTCGAGGCCGTGAGTTTGCTGAGGCTGATGACACCATGATGGTGACAGCCGGTAAAAAATTTAAAGAGGTTGAAACGCAACCTGACTTGTTCCCAGAAACCAAAGCTACTACACGAGCAACGCCCGCTATGTTTAGGCGTTTCTTAAAGTCTGGGAAAATAACCGACTTTAACAAAGCGCTTCAAGAAGAGCGTGATGCGCTTGAAAAAGCAGAAAATACTGCAAAGATTCAAGACGATATTCGACGCCGTAAGCCAACAAACGACTTAGTTCAGCTTGCTGAAAACATTGAAGAACAACTTCAAGTTATAAAAGATGTTCTTATTGGCACGCAAACAACACCAGGTGTTCTTGAAGAAAAACGAGCAGAACTTCAAGAAGCACAAAAGCTTGTGCAGGCTGAAATTGAAAAACTTGCTGCTGAGGTAACAGCCGAAAGAGCAAAACTTGCTGTAGCCAAACGCGGTATTAAAATGTCGCCCAAACTTGCACGTGAACGCAAGCCGCAAATAAACGAGCTTATAAAAAACATAGCTGATAAGGAAGCTAAAATTACAGATTTGGCTAGCATTGTTGACAATGTTAGTGAAACGTACGCACAACAGCTTGCGTTCGCTGATAAGCGTGTTGCAAGCGAAGTTGCATTTTATAAAAAACTGTTGAAGAAAGCGCAAGAACTTGGCGGTGTTAGGTTAAAACAGGGTGTAGAAGTTGGCTTTCAAAAGTTAGAGCTTCCCGTTGTTGCTACTACAACGGTGCCCCGTAAAGCTGCTTTACCAATTAAGAGGCAGTTAAATGCTGAGCAATTAAAACGAGTAAAAGAACTTCTATTTAACGAGCAAAGAATACTAGAAGCTATCAGAAAAGAATCTGCTCAAGGTTTAGCCGTTGGTAAACTGCAAGAAGACTTACAGCAAACACGGGATGCCCTTAGAGGTTTAGTTGATGTTGATAATGTTCGACAAAAAGTAGATCTTAAAACTGGGGTCTATACAGTAGGCTACTCATACGAACAGTTAAACACTGCGGCAACTAAAATTCAAAAAGCCGCCGCTAAAGCACGAGGCATGCTTTTAAAAGCTAATGATGTTGCAAAAGCTGAAGTTGAAAAACAAAACAAAGCTAATGAAGCTTTTCAAATGCGGCTTGTTAATAAATTTGGTTTGCCTGGAACTACAGCCAAAGCGATCATCACGCAAGTTAAAAAAGGCAAAGGCAAAAAAGCTACAACCGATGTTGTGCGTCGAGTAAAAGCAACAAGACAAGAAACACAAACCCCAGAACAAATTATTGAAGACCTTGAAAAACTAGAAGCTGCTGTAAAAGCTGGAACAGTTGGTAAAGAAACAGCAAAAGCTATTAGTAAAGGAAAAGGGGCGTCTCTTGTTAGAGCTATTACTTTGCAAGTTGCGCAAGACGTAGAAGCTCAAAAGCGTCAAGAAGATTTAATTGAAGAGCTAAAAGCTCGTGCAAAACTTAAGCAAGATCCAATTAAGAAGATACTTGAAATAGCAACAGGTATAACGCCACAGCAGCGTAAAGGGTATTTTGAAGCTTATACAACGCTAGAAAACGACGTTAAAGATACGCAGAAAAAAGTAGACGATTATATTAAGAAGCATAAGAACGCAGAGAATGACGCAAAGCTTGGCGAGCTTCGCGCTGATGCTATAGAAGCCGCTGACGACTTACGAGCTTTTGAGCGCAACGTGCGTTTTAACCTTATGCTGCCCGATCTATTAGAAGGTGAAGCTGCGACACCTCGACAGAAACGCCCAAGATTAAAAGTTAAAGCAGGGCCTGTTATGGGCTTTGATAAGAAGTTTACGCCTGACCAAATGCGTGACCAGATTGGTATGCCATCTAAACAGGGCGTTAAGATTAAAACAGATAACCCGCCTGAGTTTTCTATTGGTGACAGCGATCCAACCGGCGAAATTGATGTTGCTGAAGCTAAGAAGTTTTTAGCCGATGTGAAAGAGAAAGCCGCTAAGCAAGGCATCAAGGTCAAGGTTTACCCGATTGCTGAGGTTTTATCGCCTGAATTGTATGGCGGTGCACTAGCCGCGCTTGGGCTTAAAAACGCAATGCGTATTAAAGGCGGCGTAGATCCTGATGGCACTGTGTTCTTTGTCATAGGCTCTCACAACAATTTGCAAGACCTAAAAGAAACAGTAGCGCACGAGCTTATAGGTCACTACACGTTTGAAGGTATGTTGGGCGAGAAGGGCCTGAAGCGCCTGCTCAACCGTTTAGAAAAAACATACGGCAACATCTCCAAGCTGGCTGAAAAGATTGGTGGTGAGGCGCTACTTAAGAAAGTTCATCAAGCTGAAGTCATGATGAAGAAGCTTGGCAAGTCTGACGATGAAGTCAGGATGCGTGGGCTTAACGAGTTGGTTGCATACACTATGGAGAAGCGGGTCGATCAAGACTTCCTGACCCGTGCTAAGCAGTGGCTACAAGAATTAGTTGGCGCTATTCGCCTTGGCTTGCGTGAATTAGGTCTTGATATGGGCGGTATGTCTACCTCCGAATTGTTCTACCTGATGCGCCAAGCTGACCGTAACTTTAAGGCTGGCAAACCTGTTGCTCGTACAAGTTCTGATGGTGTTGTTGAATTTAGTATTGGTGAGGGCGCAGTATTTAATACTGGCATAGGCAAAATGATTGCTCAGCGTGGCAAGTTCCACGATAGGGCTACAGCATTTGCTACGGGCATGACAGGCTTAGCCGGGCGAGTTAAGTTTCTTGACCGCTTTGCCGCTATTGAAGAAACTATGAAGCGGGGGTTAAGTGCTGGGCAGATTAGTAGCTTAAAAGCCAGCAACGCTATGTATTTCAATCGTTTTGCTGATCAGCGTAACAACATTACAGCAAACTTTGCTACAAGCGGCATTGGTAAAATTGTTATTGAAAACGGCGAGCCAATGTATGGCGGCAATACAGGCCCCAGTTTAAAAGATATGTCTGAGACGCTTGCTACCTCAGGCTTACCAAGTAAAGATGCTGAGTACATAACAACTGCCTATATTGCAGCGTTGCGACTTCAAGCACTCAGAAAAGAAGATCCACAGGCGTATAAAAAGCTGTCAACAGAAGGAGACATAACTGAAGCTGACGTTAGCGAAATTATTAGGCTGTATGGCTCTAATACCGCGCTTCAAAAAGTTAGGAAGCAGTACCAGCAATACAACAATAATCTTATTGACTTTGTTGTTTCTACTGGGGCAATGGATAAGGCTGTTGGCGCTAGGCTTAAAGACAAAGACTATGTTCCATTCTACCGTGCACAAGGTGATGATGTTTTCCTAGATATTATGGGGGAGTCACCCATTCGGATTGGTGACCTAAAGAATCAGCCGTATCTCCATGAGTTGATTGGCGGCAAAGAAAAAATTCTTCCAATTTTCACAAGTGCGCTTACTAATACGGCTGTATTGACCGATATGGCGCTTAAGAATATGGCGACATCCAGCACGGTTGATGCGCTACGTGAGCTTGGTATAGCTACAGTTAACAAAGGTAAAGGGTCGGCTAACCCCAACACGCTTCGGTTTAAAGTTAACGGTCAAGACTTCCACGCTGTGGTTAACACGCAGGCTAAGTCTGACTTGTTTGGAGACATCCCTACTGAGCTTCTGGTTGAGGGTATGGAGGGCATCAAAGGCGTGCTACCTGTTGGTGTTCGCATGCTTGGCGCACCGGCTAACTGGTTGCGTAAGTTTGTGACTCGTGACCCACGCTATGCGTTCCGTCAGATTTTCCGTGACTCTATGGCAGCCGCTATGACAACCGGCGCTGACTTTGTGCCCGTGGTTCAGACGTTTAAAGACATGGCTACCATGAAGAAGTCGGGCGTGGTGCGAGAATTGCAAGAAGCTGGCGTGTTGGGCGGTCAAGTTATTAGTGGCTCAACCGATGATATGGGCAAGATTCTTCTTCAAATTGCCTCAGGCAAAACTGGCTGGGAATCTGCGATGGCTAAGCTGGATGATTTAGCCATGATGGGTGATGCGGCGACTCGTGTCTCTATGTATAACTCGTTTCTCAGACAAGGTTTAACCAAGCGTGAGGCCATATTGGGAACGCTTGAGGCAATGAACTTCAACCGTCGAGGCACTTCAATATCGGTGCTGTACGCCAACACGCTTATTCCATTCTTTAACGCTGGTCTGCAAGGTCTTGACGTTCTGTACCGTGCCTTTAAGGGCGATATGCCAGCAAGCGAAAGACTACGAGTTAAGCAAAAGCTTTACACCCGGCTTGGGATTATGGCGGGTATTACGGTGGCATACGCCGCCCTGATGCAGGATGACGAGACATACGAGAACGCTAATCCTGAAGAGCGTTACGGCAACTGGTTTGTACCCACGCCATTTGGAACATTGCGTGTACCGATTCCGTTTGAGCTTGGTTTGATTGGTAAGGCGGCACCTGAGGGCGTATATCGCTTGTTGTTTAGTGATGACAGTACGGCTGAGGTTGCTGACGCCATGCGCAAGATGGCTTTGCGAAGCATACCAATTGATATACCCACGGCGATCAAGCCAGCCATTGAGTGGAACATGAACCGGTCGTTCTTTACTGGGCGTGACTTAGTAACAGCCAGCATGCCTGAAGACCCAAGATTCCAATATAACCTCAATACACCTGAGATTATTCGACTCTTTGGTAACTTAGGCGTATCCCCCGTCAAGCTTGAGAACACCATACGTGGCTATACCGGCAGTCTTGGCGTGAGCATGTTGCGCTTACTGGATCCTGTGTTTGGCGGTGAGGTTGTTAAAGCTGGTCAGGGCCTTGCTAACGTGCCAATTGTTGGCGGTATATTCCAGCCTGAAGATGCGAGCGGCATAATCAACGCCGCCTACAACACCGCGAATAACCTTGAAGGTATCAATCGTACATACAAGCGGTTAGAGGTTGAAGACCCTGAAGAAGCTGATAAGTATTACGAAGAGAAATTAAATGAGTTGAGCGTGGCGAGTGACGCTGGGCGCTTTAAGCAATATATGGGCGAACTAACAAAAGAAGAACGTGAGATTCGTGCTGATAAGACTTTAGCCCCCGAGAAAAAAGATAAGTACCTGAAAGAGATTAGGCAAGAAAAGATTGCGGCGTCTAAAGAGTTTCGTCAGTTAGCCGCACAAATGTAACGCCCAGCTTCTTGTCACGAATACCAACGTAAGCCTTAGCTTTAATACGGGCGGTGAGAGCCGCCTTTAACCCCTCTTCTTTTGCTTTCTCGGTATCGAGGGCAGGGACAAAAAAGCCCTGCCCTTTCTTAAGCTGCTTCCATGGATACCGAATCGTCGTCTTCATTTATTTTGCGTGAAATCTTCATGGCATTGACCCGCATCTGTGGGCCTTTGGTTTTCGCCATCAGGTCTTTCTTGACGTACGACACCGTGTAGTTGTCTTCCATCTGGCGCTTAAAGTCTGAGTACCCAAAGCTCATACTGGAGCAGTACTGCTTCATCAGCTTCTCTTCAATATAGAAGTCAATGTGCCCAATAGTGACGCCATGCTCAACACGCCCAAAGATTTCACTGCGGGTAATCGACTGGTCAATGACGCCATCTTCACCAAGCGAGGTTGCCACGGCATTGTCGAGCGCTTTGACCACAACAAACTTACCGTAGTACTCCCTTGTGTAGGCGTTGAGAATGTCTTCAGCCGTTCGGATGCTGTCTTTCACACTGCTTCGGGCGTTAGCTACCATGCCCTTGAGAACCGATATGACGCCCTCAATTGGGTAGTCAACTATGCCAGCGTGCTTAGATCCAGCCAGAAGCGCCCCAGCAACAAGGCACGTACACCCAGCCAGCCAATACCGCTCATCGTCTGTAAAGCCAAATTCTCTCTTTATACGCACTCGGGTCTTTGAGACAAGCTCGTCAATCGCCTCCCTGTTGTCCACAAGATATTGTGCATACCGATGACCTGCCACACCGTAATTTGTTTTCAGTAACGAGATGGTTTCGGTATCGCCCTCTTGCCATTGAATAACTTTGTTCATGGTTAACTCAAGCACCCGCCTAACTTCACCATCAGAAGAGTGCCGCCGTGCGCCAGTAAGGTAGTCAACCAAATGGGTATTGGACGACAGCAGGGCCATAGACTTCCAGTAAGTCGTGTTCTCACGCTCTTTGTTAGCGCCAGACTCCATACGATCTTTACCCTGGCCCTCAGCTACGTCGAAGATAAACCCCGGTGCCCACTCAAAATCTTTGCGGTTCTTGCTGGTGATCTCATCTGAAATCAGTGGCATGCTGTGGAGTAGACCCATGCGCTGTTGCATGGCTACGTCAGAGGTTGACTTGTTGACTCTGAACTTCGTTGGGTGCCCCCATACGCTAGCCGCCAGTTCTAAGGTTAGGGTTTTCCCTGTACCCGACTCGCTTGATCCAAGGTGCCACGTAAAGCCGTCATACCCCGTAAATCGCATGAGAGGCGCCCCAAACCCGACCAGTGAGATTGCAAGTATCTCGTGCATCTTCCGAGCCGCTAGAAGCTGAACAATGCGGCGCCAATTATCAAGGCTACCGTGTGGGGTAGTCGCCTTATTGATGTTAACCATCCCCCGCATCGGCACGTGCCGTGGACTCAGGTTGGGTGAATAAACATGCTCGTTGAATACAAAGTTGTCGTCGGGTTGCCAACCGTAGTTAGTGGGCACTTGTATAGGTTGCTGGTTCGTAGAGGCTTGCTCAACCGCCGCACGCACGTACTCGTAAAGATTCTTGTCATTGCCTGACCCAAACATCGCCATGACGTTCTGCTGAGCTAGGCTCTTAATTGTCTCGTCTTTGGATGCAATGGCTCTCTGAGCGAGAGTTATTTCCTGTGGCCCAGTCGGGCGCATCGCCAGTATATAAATAATGTGATCGCTTTCTTGGCACAGGATACTGACAACGAATAAGTCATATGGCAGTAACGGTACCTGTCTGACCGTGCTGTTGCCTTGGCTATCCGTTTCCGACTTCTCCATATACACACCGCCGTTAGCGCCGTATGCGTAGCCCCGTGGGGGCGTTGGGCGTTTGATGGTGGGTGAGGGTGAAGGTGGGGCTACCGTGGGCTGAACAGGCGTGGAGAGGTCAATCTCTTTCTCCGTTGTGTCGAGCTTTGTCTCCCTGCCCAAGGCCAGCGGGTTAGTTATCTTGCCAAAGTGGGGGCAGTTCTGGCACAAGCCGGGGTTCAAACCATCAATACTGACGCATGAATACGGCCCTTTTATTTCGTTGAGCTTTGTGCGCATGCGGTCTTCATCGTATGGATGCAGTTGGCTTAACCACACAGCAGCTTTCTCTCCGTCAGCACACGGCTTAGCCAGCGACAACATGGCACGCCACAAAGGCTCCATACCATCGTCAGCCGCATTTTCAATATAGTTAGCAAGTTGCTGACAACCAGTGCCTTCTTTAGTGCGGTTAACAATGGTTTTGAAATATGTAACGCTGTTTGAAAGTAGCGTCAGGTTAGGCTGACCTTTTGCCGTGGGGCGTGCGCCGGGTAGGTTGATGACTTGCGCCGTGGGCATGGGAGCATTGAGCTTTGATTTGATAAACGCATCAACCGCATCGAACTCAAACGGGCCTGAACCTTCAGCCAATATCTTGACGGGCTTGGGTGGATCGAACTTCAGATTTACGGTGCCGGGCACACGCAAAACACGTGCGGCGTCAGCCGTGCAGTTCCAATCAATCTCTAAGCCTTCTTGCTTACACAGGCGTTTGAAGCTTTCAGCTAAGGGTTTCCACTTAGATGTCTCAACATCTTCCGTAAAGGGCCAGTAAATGTGATACCCCCCGCCTGACGACACCACAATAGGCTGACCCAAGTCACGCATGCCAGTCTTAACCATAAACGCTTCAAAGGCTTCGGCGGCTTCTTTGCGTGACTTGTAAGTCTTCTTGTCGCCTAAATCAAGGTCTACAAACAATGACCTTAAATGGGTGGTGTTATCAGCCGTACGTGATCCCGTCTCCTTGAACGAGGCCAGCGCAAAGTAAACATCTTTTGAACCTGTCCACTTGTCTGCAATACCGATCAACTCATCACGAGTATCGACAAACAAATGCTCTTTCTTTTTGGTGGTGAACTCAGCCGCACAGTAAAGACCTGAAGACGGGAGTACCGCCGCTAGAAAATCAAGCGGTTGCATACCAACTCCCAGTTGTTATTGTGTTTGTTCGGCTATCTTGTCGAGCGCTTTTTCAAACCGTTTAAGCAGCTCTTCTTGATAAGTTTTCGGCAGTGCGTTCGTTACAAGTATCTGGTAGCAAGCTGTTGCTAGCTCTTCGTCAGTCAATTGCGAAGGTTGAATTGCGTACATAGCGATCTCCATGCGTCGTCGGTTTGGCTCACCTTCTTTAGTATGTCGATGATCGTCGTGACGCGATCTTTGTACGCTGAGGTGACTTCAGTTGAGCCTGTGAACCAGTTGTAAACAGTTTGTCGAGTTGCCCCTGTTGCCATAGCAATGCGTTGCACAGATATGTCTCTATAGATGGCCCACTTGGCTAACTCAGTACCAAGCGTTTTGGGGGCGTTGTTGATGATGTTTCTAGTTTTTTCAGAATAGGGCATGTCGATTTGGGTACTCACGCTAGGCGCTTTCCCCACTCTTTATTTAGTCGTCGGTATCCCAGTCTGCCACAACTGAAGCGAGATCACTTTTCTTTGCGGCGGGTGGAGCGGATTCTTCCTTACGAAGCTCAGGCTCGTCAACCTCTTCAGCCTCTTCCGTAGCCTTGGGGGCCTTGGCTTTCTTAGCGGCTGGGGGTTTACCCTCAAGTACAGGCAACGCAGACTTTTCAACTTTATCTGTCTGTGCCACAGTCATAGTGACTGCTCGCTTCGCATCTTCCGACTGACCCTTCTCGATAGCCGTTGCATGCTCGTCGTCGGTTAACCAACGCAGAGGCTTGAAGAACAGCTTAGGCGACTCTTTCTGCGTGTCGAACTTCATGCGAGTCACAACCATCTCGGGGCTGATCGACTGCGCCGCCAAGAGCCTTGCGTACGACTGCAAGGGGTGGTTGTCACCTTCTGCCTTACCAAAGATCGAAGTGGCAGGCAACTGAAGCTGAAGCACATCACCATTTATATCGTTAGCCAGCACAACCGCCAGACGCTGATTAAAGCGGCAGGCCCGTGACTCACCCATGCCTGACCCCTTGATGTTCTGTGGGCACGTTGCACAGGTTGGAGACTGCGGCGACATGGCAGATGCATCAGGCTTATCCCCATCGGCTGACCAGCAGTCAGGGGCAGAAGGATTCTCGGGGTCCCATGCGCCAGCGTAAAACGTACGGCTGATCTTCTCAGCGGCGCTTACAACCACTACATCGAGGTAGCGCTCGTCGATGGCGGCAATCTGCTTGCCCTCATGGATTAAGCGGAACACACCGCCTTTGATTGAGACGCGCTTACCGCCCCCGCCACTACCGCCGCCCCCAGCAAGGGCTTTAGCAAGCGAAGACAGCTCACGATTTTTAGCAAACGCAGGCAAGTTGCCCGATTCAAACAAAGTCATTTCTGACATGGACTTCTCCTTTACTTAGAAGTTGGTTTGCGTACAGTGATGGCGTACTCACTGTCCGAATTAAGGCCCGGTGGTACAACGCCAGGGTTTTCTTCAAGAAACTGCTTCATGTTTGTCTGAGCAATACGTTTCTCAAATAGGTCAAGCACCTGATGCTCAAGCACAAAAGACTTAAAGGCATCCCAGTCGTGCGTGGAATAGCGGGTCTTTTGCGACAAGATGATGGTGCCCTCATCAGTACGCACGGTCTTAGAGCCAGCTTTCAGCATCATGTCTTTAATGGCGTTACTGACTTCTTGTTGCGTCGCCTTGAGTCCTTCGACTTGCGTCTCATACTCAGTGGTCAACTCTTGGATGCGAGTGCGTATCTTGCGATACACCTTGGCAAGCTTATCTAACGGTATAGTTTCTGACATTTGAATCTCCTTTGTTTTTTCGTATGTTGTCAAAAATTTTACTTCGTGTCAAGCACTTCTTCGTACAGCTTTACTAAAAGGTTGTTGTCTTCCACTCTCTCGGCTAAGCGCTTGAACATTTTGCGTTCAATGTCGCTACCTTGAATGTGAATGACCGTCACCTTGTCACTTGTCTGCCCTTTCCTATCGGAACGAGCGCAACATTGAATGTAGGTTTCTGTTGACATGACTGGCCCCCAAAACACAACCGTATCAGCGGCAGTCAGCGTAACGCCGTGAGCGGCGGCTTGAGGTTGAATTACCAGCACACGTGGGTCAGCTTCTTCTTGAAACTGTTTGAAAACCTTTGTGCGCCTACTGGGCGATACATCACCATGAATAAGCGCATGGGCTACGTTGTGTTTATCTAAGTAAGTTGAGATAGTGTCGATGCTGTGACGATAGGGGGCGAAGACTAAGACCTTGCGATCTGTTTCTTCAAGCACCTCCATTAGCACAGATAGTCGGGGAGAACAGTCAAACTCAACAACTTCGGCGTTGTCTGTGTAGGCAGCTCCAGCACTAATCTGAAGGAGTTTATTAACTTCTGCTGCTGCATTGATCGCCGTGATAGTTTCACCTGCCGCCTTAACGAGCATCTGTTCCTTGAGTATGGCGTAGTACTTTTTTTGCTGTGGTGTAAGTGGGACATCTCTTGTCTCCGTAATAACAGGGGGTAAGTCAAGGCACTGTGCTTTTGTAAAACGTATTGCTGGTTGAAGCGCCTTGTGAATTTTTTCTTGGGCGTCTGATTTCGGCACCCACTTAAACATTGTCAGCTTGTTCATCGTGGCATCACGCCACGCTGTTGCAAACTTAGGTATACCCAATGGATTAACGAGCTTAGCCAAGCCGTACGCATCGACGGGCGATTGTGAAGCTGGCGTACCCGTCATCATCCACAGGTACGTGTTTGGTTTTAGAATTTTATTAAGAGACTTCCAGCGTTTTGTTGACACGTTCTTATACGCATTGGCCTCGTCAGCAATTACTAAATCAAAGCGACCGTCGTTCACGATCTCATCGGCGATCAGGTTCAAGCCATCGTAGTTCGTAATGACAAACTCGTAGTCACCCTGCACCATCTCGATACGCCGTGTGGCCTGTTGATGGTGCGCAACGATAGAGCTTCGATGAATGACGCTGTTACTTATGTCGCCCATCCAAGCCGAGTGCATGATTGACACAGGGCAGAGAATTAAACAGCGGCGCACCTGTCGAGTCTTCATAAGGTAGTCAGCCGCCCACAATGCTGATAGTGTTTTACCAGTACCGGGTTCAGAAAATACAAATGCTCTGCGGTTAAAGGTTAAGAACGCCGCCGTATCGACTTGGTGCTTCATCGGCTTGTAGCGTCCGGGCCAGTCGTAGCGTGCGGTTATTGGCGACGGTACGTTCCTAACACCAAGATTCTTTAGCACACGTGCTTCATCAAGCCCCCAACGTATTGCTACCTCATAAACACCATCGTTCTCTCCGACGACGGCAAACTTTGGAATGATGCTGTATTTGTGTGGGTTACGCGTGCGTAACACCAACGCCTTGTTTTCTACGATTTGCATGACGCTCCTCTTTTAGTTGTAACGCTTCAAAATACCCATCTTTACCTAACCCCATGTGATAGTCGAGCCAACTTGTTTTCTTTAGTAAATCGGCTACCGCATGAAGTTCTTTGGGTAAGGAGTCTGACCTTACCCACGCATACCCGTACCGCAGGTACCACATCTCAGCAAGCTCCTGCGGGGGGATTAAATTCATTTACCGTTGTCACCCTGATTAGCTGACTTACTTCTGATACGTAAGTTGCCACGAACCGATTTGCCGCCTTTGCGTATTGGTTTGACATGGTCAATGTCTTTGCCCTCACGCACATCGGCTTTGCCGTTTTTGTTTTTGTCTGCGCTAGTCTTGTCGAGCATGCGGCGTGCTCGTTGACGCTCGTGCTGTGCGCTATTCGGCCCTGACTTGCCTGTTTCTAAATCACGCTGGTATTCTTTTTTGTAATCTCGTGCCATGCTTTGCTCCTAATGTTTTGGGTGAAGTTCACATGTGCGTACTGGGCACCAGTTGCACAATGCGCTTTGCGCAGGGTTCCAAACGTTGTGTTCAAAAGACGAAGAGAGTTTTGACACC
>Ga0070749_10001274_pt1 | contig 17099 bp, 31 predicted proteins | sample VirMetDEL_Nov_18_FD_75180 | JGI IMG/M metagenome (GOLD analysis project Ga0070749, IMG submission 75180) | Aqueous microbial communities from the Delaware River and Bay under freshwater to marine salinity gradient to study organic matter... | ecosystem: Environmental > Aquatic > Marine >...
GGGCCGCGTATAGGCAAGCATTGCGTGACCTTCCCAATGCTGAAGGCTTCCCTGATGTGCAACTTCCGACTGACCCAGACTTTGTTCCGATGGGCGAATAATTATGTTTACATGGAAAATCCTTGAGACCCTCATCGATGATGGCGTATTGCGCCGCGTCAAATACCATTGCACCCTGACAGAAGGCGAGCATAAGGTCGAGACCGAGGGGAACTGGTTAATGCGGGCAGAATTTACGGTTGACGCGAACACCTCAGAATCCCAGGTTGCCCATTGGCTGGATTTGGATGCTACCCAAGACGGCAAACATCTAATAAAATACAGGTTACAAGAGCAACTGGATGCGTTGAAGTCAGCACCATCGACCAAACCGCCCTGGGCCGTGGATACCTTTAAGGTGAAGATATGACGCAACCAATCGACATTATCTCCCGCGCCCTAAAAGACATTGGGGCTTTAGAAGCCGGTGAGACCCCAGCCCCTGCGGATGCGCAAGACGCATTCGATATGCTCAACGATATGCTCGATCAATGGTCGAATGAATCCATGATGGTCTTTTATAAGACCGAGATCATTTTCACCCTGACTGCGGGCCAGACTCAATACACCATCGGCCCTGGTGGCCAAATTGGCGGCACGATTACCGGTTCTATTTCTGGAACAACCCTGACGGTCACCGATGTGTCGGACGGCGCGATTGCCCTGGGCATGACGATAACGGGTTCAGGCGTGGCCGCAGGCACTAAGATTGTCCGGTTTGGCTCTGGCGCAGGCGGTAATGTGAACTCAGACGGCACCTATACCGTCAACATCTCGCAGACCGTAGCGTCCACCACCATTTCGGCCTATTACGAGCGCCCCTTAAACATTAATTCTGCGTTTGTGCGAATTAATACGAACGAGAACGGGCAGCCCATCCTCAATGGTGGCCTGGATTACCCGATTACAATTCTCAACCTAGAGAATTACGAACTCATTGGCTTAAAGACGCTGAACGGGCCGTGGCCCCGTGCGCTTTACTACCAACCCAGCGAGACCCTGGGAACAATCACGGTCTGGCCAAACCCCTCGCAAGGGGAAATGCACATCTTTTCCGACACCCTGTTTCAGCGGTTTGTGTCCATCAATGATGAAATTGTGATCCCGCAGGGCTATTACATGGCGTTGCGTTGGTGCCTTGCCCAGCGGCTGATGCCTATGTATGGAAAGGCCAGCACAACTCAAATTCAGATGATTAACGGGTTTGCCAACCACGCAAAGGCAACGATCAAACGCACTAATATGCGCCCAGTTCAGGTGGCCAGGTTTGAGGACACGCTGATTGTCGGCAAGCGAGCCGATGCAGGCTGGATTCTTACTGGGGGCTTTTGATGCCTGACTTTGGATTTGTCGGGGCCGCATACGAAGCGCCGTCTATTTATCAAGACGCGCAAGAATGCATCAACTTTTACCCTGAAATTGACCCAACCAAGGCGCAGGGCGAGCGGGGCATCATTGCGCTCTATCCAACTCCAGGCTTAGAAACCGTGGCCATTATGCCGAACCAAGAAGAGGTTCGCGGCATTCGCACCCTATCTGGTGGCACCCAGGTTGTGGTGGTCTGCGGGGATTTTGTATATGTAATGGAGTCGGACTACACGCCCAAAATGGTCGGACAGATGAATAGTGGGTCTGGCATGGTGGGCATTGTGGATAACGGCGTCAATGTTTATATTGTTGACACCGACTACCGGTACACATGGTTTATTTCTAACCCATCCTCGGCAACTTTTACCGGCGACATCTCTAGCACAACCCTTACAGTCACCTCAGTTCTTAATGGAACCATTGAGGTAGGACAGGCCATTTTTGGCGAGGGCATTGCGTTAAACACCGTCATTACGGCGCTTGGAACTGGAACGGGCGGGGCTGGAACTTATACCGTCAGCAACTCACAAACGGTGTCGTCCACCAGCATTAATTCAACTGAAGCGCCTGCAATTTTTACGGGCTCTATTTCAGGAACCACTTTGACGGTTTCTGCGGTAGCAAGCGGAACCTTGCAGGTCGGTCAGACCCTTGAAGGCGCCAATGTAACGAATGGAACCATCATCACCGCCCTTGGAACTGGAACGGGCGGCACAGGAACCTATACAGTAAGTGTGAGCCAGACTGCGGCAAGCGCAACTATTTATTCCCTTAACTGGACGGTATTGCCAGCAACCGATGGCGCGTTTGAGGGCGGCGGCACGGTAGATATTGCCGACAACTATTTTATTTACAACAAGCCAGGTTCCCAACTGTTTGGGTCGTCTGATCTTCTTTCGCCGATTAGTGATTCATTGTCGTTTGCGAGCAAGGATGGCTCACCCGATGACCTGGTCGCCGTGATTGTTGATAGGCGCGAAGTCTACTTGTTGGGCGAGATGTCATCAGAGGTTTGGATTAACTCCGGCGGCGTCCCATTTCCTTTTACTCGCATCCCAGGCACATCGACCCAGCAGGGTATCGCGGCTCGCTGGTCATGCGCCAGAATGGGTAATTCGTTTGCTTATGTGTCCAAAAACAACCGTGGCGAGGCCATGATTGTGCGCATGAATGGGTATTTTCCAGAGAGAATCTCCACTCATGCGGTTGAAACCACTTTGGTAAACCAGAATGTTTCAGACGCTATTGCATGGACTTACCAATTAGAAGGGCATGAGGTTTATGTCGTGTCGTTCCCATCGGTGGGTGAAAACGGCCTGACCTGGGCCTATGACAACACCACCGGCCTTTGGCATAAGTGGCTCTATAGAAATTCTGAAAACGATTTTGAGCGGCATCGTGGCAACTGTTGCGCATTTTTTAACCAGCAAGTTCTGGTCGGGGATTACGAGAACGGCAAGATTTACCAACTTGGCCGCGAGTTTTATACCGATGATGGCCAAATTATTCGGCGCATCCGCAGGGCTCCGCATATCACTTCAGACCTTCAGCGCCAGTATTTTCACGAACTCCAAATTCAGTTCCAGCCAGGTGTTGGACTGTCCACCGGCCAAGGCCAAGACCCGAAGGCGATATTGCGATGGTCAAACGATGGCGGCTCGACTTGGTCGAATGAATACTGGACGAGCATTGGCAAGCAGGGCAAGTATCAGAACCGCGCCATTTGGCGGCGCCTGGGTTGGTCTCGGGATAGGGTATTTGAAGTGTCGGTGACCGACCCTGTTAAAGCGGTAATCGTTTCAGCAAACCTAAAGGCCGAGGCTGGAGAGAACTAATGGCAACCCCTCAAAACCAACGAATTCCAAACTCACCGTTGATTGACCAGACGCAGAGACCTACGCGGGCGTGGCAATTGTTTTTTCTCAACCTCTTAAATTTCTCCAGCGCCACTTCTGCGACTGCTGGCTCCGCAACCTTGCCGGCGGCCCCTGCGGGGTTTATTGAGGTGACGGTAAACGGCGAATCTAAAAAGGTGCCTTACTACAATGTTTGACATCGATTTAAAAGAAGAGGCACCAACCCTGGAGCAAATCAGTCGCCTTCAAGGCGAAATGATGAAAATGCCCCAGGTTGAATTGCCAACAGAACATTATTTTTCGGATGGAATGTATTGCAGAAAATTGCAAAGACCGGCTGGAACATTAATTGTTGGCAAGGTTCACAAAAAGGATCATCTTTTTTTATGCGCTTCCGGTGAAATTATTGCCTGGTCAGAAAAAGGGATGGTAACTCTGAGGGCGGGCGATATAATCGAATCTAAAGCGGGAACCAAGCGGGTAACGCTGGCGGTAGAAGATTCAATTGGGATCACCTTCCACCGAACTGACAAAACCGATTTGGACGAGATTGAATCGGAATTGATAGAACCTGACGAATCGGCGCTATTTGATGCGTTCAATAAACTTAAATTGGTAGAGGTGCAAAAATGACTTGGGTAGCCGCAGCAATCGTAACGAGTAGCGTTATAACTGGCGCTATGGGGTCAAAAGCTGCAAAAAGCGCGGCTCAAACGACATCAGATGCCACGGTACAGGCTGCACTAATCCAACAAGAAATGTATGAGCAGGGGCGCGAAGACCTTGCTCCTTATCGCGAATCCGGATACACGGCCCTTCAAGATATTGAGGGCTTAAAGCCTCTTTTAACCACCCAATTTGGTGAAGAGCAACTTGCTCAGTATCTTGACCCCAGCATGGAGTTTAGGCGCAAACTGGGCGAGCAATCGACCGCTCGACTGCTTAATGTTGGCGGCGGTGCGATCAGCGGCAACACCCTGCGCGGCTTGGAAGAGTTTGGGCAGAATCTGGCCTCCACCGAATATGGAAACGCATTCAATCGATTCCAAACCGAGCGCGGCAACATATACAACACCCTGGCCAACATTGCTGGCATGGGCCAAGGTGCCGTTAATACTGGCGTTGGCATGGGAACAACGACTGCTCAAAACCTTGGGACTTTAACCGTTGGTGGCGCTCAAGCCCAGGCGGCTGGCCAGGTGGGCGCGGCAAATGCATGGCAAAACGCATTACAAGGCCCATCAAATTATCTGCAACTGGCGGCGTTGATGGGTAAAAATCCATTTGCAACAACGCCCGCAGTAACTGCGCCAACTTCAGCTTATGCGCCGCAGGCCATTCAGTCTTTTGAAGCGCCCCCTGTAATTGCATAACAAAAGGAATAATCATGGCAGACTTTGGGATCAAACCAGACATTGCTCTTGGCGTAAAAGGGCCGCAGCCCCAATCAATGGGCGAATTGCTTGGAACTGCTACCAAGGCAATGGAATTTTCGCGGCTATCGGAACTGTATCCAGAACTGATTAAAAAGACGACCGCCGAAGCAAAGTCTGCGCAATCGGGCGCCGAAAAATCGGCAATGGAGTTAAACAATCAAAAGGCTCAAATCATTACTAACGGCCAGGTGTCGTTAATGTTCAATCCTTTGGTTGTTGCGGCTGCGCAGGGAAAACCGGTTGATAAAAACGCCTTGTTAACAGAGGTTACGGAAAACGCAAGGATTCAAGCGCAAAACGCTGGAATTGACTGGGAAACTCAAGGAAAGCAACTTGCCGCGCCTTACATTACCCGAGCGATGAACGATCCCGCGAGTTTGCAGGGGTACATCAAGCAACGGATGGTTGCTGGTCTTGATCAAGCAACCCGAGCCAACATGATGACGCCCCAACCGGTTGCTGGTCTTCCTTCTCCCGCGCTCATGTCGCCAGCAGAAGGGGTTGTTAGGCCATTGCGACTTGAAGGGGCGGTAGGCGCTCAACAAGCAGCGGCACCTCGCGGAGTAACGCCAGCCGACATGACGGCACCAACTGTGCCTGCACCTCAAAATGCTCCGGTTGCGCCTGCACCCCAGGCTGCGCCGATGGCCGCGCCCGCTCAAGCCGTTGACCCTGGATTTCAAGTTCGTTTCCCCGTGCGCCGCGCTGGCGATATTCGCCCGTTTGCCCCTGGCGAACAAGAGGCCCAGGTTGCAGGCACCACTTACCTCAACAACATGATGACGGCCCAGGGCGAAGTTCCCAAGGCCATTCGTAATGTGTCTGAGGTTATCAAAGGCGCAGAAGAACTGGCCAAGACGATTAACTTCCAAACCGGTAAACCGGCTGACATTGAGCGGGCCGTGCGCACATTCTTTGGTGAAGAGCAATACAAGCAACTTTCAAAAGACATTGCAAATGCTCAAATTGCGCTCATGCGGTCAACCGGCGGCGACCTTACAACAGATGCCGGTAAGGCTCTGGTGGCCCGTGCAACGGGTGACGAGACCTACCCTCCCCAGGTGCTGCTTTCAATTGCCAGCAGGCTTAACGGTGAATTGACCAAGGTAGACATGGAGGCCAAGGGCGCTCAAAAAGCGGCGACATTGTTTGGCAATGCAAACCTCCCCGCCTTCCAGCAGGCATGGAATGAAAATGCTGACTTGCGGGTGTTTGAGGCCATCTCAATTGTTAAGAACATCAAAGACCCTCAAAAACAAAAATCAGCATTGGATAAGATTCTTCCGACCAACGCGGATGAACTGGTGGACTTTCAAAACAAGTATCGCAACATTAAGAAACTCACCGAGACTGGAACCTTGCGATGAACGACCAATTTCGGCATGAAAACTTAACGCCGGACATGGTCGAAAAGGCCAATCAGGCCATGAATGCTATGGGATTAAACCCAAGGGACATCTTGACCAATCCCGATAAGTTCAATGCCTATCCGGTCGAGGTGCGCACCCAATTTTTTGAGCGCATTAATTCGTCACCGGCGGCAAGGTTGCAGGGCGAGCAAGCGGCCCCCAAGGCCGACCCATTAGAAAACATCATTCAAGAGCGCATGAAAACGGCGGCAAAAACCGAGACCGCCGACCTTGATAGCATCATCACCAATCGAATTGAAAACATCGGCAAGGCCAAGCAAGAGGCAATCTCAAAAGAGAAGGCCATGCTTCAGGCGGCGGTGCCGCAACTGGATGCGTCTGGCCGCGTGGTTCGTGACCAACCGCAACCAAGAAAGTCGAGAAGCCTCAAGGATTACTTGGTCGGCGGCGGCGAAGCATTACTGACTGCCGTAACAAGCGGGGCAATGGCCCCAATTGCGGCGGTTGAGCAACTCGGCACCGACATTTTGACTGGGAAAAAAGACACAAGCACAAAAGCCTTTGAGCGCCGTATGCAGGCGGGAACCTATGCGCCCCGCACCGAAGCAGGCCGAGAAATGGTTGAGGGTCTCGGCGAAGCATTTGAGGCGACCAAACTTCCTCCGATTGCAACGCCCGAATTAATGGCGCTTGGTTCTGCTGGCCGTATGCCGGTGCGGCCCCCCAAAGTAAAGCCAAAAGTAAGCGCCGAAGAGTATGCGCAAACGAGGGCGATTATCGAAGGACTGGCCCCACAATTCAGACAAGACCCGCCAGGGTTGCCTGGGCTTGCAAGTGTGGGCGCTGCGGGGCGGCGTGACCCTGTGGCCATTGAGGCGGCTATTGCGGCGCTCCCCCTGGATGCGCAGGCACAAGCCAGGGCAATTCCAATAAACAAAATCAATTTGAATGCGCTTGAATCGCACGGGCAGGCATTGAACCTTCCGGCTCCCATTCAATTGACGCGGGGCCAAGCAAGTGGCGACTTGGTTGCATTGAGCAATGAATTAAACCGCAGGGGCGAATTGCCTAACATTGCCAACCGCCTGGGCGAGCAAAACGCGGCCCTGGTTGAGAACTTGCGCCTTATCCGCGAGCAAGCGGCCCCCGATGTATATGGCACAAAACCCTCGGATTTTGGCCAGATTGTGATTGACAACTACAAACTCATTGATGACGCACGGCGCTCTAGGATTGGCGACTTATACCGGCAACTTGAAGAGGCCGCGGGCGGTGACTTCCCGATTGATGCGGCCAAGTTCGTTCGATCCGCAGATGCCCAACTGAGCAAGAAACTTAAAAGCGAGTTTTTGCCCCCGACAATTGATCGGCAACTCCAGGCTTATCGCAATGGCGAGAGAATGGATTTTGAGCAGTTTGAGGCGTTGCGAACCAACCTGGCCACCGAGATTAGAAAAGCGGAGCGGGCCGGTGACGGTAACGCGGCGATGGCGCTCTCGGTTGTGCGTGATGCGCTGGAAGCCCTGCCTTTGTCTGGCGAGGCGGCTGCGCTCAAGCCCTTGGCCGATGCTGCGCGGTCTGCGGCCAAAGAACGATTCGATGCACTAAAGCGCGACCCCGCCTACAATGCGGCGGTTAATGAAACGGTTGCGCCCGAGAACTTTGTCTCGACCTTTGTATTGAGCAAGGGTAAAGGAACCGAAAAGAATGTGCGCACTATGATTGAGGCGCTTGGAAAGGGTAGCGAAGGCCAGCAGGCAATCGCGGCTGACATCATAGCCCACTTAACAAAGCAGGCCATTGACGGCAAGGGCAACTTTTCCCAAGCGGCATTCAATAAAGCCTTGCGTGAGATTGACCCCAAGATGTTGGAAATTTTCGATCCAGGCACGGCAATGACCTTACGGAATTTGGCCGAGGTATCGCGTAAAGTCATGGCGCAACCGACTGGGTCATTTGCCAACAATAGCGGCACCTTTGTTGCGGCCCTGGCTGAAAAAGCAGGCAAGGGCGCCGAGCAAGCCTTTAACTTGGCGGTGCCTGGTTTATCGTTGGGAACAATGGCCGCGCGAGCAAGGGCGGCCCGTGCAGCAAAACGATTTGAGCGTGAAAGCCTTAGACCACTTGCGGGGGTTGAGGGCGAGTCAACACCGATTAGAGACCTTCTTAATAAAGGAAAATAAGAATGGCAGTCAATCTCTCGCCTATTGGCAATGGTTTTCAGTTCTTCAGCAATGATGGCCTGCCATTGGCTGGCGGCAAACTTCAGACTTACCAGGCTGGCTCGACAACGCCGCTCGCGACCTACACAGACAACGGCGGTCTCATTGCAAACACGAACCCAATTATTCTTGGGACAAGCGGCAGACCTCCGGCCGACATCTGGTTGCTGGATGGCTTCTTTTATAAGTTCGTTCTTAGTGACGCCAGCGATGTGGTGATTCAGACTTACGACAACATTTATGGCATTACTGGGGTCGCCCCAGTTCCACCCACGCCATTGCCCTCGGGCTCAATTATTTTGTGGTCGGGGTCAATTGGCTCTATTCCCTCGGGGTATGTGTTGTGTAACGGCTCCAATGGAACACCAGACTTGCGAGACCGATTTGTTGTCGGTGCTGGAACCACTTACGCGGTGGATGCGGTTGGAGGCTCTGCGAATGCGGGGGTTGTAGCCCACAGTCATAGTATTACTGATGGCGGTCACACTCATACATTAAGAGCGTATACAAGTGCAAACGAAGATGCTGGTTATGGTCTAACATTGTCAGCGGCTTTTACAGACAGGGTGTTAGTATCAACAGGAACATCAACTGCTCCATCAGGTCGAGATACTTCATCAGCAACAACAGGTATCACAGTTAATTCTGCGGGTTCTTCAGGCACTAACGCCAACCTTCCCCCGTACTATGCGCTTTGCTACATTATGAAGACCTAATCATGGACTGGCAGATACTCATTAACATTGCGCTGGGCGTTTTAATTGGGTTTATCGGGTGGTTCGCCAGAGAAATTTGGGACTCGGTAAAAGAATTGCGGAAAGACATCCACCAGATCGAAAAAAATTTGCCTGAAATTTATGTTCGGCGCGATGAGATGAAAGAGGTTCGCCAAGAGATGATGGCGCGGTTCGATAAACTTGAAAGCATGATGTCATCTTTCTTTGATAGATTGAACGACAAGGCAGACAAGTGAGGCCGTCATCGATCCGATTACCCTACTAGCGACCGCCTCGGCAATATGGTCAGGCGTTAAAAAGGCTGCCGAGTTTGCAAAAGAGGCCGAGGATGTATGGGGCCAACTTGGCAAATATATCGGCGTGGCTGATCAACTTGAACAGGCGATTAGCAAAGAAAAGAACAAGCCAAAAAAGGTCAAACTTTTTGCTAAAAAAGATGGCGCATTTAGCAATGAAACTCAGGAAGCATTCAGCATTTTTGAGGCAGAAAACAAGATGGCTGAAATCGAGCGACAGTTAAAACATGAGTTTCTCTATGGGGCATTTGCCGACCTTGAGGGCGGTTTTGGGGGCATGGATGGTTACAAGAAGTTTTGCGAGATGCGCCGCAAAGTTCGGTCAGACAGGATCAAGGCCCAACAGGATCAAGAGAATGCCGAGGCTGAGTTTTGGTACAAGGTAAAACTGTATGGCGGCGGCACGGCCATTATTGTTGTTGGGCTGCTTATGCTTTGGGTGATGATTGACTTTGCATTCAAAATGGGCAAATGACCGTTTACTTTTTGCTTGTTATTTTTTTGCAAGACGAGGTGCGCATTGAGTCTTATCCGACCAAACCGGAATGCGAGATTCGCAAGGAAGTCATTCGCGTCAATCACCCTGGCTTAAGCGCAAAATGCATTCGTATGGAGATCAAGAGAAATGTTTAAGGAACTAACTACCGAGCAAATTGAGGTGCGTGTCTGGGCGCTGATTGTGATGGTGCTGGCTGGAATTCTATTGATTTCGGTTGTCTGCATATTGTTGGCCGTGATGTTCGTTGAACAAGATATGGAGCGCATCGCACCTGTTGACGCCCAGTTTTTGGCCATGATGAAAGATGTGATGTTGTTATGTATTGGGGCGGTCGGAGGAATAGTCGGGCGCAAGGGCGCCTATGCTGCGGCTAACGCAATAAAAGGTGATGAAAAATGATTCCATTGGGTGCGCTTATGAGCATTGGCGAAAAGGTGCTGGATAAGGTATTGCCAGACCCAGAAGCCAAAAACAAGGCAATGGCTGAACTTGCCAGGATACAGGCCGAGGGCAGGCTGGCCGAACTCCAGGCCGATAACATCGAGGCCCAAGAACTGACCAAGCGAGCGCAGGCCGACATGGGCTCGGATTCCTGGCTATCAAAAAACATCAGGCCCATGACACTTATTTTTATTTTGACGGTCTATACGGTGTTCGCGATGATGTCTGCGTTTGGGTATAACGCCAACGAAGAATATGTCACCCTACTTGGCCAATGGGGGATGTTGATTATGAGTTTTTATTTTGGTGGCCGAACCCTTGAAAAAATACTTGCACTAAAGGAAAAAAATGCAACTAAGCCCTAATTTTTCTCTTGAGGAACTAACCCGTTCTGAAACGGCGGCTAGAGGCGGGTGGGACAACACCCCCAACGACCAAGAACTCGAAAACCTTAAACGCCTTGCGGCATTGCTTCAGGATGTAAAGGCGGCGGTTGGCGGCAAACCCGTGATGATCAACTCGGGATTTAGGTCAAAACCAGTTAATGATGCGGTGGGCTCAAAAGACTCCAGTCAGCACCGCCTTGGGTGTGCAGCCGATTTGCGGGTGCCTGGTATGACACCCAGACAGGTTGTTGAGGCTTGCATCGAAGCCAATGTGCCATTTGATCAGATCATTTTAGAGTTTGACTCATGGACGCACATTAGTGTTCCTAACACACCGGACGCGGCTCCCCGAGGGTCAAAATTAATCATTGACCGCCAGGGAGTGCGCCAGTTTGCCTGATAGACTAAGGGCGTTTCATCTCTCTTCCTTTGGGGCTTCCTAGCGAAGCCCTTTTTTTTCCCAAGTTTGGTCGATGTCTTCCATCCAGAGGCTGGCGCAAATCAACTCCAGGCGCTCCGATGGCGGCGTAACCGACAGGGCATCGAGGTTTCCCGTGCGATAACCCTTGGCATAACCATGCTCGACCCCGCGTTTGTATCCGCGCTCATCACCTCTGGCCGTGGCCTCGGTGACAACGTGGTGGTGGTAAAAAGCCGCAAGGGCCACCAAACCCAGGGTCAATAGAGCGGTGCGCAAGTGACATCCACCACAATGTCGCGAGTAACACCACCAACTTTGCGTTTGCCATAAATCATTACGGCCCGCGTTTTAACGGTCTGGCATTCGCTGATGGCGTTCATAACTTCCAAGCGGCTCATGGCATAAACCCGCTCATCCACCAGCAGTTCTTGCTCTGGCATCTCATCTTTCTGGGGCATGATGCCGCAGCCGGAAAACAACAAGGTACAGGCGCCCAAAATAATCATTCTCATGTCACTTCCTCAAATTTAACTTTGACTCGCACGGGCTCACCGTCTATGCGGTGTTGATCGATCCACGCCTGTGCGGCCTGTCGGGTTGTAAATGTTAAGTAAGGCCAGCCGGTACTTGAATGCTTCAAGTAAAAGGTTTTGCACACACTCTTGCACCGAATGGCCCAGTATCTGCCGGCAATCATCAGAACGGTGGAATATCGTCATCGATGTCGTCAAAGGTTTTTGCCTTTGGGGCTGCGGGCTCATGCTCTGGGCGCGGGCCTGCAAACTCCACTTCTCCAAGGCGAGTCCGCAAAGAAACGCCCGCGGTTCCATCCTTGCGTTTGTATTCTTCAATATGTGGCTCAGTCATGGACACAAAAAGTAACTGTCCCTTAACTAAATAAGGCTTGAGTTTTTCGCACCGGTCGCCCCACATGGTCGCGCTGACCCATTGGGTGGGCTGCTTGCCATCGACCTTGCGGCCATAGGAAAAGGCAAGGCTCATGTCCATTACCATCTTGCCATCGGCGGTGTATCTCACTTCGGGCTCATTGCCCAGTCGGGCCATTCCAATCATCAGCATTAAAACTCTCCTTTATCAAAGTAATTTGATTTGTTATTAAAGAACTCAAACAGGGCGTCACACTCCGCGAGGAACTGCTCTGCGGCCTTCTCCACCTCGGCAATTTCCTCCGGCGTGGGGCAGAACTTCTTAATGTAAAGGTCGCGCCCCTCGCCCATCCTGGGGTCATACGAGACAAACCAGACATCCTTGCCGGTGCAGGCCGACTGCAAAATCATCTGCGGCCTGTATTCGGCGGGGATGGTTTGACTGGCCACATATTTCATGTGTGTCTTCGTCTTGGGGCATTTCACTTCAATGAGCGTCCCATCCGAACAGAACCCATCGGGGCTCACCCCGCAAAAGGGTATGCGCGGATGATCAATGAATCCAACATCGGTCACGATCAGGCCGGTAAGGTTTTCAAACGCCTCTTTGCCTGCGCTCTCTTGATCAACGCCCCATTGCATATCGACCGTCACGTACTTATCAACGAACATATTGCTGATGCGCTCGGCGACTATTTCGTAGCGAAGGTTTTCGCGCTCGGTGGACTCTTTGCCAGACTTCAAGAAGTTCATAGCCCCCGCAATGCGGGAGCCGGTCATCTTGCCCAGGCGCTGGTTCCACCAATTGCCGTCTTGCTGGAATGGATTAGGTTCACGCATTTTGGGCCACCTTTCTTACTTCAGGAAAACCAAGGTTGGACATAACTGCATCGGTCTTGAGTTTTTCGCCGTGAGTTGCGGCCAGGTCGCGCACCATTTCACGCTCTTCTGGGAGCAGCGCCTTCCAGACGGTTGTGAGCAACTCAGGGCTTGTTGCGGCCTTAACTAGGGTCTCAACTTCCTCTCGGCTGCGCACGGCCCTGGAGGGCTTCTGGACGGCTTTTGGAGCCTGGGCGGCACGGTTGCCATCGTCATCTTCTGGGGCAATGCCACAAGCGGCCTGGAGGGCGTATCGGCGGGCGTAAGTCATGGCCGACCCGTACCCTTGCGGGTCTTGCTTGCTGGCAGGGACATGGAGTTTGCCACCCGATAGGGTTTCCCCTGATTCATGAATAAACAGGGTTTCGATGATGACGCCGTCAGCACACTCATGCGACTGTTGAATCAGCGCAATGCCGTTGTCGTTAAGCGCGTCAATGACGGCCTCAACGCAAGCGGCCAGGTCGGCATACTTGCTCTTGAAGTGTGGATTGGTGGAAGTTTTGAGTGCAGGCCCAAAGGCTTTCTGGGCTTTAACGAGTGCGGTTGCAATTTTTTGCATGACTATTCTCTCCGATTAGATAAAACACAAAAGTAAAAAACAGAAAACAAATCCAACACCGCCAACAATTTTTAGCCAAAGCGGTTCATCTGTTTCAATGTAAGTGTAGCGGGTTTTAAACATTGTTGCCTCCTTTTTTCGGGTAAGAGATCAAGCGATAAACGGCGTAGCGGGTGCCATCGGGCTCAAAGCGCAGGGTCGAGACAATGTCCCAGCCCTGGCATTTGAGTTTGAAAATGATGTCGGCCAGCCGCGTTGCGCGGTACAACTCAATGGCTTTCCAACTGGTGATGGTTTTGTGGCGCACCAGGTGGTTGGCCACTTGATCAATCTTGGTTTTTGGTGAACTGCTCATCACATTTCCTCCACGGTGATTTTGTAGGTCTTACGGTTGCGGTCTACAACGAACAGGTGCTTCTTGGTGCTGACAAACTCACCGTTGGCGCCCAAATCCCAGCGAACTGAGCCTGCGCCAACAATGATGTCTTCGGGTTGCGAATCGTTCATGGCCTCTTTGATGCGCATGGCGATGTAGTCGCAATAAGCAGGGCAATAACGCATTTGCTCTTGCTCATCCAATTGCTGCTGGTGGTGAAGGTCTTGGGTGTCGTCCATGATTAATCCTCCGAACCATCGTAGAAGGGCTCGCTGAACTCAACTAAGAAGTCAACTTCCGAGCGGCGGGATTCTAAAAAATTGTTGAAGTCGCGTTTGGCTTGCTCTAACTCTGCCTGCGTGGGGGTGTTTTGGTTTTCCATTTCTTCTCTCCGAGCAAGGGGCCGAAGCCCCGTTAATCAAATGATCCCGCCAAACGACACGGGCGTGAGGGTAACGGCCTTCACATAACGCCTGATCTCTGGCTCAAGCCCTGCAACGGCCTGCTCTGCCTCCTCAAGGCTATGGAAAGCAATTTCATAAGAATCACGACTCTTGGCCAGCTTGAGACCCCAGGCCTGAAAAGCCCACAGGCACTCTTCCATGATCTCCCTGCGCCATTGTGAGTAAGACTTTGCATCATGTTTGAGCTTTGCAATAACCTCTGCAATATCGTCCGACTCATACTTGGACAGAATCTTGACCACATAAAGGTCGCGGCCTGTTTTGATGATGGGTGCTTGGTTTGTTTGCTTAATCATTTGTATTGCTCCTTTAAAAATCCGGTCTGAGCGTTGACCGTATGAGAATAGTAAACAGTTAATTTAGGGATGTCAAACGATTTTTGCAATTTTTTTTAATTTTTTTTTTGTAGATGGTTTATAATTGATTTGTCGGAAGTGACGCTCCGGCATTTGGCAGAGACTTTGAAGTAACTAGAACCTCTTAGTGAGGGCTTGTAGTCATCGTTTGGTCTCTGCCCGATGCTGGCCTGTCAAGCCCAAGTCCTCACTAAGGGGTTTTTTCATTTCCGACCGTACTCCGCACGAAAGCAATGGGCCTGAATCGGCTGCGCGGAAGGAAAGACACGGTATCGGCTCACCACCAGATTACCGGAGCAGCCTGTCAACGAGGGACTGCGGAACCAACCAGGGACATGGGTGATAGACAGACCTGGCTGGGATGAATCGTTGCCTTATGGGGTGCGTAGGTAGTGATCTGTTGTTTTGATTACTGCTGGCGCTAGAGTGATAATGGCTATCACCCTTGGGGAACCTATGACTTCAACAATCAACACAAAAATAACGCAAGCCCTAGAAAACGCCACCGGCACACGATTCTGCAACAACTGCCGAATGTACCAACCAGTCACCGATGGCCGATGGATCAGAAGCCAAAACGGCCTCACCAGGCGCTGGAAGTGCGCAGCCTGCATGGAACGAGCAAAGGCAAGGTTGCAAACTGTTAATTAAACATCTATCCTTCAAAAAAAAGGAGGTGAGATGAACAAACAAGAAGTAAAAAACATAGTCGATGGAATGCCTTCCGGCATGAGCATTGACGACTATCTAGTCGAAGTGGTCAACAGGGCGCTTTTCATTGAGCGCGAGGCTTGCGTCCGAATGCTTCAGGTTGAGGCCGACCGCCGCGGGTTAACGGACACCGCTGCGGTGTTGGCCTGCATGGTTCAGCAAATCAGAGACAGGGGCCGCAAATGACCCGTGACGACCTTCAAGAACTCGCCTTAAAGGTTGGCATGGCCAAGACCCCACAAGGCACATTTAAGCCCCTCTGGATGGCTTCTGACGACCAACTGATGGCATTCGCCCAGGCGGTCATTAAGGATGTTAAGCAGAGCGCCTCTGAATTCGTTGTGACCGCCATCAAAAAGGCGGTGGATTACGAGCGCGAGCAATGCGCACAACTTGCTGACATCGAGGGCATGACACCCCAAGATATCCGCAGAGCAATCAGGGAGAGGGCGCATGACTGAGTTTGATACATTCTGGAAAGCCTACCCAAAACGGGTAGCCAAGGGCGATGCGCGTAAGGCGTGGATGCAGACTGAAAACATCCGGCCACCGCTGGACGAACTGCTTGCATCCATTGATGCCCAGACCAAGAGCGACCAATGGCGCAAGAATGATGGCCAATTCATACCCTATCCGGCCACCTGGCTGCGCCAAGAGCGGTGGGACGATGAACTTAAAGTCACGCTGCCCGGAGTCGTTCAGGGCAAAGAATGGCATGAGACCTGGCAAGGAATCGTGGCCAAGGGCCGCGAACTGGGCATCAGCGAGGCCGATTTTATGCACCCCCAAGACTTTAAGGCCGCGGTCATGCGCGGGGCAATGAAGGCTGCATGACAAATGAGATTTGATGACAACTACCTCACAACTTTGGCTTTAGGCGCTTGCGTGGGCGTGGCATTCACGATTTTAGTGTCAGTAACAGTTAAAACCGTTGACTCAAATTGCAATTGTGAAACGGTCTGTGAAAGCAAAAATAACATCAGGGAAAGGCATGAATAACAAACTGAACCAGCGCGAGCGCAGGCACCTAGCGGTCATCAAAAAAATGCCCTGCGGCGTCTGCGGTGCGGCTGGGCCATCGGACGCCCACCACATCGAACAGGGGTTGCAGTTTACCTGTATTCCTTTGTGCAAAGATTGCCACCAGGGCTCCCACAACGGCATCCACGGGCGCAGAGCCCTGTGGAATGTCACTAAAAAAACAGAATTGAGCGTCTTAAATGACACTATCGAAGCCCTCACCCGATAAATTAGTCCTCCCCTGGCCACCTAGACCGTTATCTCCAAACGCCCGTGAGCATTGGGCCGTGGTCGCTGGCGCCAAGAAACGCTATCGATTCGCCTGTTATATGCTTGCCAAGCAGGCTAAATGGTCGTTTCCAGAAGATGGGCCGATTCATTTGGACATCGAATTTGTGCCTCCCAACAAGCGGGCGCATGACTTGGATAACTGCTTGGCCTCCATTAAGGCTGGGCTGGATGGCATTGCGGAAGCCTTGGGTGTTAATGACAAGCGGTTCACGCTAACGATAAAAAAGGCCGACCGAGTCGGCGGCATGGTCAAAATTAAACGAGGTACCGAGTGAAACGAACTATTTATAATGGCCGCATGAAGCGGAGAACGAAATTGTCAGAAGACATCCTTGATCTGCTGGGGCGCCAGCCCAACATCACCTCGGCGCAGATGGCCGCGGAACTGGGGGCTAAACCCAACAGTTTGAAGGCGGTGCTTTGGAAATTGGTTCACAGGCAAAATAAGGTGGTTGCGGATCGTTCTGCAAACAATCTCGGCA
>Ga0070749_10001275_pt1 | contig 17097 bp, 17 predicted proteins | sample VirMetDEL_Nov_18_FD_75180 | JGI IMG/M metagenome (GOLD analysis project Ga0070749, IMG submission 75180) | Aqueous microbial communities from the Delaware River and Bay under freshwater to marine salinity gradient to study organic matter... | ecosystem: Environmental > Aquatic > Marine >...
ATGAGCACTATGCCTAAAAAACAAAAAAGAGAATCAACTATATATGAAGATGCTCAAAAAGAAAGGGCTGACTTACCTCACTATAAAGATATAGATGAGTTTTTAAATAAATATAATGTAGATGATGAAGGTAACTATACTCATCCTTCTATGAAAGATCAAGTAGAAGAATCTAAAGAACGTACAGAACAATTACGTAAAGATAACGAAGATCGTAAAAAGAAACTTCAAAGGACATAAAATGAAAATTATAAGAACGTATGAAACAGAAGGTGGTAAAGAATTACAATTATTTGTATGCCCTACTACTGCTCATCTTAAGTTTCAATTTGGTAGTGGTGGTGAACTACCTGAACAACTAGGTGGTCACTTTACATCAGAACGAGTAGCTGATGTAACAGCTCGTAGCTATTTATTAACAGCTCAACAAAAGAAACAATCTAAAAAAATAAATGAAAAACTAGAACTTACAAAGGAAGACTAAGTGGCTAGAGCTATTGAAAAAGCTTTTAGATCTTTTACAAAAGGTTTAATTACTGAAGCTAGTCCTCTTACTTTTCCTGAAAATGCTTCTCTTGATGAAGATAATTTTGTTTTAAATCGTAATGGTTCTCGTTCTAGACGATTAGGTATTGATTACGAAAATCTTTATCAATTAAATAGTACAAGTATAACAGCAGATAGTATAAAAGAGGGAAAGCAATCTTTTCATGTATGGACTACTCCAGGTGGCTCTACGTCTGTATCTATTGGTATTATTAGAATTGTTAATAAACTATTCTTTTTAGATTTACTTAAACCTAATCCTAGTGCTAATTTACTTAATAATGGTAATAGTTTAACAATAACAGGATTAAATAATGCTAAAATACAAACGGCTGTTATTAACAACAAATGTATTATTGTATCTGAAGATTTAAATTTACCTGTATTATTAACATATAATTCTACTACAGATACAGTTACACAATCTACTATTGATATTAAAGTACGTGATATATGGGGACTTGATGATGGTTTAGATGTTGATGAACGAATTGCTACATTATCTAATGATCATAAATATAATCTTCGAAATCAAGGTTGGTCTGAAAATATTGTAACTAATTCAGGAACATATACTGATGCTATAGATTATTGTAGAAATTCAACAGATTTTGGTAATGTATATCCAAGTAATGCTGATGCTTGGGTATTAGGTAAAAATAGTGACCCAACAAGTGGTGACTATGAAAAGTTTGATCCTGCTATTTTAAAGAAAAACGCAACATCTCGATTTCAAATAGCTAAAGGTCGTATTATTATAGATGCCTTTAATAGAGGCTCTAGTCGTCAAACTAATACAGATGTAACTGGTTTAAATACAGATCAAGAAACTGGTTCATTTTCAACTGTTGCTGCTTATGCTCAACGACTTTTTTATTCAGGTATTGTTTCTAATGTAACTGATCCTGATACTAAATCACCTAATTACTCAGGTTATATTTTCTTTACTCAAATAATAACATCAGACGACCAATTAGGTAAATGCCATCAAGAGACTGATCCAACAGATACAGCTTTAAATGATGTAGTAGCTTCTGATGGAGGTACTGTACAAATACCTGATTGTAGTAAAATTATTAAAATTGTGCCGTCTCAAGCTTCTTTATTAATCTTTGCAGAAAATGGTGTATGGGAACTTTATGGTGATACAGGTGGTTTTAATGCGACATCATTTCAATTAGGTAAAATATCTGATAATGGTGTACTTAATGCTGACTCTATTGTTTTTGTTAATGGAGCTTTCTTTTATTGGTCTAATGCAGGTATTTATATGCTTACACCTGATGCTGCAGGTGGGCGATTTAAAGCTGTTTCTTTATCATTAACAACTATACAATCATTGTATTTAGATATTCCTGAATTAGGTAAAGACCATTGTAAAGGTTACTATGATGAAAAGGAAAATAGAGTTCGTTGGTTATATAATAACAATAATGACACTAACTATAATACTAATAACTATATTAATAAATACAATAAAGAATTAATATATGATTTAACATTACAAGCATGGTATACAAATACATTTGCTGAATTAGAAACAAATTCACCTTATATAGCAGACTATATACAAATACCAGGTTATGTTATAGCTGAACAAGATACTAATGTTTTAGTAAATACTAATGAAGTTATAGTTACATCAACAGATGAAGTAATAATAACTATTGATACTCCTTTAAATAGAAGTTCTCAATTTAGTTATCTTACTATTAAAGGTACACAGTTTACTGTATCTAAATTTGCTAGTTTACAATTTAAAGATTGGTACACAGCAGATGGTACAGGAGCTAACTATTTAAGTTATCTTGTAACAGGTTACGAACTATATAACGACATAATGAGACGTAAACAAGCTCCTTATATTTTCTTCTATTTTAATCGTACTGAAGATGGTTATATTGAAGATGGTGCTAATTTATTATTAAAAAATCAATCTTCTTGTTTAGTTCAAGCACAGTGGAATTGGGCAAATAGTGTTAATAGTGGTAAATGGGGTACACAATTCCAAGCTTATAAATTATTAAGAAATTATATACCAAGTGGACCAGCAGATCCATTTGATTATGGTGATAAAGTAATTGTAACAAAGAATAAAATACGAGGATCAGGTAAAACTTTAAGTTTAAAAATAGAATCAGAAACAGGTAAAGATATGGTTTTATTAGGATGGGCAACACCTGCTATAACGCTTGATAGACCATAGTGATAAAGTAATATTATATGAAGAAGAAGGTAATGGCTACGTTGGTATTAGTTATGAACCTTATTTAAAGAAATATATAGTTCATATTGAATGTAAAGAATGGTCATTATCAACTTATAAACGATATAAAAAAGTAGGTGAAATTATTAAAAAGAAATTAAAAGAACGTGGTATTACAGAAATATGGGGATTAGCTAATGATCCTAAAGCTGTTAAATTTAATACTTTATTTGGTGCTTACCCTACTGGTGAATTAGCAGAAGTAGAAAGTGGAAAATATATGTATTTAGTTAAAGGAGACTTATAATGAGTGGTGCAGTAGAAGCTGTTAAAAATGTTGTAACTAGCGTAGGTCAATTTATGGGTAAAGAAGGTATATTAGGTCAATACTTAGGACCTATAGGTTATGTTGCTTCTGCTTATTCTATGTTAGAACAAAGACGACTAGGTAAAAAACAAGAGCGAGCAGAAGAAAAACGTGCAGAACAAGCTCGTATTCTTGAAGAAAAGAAACAAAAAGTAGCTGAAGCTAATATACAAAAACAACGAAGGCAGTTAACTCGAGAATCGTATCTTAAACGATCTAATATTATTTCTAATTTAGCATCAAGTGGTGTAGCATTTCCTGGTACTTCTGTGGCTAGTGGAGCTACTGGTTCTTTATTAACTCAAGAAGCTTATCAACAAGCTAACTTAACTGGTACTGAAATGGCAGGTCGTTCTATGAGTGATACAACTCAACAAATAGGAACATATGCTTCTCAAGTAGCTACTACTGGTATGCAAATGCAAGGTTATCAAAACTTAACTACTTTAGGTATGAATACTGCAAAAACTTTTGGAGTAGGTAATCCATTTGAAATAGCAAAAAGTGATCGTAAATTTACTTCAGATTATTTTGACACATTTAACATAGGATAATACATGGGATTTAGTTCAGACTATATTATTCCTCGCCAAAACGAAGAAACTAAAAAAGTTTATAATGAGGCTACTGCTAATGAAGAAGCTATTTATACTATAGGTATTAATGGTGACCCTAATTTTGAAGATATTAATCAACTTTCTCAAGATTTACAAGCAGGTACAGGTGATGAAAAGCTTGAAGAATTAGATAATATTAATAGTCAAAAAGATAAAAAACAACAACTAGAAAGTCTTATACAAATAATTGAGTCTGATGAATATGATCCTGCTACTAAAAAAGAAGTAGTAAATGGTTATAAAGATAATGAGTTTTATATAACACGTGATAAAAAACAAATGTTTATTGAAGATATTTCTACATTTACAGATACTATAGATGATGAAACTCAATCAGAACACATTAGTATTATTAATAATCAGATTAAAAATAAAGAAGATTTTGAAAGTATAAAACAAGAAAAAGAATATGCTAAGGAAACAATAGAACAACTTAGACTTCCAACAAATTCTATATATGAATCTTTACCTACAATACCTAAAACTAAAGATGGTCGTGTAGATTGGAAACAATGGGGTAAACAAACAACAGGTGAAACTCTTGGTATTCTTAACTTTTGGTCTAGTATACCTTATGCACTTACATATTTAAATACTCGTTGGGCATTAACTGCTAAACAAAAACAAGAACGAGGTGAAGTAAATTGGGAAGAAGTTACTGCTGATGCTGAACAAATAATGAAAGAAGCTGATAACTTATGGTATAAATTTGCAAGAAATATTACAATGGAGCAATATGCAGATAAATTAGGAGTAGGTGATGAATTTAGAGAAGCTGCTACTACTAAAGCATTAAGTAGTATACATGATGGTTTAAAGTTTTTAGGTAAAAAAGGTACTGAAGCAGGTATTTTTTCTGATCCTGAACAAGGAGCATTAATTATAGAAACAGCTTTAATAGGTTATCCAATAGTTAGACGAATGGGTAAAGGAATTAAAGATTCTTTTAATGATAACTTTGTTGTTGAAGAGTTTTTAGATGGTAAAACTGGACAATTTAAAAGACGTACAAAACGTAAATCAGATCTTAATAGAGATGAAAAGATTGTAGATGGTAGTCCTTTAGATACAATAGCAACTGCAAATCCTAAAGCAGGGGGAGAACTTTCTTTATCTGCTTTATTAGATCCTACAAATGTTATTGCTAGCCGTTTAAATAATAAAAAGTATAATATATTAAATGATACTATTTTAAATCAAGCAAATCCAATGACTTCTGATATTATTAATACACCTAATTTATATCAACGTATTACTAATATTACAAAAACATTTGAACAAAATTACAAAGACAATTATTTTAATCCTCTTGTAGTTAGACCTGATATAGTAGCAGATACTCTTAAACCTATACATGCTATAGAAGATAATTTTAATAATAAATTTCATATGAGTAAGTCTCCTATTGTTATCTCTAAAGATGGTGTACAAGGTAAAATGAGATTTGGTAAAGACCAAGATTACCTAATTTATTCTAGAACAGAAGCAATAGATATATATCAAAATCTAGAAGCTGCTCTTAAAGATCAATATAAAAATACAAAATATAAAGTTTATATTGAAGATTTAGAAACAGGCAAACAATATACTCCTAGTGATTTAAGAAAAGAAAGTAAGTTTTTCAATATAGAAGATTACAAACAATCTTTAGGTAAAGACGAATTAACTGCTGCTGATTTAGATAATTATAAAAAGAATTTAGAAGGTTCTGAACGTTCTCTTGCTGTAACTTTTGAATTTGATTTTAAATTTAATCCTTTAGATTTTTATTTAGAAAATAATAACTACCTTGTACCACAAACTACTTATTTAGGTAAAGATGTTACAAAATGGTTTACTGGTAGTTTAGGTCCTCATCTTGGAAGTTTAGGTGCTCAATTTAGTAATTGGTTATCTGAAGGATACCAAAGAGCTGCTGATAAATCAAATTACAATTCTAAAGTTATTGTAAAAGAAATGAATAAAATATCTAAAAGTCCTTATGGTGTTTTATTAAAAGATGTTTTAAATAAAGGATATGTACAACAGAAAAACTTTTCTAAAGATGAAATTGCTCAACAATATAGTAAATTCTTTTCATACTATAATAAAAAAGATAAAACTAGGATACTAAATGAAATTTATTCTGACTATGCTGTTATTAGAACTATAGCTAACTTACAACATTTATATGTTAATAAAATGGTTCGTAATGATTTAATAAGAAATGGATTTGATAAAGCTATTTATAGACGTGGTAAAAATGATCAAATGTTAGATCCTATTAATATTAAACAAGGACAACATGACTACTCAGGAGTAGAAAAAGCATTTGATTATGAAACAGGTACTGCTGTTGCTTTTCAATTTAGTAAAGTAAAAGATGGTATTCCTGTAGATAAGTTTGGTCGTAGAATTGTTTTATTACGTTATCCTAAAATTGAAGAAGGTACACAAAATTCTTATTTAGAATATGCTTTAGTAGATGAATCTAAGTTTGCTATTGATTTTTTACCTCAATCTATAGTTAAAAAGATTGATGGTTATATGCCTATTGTACATAAAGCTGAGTATTTTATTGAGTATGTACCTAATTTTATATATTTAAATGGTAAGTATATAGATAAGACTTTAAGTAATAATCGAATTTTATTAGAAAACTATACAGAAACTCTTGACTCTGCTTTAACAGAAAAAGATGCAGTTAAATTAAGAACGATGTATGAACAAGATGTTCCTAAAGCTGAACGTAAACAAGTTATACAAGGTGAAGAAGTTGTTGAACAAGTACCTTTATATAAAGTACGAGTAAGAAGAACTAATAATACAACACAAGATTTAGTTAAAGATCAAGAGTTATTTGAAGTTATGTCTAGACAAGGTAGAAGTAAATCTAGACGAATGAATAAAAACTTTTATGATGAAGGTATTGTTGATCCTTTAGAAGCTTTACAAAAGGCAACTGTTTCTCTTGAACGTTTAAATCTACTTGACGACTTTACAGCACAAGCTAGAGAAGGCTTTATTAAACAATATGAAGATCACGTTCCTAGAAATGCTGCAGGAGAACCTGTATTTCCTAGAACAGTGGAAGAACTTACTAATGAGTCTATTAATCCTGATGCGTTTAGAGCAGCAAAAAACAAATTATTGTATATGGAAAAACAACAAACTGCTGTTTCTAAAGGTGAAAAAATAATAGGTGAACAAATTAGTTACTTGTTAGATGAAATGGAAGGTTTTAAGTTAACAAGAGAAATATTAAAACGAGTACCTGAATTAAGAACATTAAGTGGTCGTTCTTTAACTAGAGCTACTAATCAAATGGCTTCTTTATTATTTATTACTCTTAACGCTTTACGACAGCCTTTTGTACAAACTACTCAAATACTAACTCATGTAGGTAGTAATATTGTTATGCCTCATCAAGCTATTGCAGATGTAGGTTTATTTACAGCAACAATGTTTAGATTAATGGCAGATGCTCCTGTATTTAAAGATACTATAGCAGGTGCTACAATTAAAGCTATTCCGTACACTATTATTGGTGGTGTTAAAATACCTGGTACTTCATTAAAGATTATGGATAATATAGCAGAATTTGAAGCTTATTATCAAGCATTTAAAAAGTCAGGTTTAGTAGAATCTGCAGGTTTAAATATGATGGTAGAAGATTTACTTCATGCAAAACCTAAAGGATTTAAACAAGATACTATAATTGATACAGCATTAAAAGGTCCTAAAACTGTTGCTACAGCAGCAGGTAAATTCTTTAATATATCTGAATTTGCTAACAGACTTTATTTTAATGGAGTAGCTTATAGATTAATGAAAAAGAAAAATCAAGGTACTATAGATATACTTGATAAAAAAGTACAAGAAGATATATTTTATGAAGGATGGAGACTTGCAGGATCACAAACACGACAAGGTTCATTTGATTTTCAACATGGTTTAACAAGTAGTTTGATGCAGTATTTAGCTGTAGGTCAAAAGATAGCTAATACTATGTTGCAAAATACAGCTACAATTATGACTCCTACTGAAAGAGCTAGAGTATTAATTAGTCAAGCTGTTATGTATGGTACTGCAGGTGTTTATTTAAATAATTTAATTGAAGAATTGCTACGTAAATATGCTAATCTTGATAGCGTTCCTATTGAAGTAGTTAAATATGTAACTATGGGATTAGCAGGTTATGGTTTTAGTACTTTAGTTGATAATGCTTATGAACTACTAACAGGTGAAGAAGTAGAACGTAAATCTCAATTACATTATGGTGGTTCTGTTACACCTGTAGGAGCATCTACAGTACCTTTTGCATGGGCAGATTTTGTATATGAAATGACTGATGTATTTACAGAAAAAGGTGCAAGTTTTAGATTTGCAGGTTTAAGTGGTATTAAAGGTATTTATGGTGCTGCTGAAAAGTTTGCTTTTTGGTTAGATACTAAAGAAACAACTAAAGAAGAGTTTCCTGAAGTACTACCTAGAATATTAAGTTTTATTTCAGGTATGAATAATATTACTAAGTCTTATATACAATTAGCTAGTGGTGATATTGTTACTTCTTATGGTAATAGTTTAGGATTAGAAAAAACTAGAGCTGAAGCATTTGCACAAATACTTGGTATTAAAACTGTTCAAGAAGATTTATTACGTAAAAACTTAATGGATAGTGGAAATCGTAATGAACATATTAAAATAATTGCTCAAGATTTACATAAAAAAATGGCAGAAGTTTATCTTAATCCTAATTTTGGTAATAATGATCCTGAACAACAAGGTGAAATGAAAATAGAATTAGTAGGTAAAATTTTAGGTATGTTACAAGAGAGTGGTCAATTTACTAAAGATGAAGTTCAAGATATTAGAAGACAAATAACAGCTCTTGATAAACGAATGACTAAAGGACGTTCTGCAACAGGTAGTATACTACAAAAACTATGGGAATCAAATAATGAAGAACTTTCAATAGATCAAAAGAAACAAATAGAAATATTAGAAATGAATCCTAGTGAAGGTGCTAAAATATTAATTAAAGAACTTGAAGATGCAGGTGCTAAACATAAACGAAGGGAATTTAAATAATGGGTAAATCATTTACAGACTCAATACAAGAAAGACAAATGCAACCATTTGTTAAGTCGCCTGTTGTCGACAAATCAGAAGGAATAGGAGACAAAACTACTTTAGATTTTATAGCTAATGTAGGAGATTTAGGAACAAAACTCTATAAAGATGTTAAAACTGATGAAGCTTTAACAGGTATAACACAAGATATTCGTAAAGAAATAGAAAACTATGAAATAGGTAGTCCTTCTAAAATTGCAGAAGTATCAGATGCTTTAGATAAATCTCAAATAGAATTAAGTAGAACTAATACAGGTGATAATGATGATGCTGTTGCTGCTATTATGCAAGATATTAATAGTCAAACAGAGTTTTTAAATAAAGCAAAATCACAAAATAGAATTAATGGTTTTGAATTTGATCAAAGAGTAAAAGGTATACTTAAAGATAAAGTTACACAATACCCTTATTTAAAACCTGAAATTATTGCTCATGCTAAAACTGTTTTAGATTTAGAAGGTATAGATAGTCGTATTAAATATGATGCTAAAATGGCTTCAGATAAAAATACAATGCAAGAGTACTATTTAAAACAGTTGTTAACAGATGCTAAAGATATAGGTATTGATACAAGTGCTTATGGTGTAGTAGGCTCACCTGATTATGATTGGGGTGGTCTTGAACGTAAAATTATGAAAAAACGTACTATGAAACAAGCACGACAAGAACTTAAAGATAGTATTGATTATAGTCAAGATATAGATAAAGCTAAAATAGAAGGAATAAAAGATACAGGTTTAGTTGAACAATTTACAATAGATCAATATGAAGATGACTTTGCAGCAATTACAAATTTCTTTACACCTAAAACTAATGAAAATGGTCAAGTTATACCTTTAAGTTCTGCTGATATTGCTAATGGTATTTTTAGTGCACAACAATATGTTGCAAAAGCTAAACGTGATATAAGAAGAGAGTTTGGTGCGTTTATGTCTTTAGATGGTGATATTAAAAACATGGTTGAGTTCTATGAAAAACAATTAGATGATACTATGAAAGAAATAACACCTTTAGTTGATGGTAAACAAATTAGTGGTATTCTTAAAAATAGAGCAGAAGCAGCTAAAGCTGTTAATGATTTTGATGCTGAAGCACTTATAGGTAATACAGAGCGTTATGTAAACTTTATAACAAGAATAAAACAAAATATGTTAGCTTTAGGATTTGATGAAAACGATCCAATGTTTGCAGGTTTAAATAAAAAATTAAATAAAATAGGTGCTAATTTTGAAAAAACAAATCCTGAATCTTACAATGGTTTAATTAAAAATATTGAAGGATTTAGTAAATCTCCCCTTGATGTTATTTTTGATATTCAATTACCTAATTTAAATGCTCAAACACCTGACGAGTTTACAAATGAAATGATTGAAGATGTTATATTTAAATTAGAATCTAATAAAGGTACTAACTCTGCAAAAGCAGCTATATATAATAAAGCAATAAAAAGTATGGCAGCTAATAATGTATCTATTGATAATCTTAATGCTATAAATCCTGAAATAAAAGCACGATATATTCAATTTATTGAAACTCAAGGAGTTCCTTTACTTAAAAAATCATTACAAGATCGTATAAATGCAGGTGATGATATACAATTACGTTATACTGCTAATGGTAAAATTGTTGCTTTTGGTAAAGACGTTACTGCTGACTTACAACAAAACATTATTGCTCCTTTAAATAATAGTTTACTTGCTTATACTAAACTTATGGAATCTGAAAATCCTAATGATTACTCAGGTCAACTACTAAATATGACTTTAGAAAGTGCAGAGCAAGGTGCAAATGTAAATCAAAATGCTTCAATAGATACAAATCAAAGTCCTAATATGGGACAAGTTATTAATCCTAATGATCAAGAACCACAGGTAAATCCTAATGCTAATATGGATACATCACAAGGAACTAACTTAACGACTGATAGTATTCCTGAAGGAGATCGAGGAACTACTACTAACGAAATAGGTCCTGATATGAATCAAGATACTCAACCTAAAGATGAATTTACTATAGATTTTATTACAGAAAAACTAGGTCCTAAAGAGTCTAAAAGAGGACATAGAGATAAAAATGGTAACTTAATTAAATCTTATCAAGCTGATAAAAATGGTGAATATGCTTTAGGACAATTTCAAATAAAACCTAGTACAGCTAAAAATCCAGGTTTTGGATTACCCTCTATTGATTTAGAAGAAAGTTCTATTACAGATCAAGCACAATGGGCACAAATGTATTTAAATGCTCTTTTATTAAAGTATAAAGGAGATAAAGCTAAAGCCTTAGCTGCTTATAATTATGGACCAGGTAACATTGATACTATGATAGAAAAACATGGTGATCAGTGGAGAACTAAAGTTCCTAAAGAAACTAGAGAATATATAAACGATTTATTATGATTGAGTGGAAAGACCTAGAATTTCCTCCTATTAATCTTTGGAATATTCCTAATGAGTACAGGTTTAATTATAGCAGTAGGTCTAATCTATTTAGGAGTTAGTTTAGAACAGTTTTGGTTAGGTAACTATGCGTTAGGCTTTATGTATTTTGGGTATTCTTTTGCAAATATTGGAGCTTACTTACTTGTACAATCCTCAGGGTAAATAGCTACAAAACCTTTAGGTAAAAACAAATAGTCTTGATGTTGACAGGATACATAATAGTCACTAGGCATAACTGTATTAAAATAACATTGTTGAATGTATTTAGTGGCATCAGCACATGACTCAAAGTTACCTATATAATTAGGATGATCTTTTATATAAATAACTAATACATATTCTAACATAATTTCCCCTTAAAAGAACTACCTGTAAGAGAGGAGGGAAAGAGGCATAAACTCTTACAGGTGTTCCCCAAAAACCCTAGTAAAAAAAGGAAGGAAAACTAGGGTACTTTAACTACCATTACTGGTATATCTAACTTCTGAGCAAGTTTAATACCATACTCAGTACCTTTACTTCTTGTATCCCATATTGCTAGTACTTTATCTGCATTACTTATCATTTGTTTAGTACGAACAAAAAAGTATTTACTGTTAAAATCAACAGTGGGATCTAATAAATGATACGGCAATATTTGTATAAAGTCAAGTCCATTATGTTCAGCATATAATTGACTAAAAGTATCTACTCCTTTAGCCCCTCCTGAAACAATAACTTGAGGTTTTTTAGTATGCTCTTTAAAGAACTTGTCAATAATAGGCATAACTATTTCTGCTTTATCTAAACTACGACTACCTATTATACAAACTCTCATTATATTTCACAACTTCCTGCTGTGCAAGCTAATGTTTGTTGTCCTACTGTATTATCGTCTTCTTCAATAAAGTCTAACCAATCTATGGTTTTAGGAGTACGACTTAACAACTCTTCATACTGTTCTTTAGTGCAGTCTTCATAGGGAGCTTGTTGATAGGATCCACCATCATGAGGTAAGAAAGAAACTCCACTAATCTCATTAAAGTGTTTCCATACCCAGGCTCCTACTTGAATCCATTCATCATCTTTAACAGATATAGTTACAGAAGGTTTATGTTCACACCAATGACGTTGATAAATAAGCCAGTTTTCTAATTGCTCTAAAGCTGTCATTCCATCTCTAAGTATAGCACCTTTGGGTGCTTTCATAGGAAAACTAAATACAGCCGTTATTTTACTTTTATCAAACAAGTCATCTTCTACTTCAATACCTTTGTTTTTTAAGAAGTCATATATAGGATCTGCTTTAGACATACGTATTCTTCTAATGTAGTAGTCATTGTGTCGTGTATGTATACCACTAGCAGAGTCAACAAGCTGAGACACAGTGCCGCTAGGCTTAACACAAGTAATTGACGTAGACACAGGAATGTCCAGTTTTTTAGCGTATGTTTCATTTGTTTTTCTTGCAACATCTCTTAACCTTTCTAACATTTTAGGATCAGGATTTGAAGTTAGTTTGCAATCCATAATACCTGTTAACGATACTCCAAGTAGTCTTTCTTCTTCTGTATTCTTAATCCAATCATGAGATAAGAATTGAAAGTTAGTAAGTGTAGATTGTATAGTGCCTAACAAAGTAGCTAGTTTTACTTTTCTAGTTAAAGACTCTTCTGTATCATTAGCACGAATAATAACTTCAGTTAAATTACAGAATTGTTTATCACGCAGAATAATTTCACTACAAGGATTAGTACCATAAGCTAAAGTAGGATCACGCCTTCCCCATTTGTTAGCTTGTTTTTGGGCAGCAACACGATTAAAAATACCTCGCTCACCTGATTTAGACTTAACTAAAGCTAACCATTCTTCCATAAACGTTTCACTATCAGGTGTTTCTGTATAAGCTACTGAGTTATTAGCAAGTCTACGATGTTCATCTTTTTCCCACCAAGCACCTGTTTTAGCATCTCTCATACGTCTATCTGTGAGATTACTTAAAGAGATTAAAGCTGATCGTCTTACACCTCCAACAACAACAATGTCACCAATCATACACATAATATCGTGTACTTCGATAGAGTTTAGTTTACGTCCTTTAGCCTCTACAAACTTGTTAATAACAAATTTAAATAGTTTTTCTAAGGGTCCTGGACCACTAGCTCGACCTCCAAATGTTTTTAGTCTAGCTCCTAGTGGTCGAATATGTGAATAGTCAATCTGTGGTATATCTCCTTCCCAAAGACTGGATAACAATTTCTTGAAGGCTTTCGCCCATCCAAGTTTACTATCTCCAACGACAATAATGTCTTTGACTTCTGACATTTCAGTGGGTACTGCAGGTAGCTTGTTAATCTCTTGTCGTTCACAACTAAAACCAACACCAGTACCATTCATTAGAATATAAAGAGCCTCACTAAAAGCACGTTTATTATTAATAGCAAGGTAAGAGCAATTATAAGCAGCAATATTATCTCGCTCTACAGCTTCTCCTGCTGTCATTAATAAACGCATAGAAGGCATTACTTCTAAGTTAAGAACAGCCTCTCTAACTTCTTTTAAGTCTTTCTTTAATTCTGGTGCTTTACTTTCTAAATAGTTTACCAATCTATCTACAGTTTCATCCCAAGTTTCTCTACGTTTTTTCTCAGGAATATATCTAGAATATCTAGACATAGCAATAACGTCTTGATATACCGATGGTAAATTAATCATCCTCATTCTCCTCATTTAAATCAATAGTAAATTCAGATACAAGATCTTCATACTTATCTTCTATCTTATCCATAAACCTAGCAATTAATTCTTTTGAATCAATGTCTAGTATCTCTAGTAAGTCTACCTCACTAAATGTTTCTAGCTGTTCAGCTAATTCTTCAATAGTAATCAATGTAGTTCCTCCGTAGTACTTTTACCAATCTCATATTCAGCAAGTAATGCCATAGCTAAGTAATTGATAGCACCAAGTAACTCACGCTCATACCAGTCGTAGTTATGACCGACTCGATTACGGACTGCCTCTTCTAGTTTCTTCTGTGCCTGTCCTGTTAGAAAACCACGTCCATGTAGTCTAGTAATGTTAACCCAAGGCTGTAACATAAAGTCATCACCATCACCATGTCTTTCATTACCTTTTCCATTTGTAACTTGTTCTACTGCTTTTTTATATATTGTTTCTAATGGGTGCATTACTTATACTCCTTCATTAAATATCTTAAACTAACTGCCATCTCATCGAAAGCACCATTATCTACTTCATGTAACATATAGATTCCTCTCCAGTGATTATTACCTTGTGAGGATAGATAGTCTTCATTATGTAGATAACAACTACCTGCTATAATACAAGTAATCTCAGTGCCATCTGCTTTTCTTGCATAGGCAATCTGCCGTCCTTGTTGGTGTCCTGCAAAGCATGACATGTGCTTTTTATTAATGAGAGCCTGTGCTGATGTAACTGGTCTTCCCATGACACCACTTGCAAAATAATGTGAGTAAGCAACACCATCGACCACAACCACGTCAAGAAAAGGATACACCTCCCAACCATAGTGTTCATAGTTTAGATCTCCTATACTAATTAAATCTTCAAGTTTACGATCTGTGTTAATCGCTCTATCTATTCTATCTTCATGATTACCTAACGTCAATATCATACGAGGTCTGTACATCTTCTTTTTATCTTTACGCTGTCTATCTTGGTAGTCCCATAAAGGACCAAGAAGTAGTTCCATTCCTGTGTGAACAGATTTAACATCTGCTTTATATGTACGTCCTTCAAATGATTTCTTATTTGTATCATAACTTGATAAGCTAGGCATATCAGCAAAGTCACCTATACATACAATAACATCAGGTTGTTTAGCTACTATATAGTTACCAATACAATGTAAATAAGATATATCTACTTTAGGTTTAACTTGACAATCAGGTATCACTAAATGTTTCATGATAGATCTCCTCCATCTTCTCTAAATAAATTAAGCTCATACTCAGCTTCAGTAATTAAATCTACGTGCATAAACCCTGCTTTTATTAAATCATTAAGAGCATAGTTAAACAAATAGGCAGCTTCATCTTTGTTCACTTCAACTTCAAATTTAAATGAACCATCTTTATTCTTTGAGCATTTCTTTATATGCACTTATCCAATCCTTTCTAGCATCTAACCATTCAAAGTTATTCTTTGTTGCCCATTCACTATAAGATGTTTTACTACCTTTACGTAGTTTAACATCAGCATTTTGAAATAAAAATATAATCCGTACATTAGGATTACATTCTTTAAACCATATCATTTTCTTACGAGTCTCTAAATCTAGTTTACCTTTTGTTTCTAAATAAACTCTTGCTTTACCTGTTTTAAAATCAGGCGTATATGTACGAATTATAATGGGTTGTTCGTATTTGTACGAGTCACATTCATACTGACAAGTCTTGTATTCTTTTATTAACTGTTCCCAAATACTACGTTCAAATTTACTTTTGAAGTTTGGCAAAGCGTTCTGTAAACGTTTCGTTTTCATCTCGTAATATCCATAAACAATTAGCGTTCATTAAAAACTCTTCATCATTACCATACATATCTCTGACTACATTAAACATTTCTAGTTCTGTTGTGTATGGTTTTAATATTGAGTTTGCTTTTTTATCTCCAATCTTTTCTATGCCTCGTATGTTGTCTGTTCGATCTCCTTTAAGGCATTGTTCATAGAATAGTTTAAGTCCTTCTATTTCAGTAATCTCTCTGAATGTGTGTGGTTTTTTCCATCCTTTACCACTAATTTCCCATGAGTAATGTTGTCCAGGGATCTGTAATAGATCCTTATCTAAACTACAAATTACTGTGTCTTTAGTCTGATTTATTCCTAGAGCATCATCTGCTTCTAATCCTATAGGTGCGAGTTCTGCATTTTGTTCCTGCATCGCATAGTCTCTACAGTTATCCAGATGTATAGGTTTAGGTTGCTTTCTATTAGCTTTGTATTCTGGGTAGATTTGTTTACGAAAGTTCTTTTGACCTGATAGGTAAGCTTTGTACGCTGTAGCTCCTGTCATCTCTAATATCTGATCAAGTAATTCATTCTGTCTGTATATAGCTATTCCTACATCATCGTTTTCTGCTGAAGCAGCACAACGATAGCATACTATATCCATATCAATTAGAGCTAACATAATGAGAGAAGATGTCCCTAAAAAGGAACATCATCCTCAAAGTTATCTACTCCACCATCAGCTTTGTTAACAGTAGTATTACCCATAACATAATCTTCAAACTCTTTTGCAAGAGATAGAATGTCGTTGCTTGAAGGAACATTATTACTTGCTGTTAAAGCACTGACTGCTGAAGAGATAGATGACTGACGAACAATCATTACTTGTCGTACTGCACGTTCTTCTTTGGTTTCATAGTTAGAACCTGTAACTCTAGTATTGCTATTAGATTTACTAGGTTGTGATGATGGTGATGCACTAGCTACTGGTACATCTCCTAAGCCAATCCATTCCCAATAACCTTTTTCGTTTTTCTCAGCTTGTATATGGACTGTTGCACCTTTCTCCCATGTTAAAGCTTGTTTGTAAACGTCAGGGTTTTTGAATGACATTAACTTCTTTTGTTGAATTTGCCCATTCTCATTCTTGTATGCAACTTCAATCATTTCATATGATCTACCATTAGCACTAGCATGAGTGGTGGGTTGTCCTACATCAATTACGCTTATCTGCATTTATTACCTCCATTGATCCCCATGTGGGTCCTACTTGACACTCGACTCTCATAGGTAAGTTAAACTCTTTCCCAAATAATTTGTGAAAGTTATCTGGAAC
>Ga0070749_10001277_pt1 | contig 17094 bp, 3 predicted proteins | sample VirMetDEL_Nov_18_FD_75180 | JGI IMG/M metagenome (GOLD analysis project Ga0070749, IMG submission 75180) | Aqueous microbial communities from the Delaware River and Bay under freshwater to marine salinity gradient to study organic matter... | ecosystem: Environmental > Aquatic > Marine > Coastal...
AACCGCTCTTGTAAGATAGCACTTGTGCTGCGGCAGCAATTAGATGTGAAAGAGCTGAAGATCTATTATTATCAGTATAAACCCTTGTTCTTCCAGATCTTACAGTTTGATATATGTCTGGCCAATTTGTCTTGACACTTTCTACGTCAACGTAACAGATGTTGTCTTTTATGTACAAGTTTCCGTAACTTGAAACATCCTTGACTCCCTGGCTTGTTTCTACTGCAGTCGATATATTAGTTGCAGTTAATAAAATATCGTGCGAGGATGATACAAACCTAATTGATGCATCGCCACCATTAGACCCAGTAAAAGCAAACCCTGGCAAGTCTGAATTAACGTTTGATCCAGATAGTATGTCAAAATTATATTCTGCTATACCAAAATCTCTAGAAGCGCCAGAGCCAGAAATGGTAATACTCTTCGAAGAGATTTCTGAGAATGTTACATTTTTACCTTCATCGACCGGTGGACCAAAAGCAGAGTGTCTATCATACATTATAAGATCCTTGTTTCTCAAATAAACCCTCATCTTATAATCAGTGCTCGCTTTGGTTGTTATCTCAACTTCGTCAGATTCTATCGTTGCAACCTTGGAGTCCTCTAAGAAAAACTTAACTGTCTCTGCGCAAAAATTGTTTATTGCTAATTTGTAAGGTAGCAAAGTTTTCTCTAGTGGTTTTGCAACAGAAAACTCAGCAGCGTTGAGTAGTCTTTCTGTTCTTCCCTCATCAAGCTTTCCAAACGTAAATGGATAATCAAAAACCCTAGAAGTCTCCGAGTTGCCATAATAGATACTTGCGCTGGGGTGTGGCTCATTATCTACTATTTTCACTCCCTTTAGTTGATCTGGGTTTAGGAGGTCATCAAATGTGACTCTTCTATACACAGAACCACTCAACCTTGGTATACCAGACTCTACACTTGATACTGTATTCGAAACAATTGAACCAGTAAATAAAGTCAACGACTGTAGTGAACTATCAAATGATTGTATGGGGAACTGTTGAGACGCTATTGATGTTGCAAAACTTGAAGCCGCAGTAAAGTCGCTAGTTGATCCAAATAGCGGATAATCAACAGCTAGTCCAGACTTAATAGAATTGAACAAGATTCCTGGTGCAAATAATGGCTTCATAGACTGTTGCATATTTGCACGAATCTTTCTTTCAATAAGATTTAAGATTCCAGAATCTGCTTGAGGTAATCGAGAATCTTCACCGGTGTTCCTAAAACTAAACTCTGGCATATAACCCTTCGCAAACAACTTAGATATCTGCATGACACGCTCTGCAGGATAGAAACCATAGTATGGTGTAAATTTCATTGCTGCCTGACACTTCAATGTTAATCTTAGGGGATCCAGGTCGTTCGAGGCGTTTTCATCAGAAATATTTTCCAGGACTAGTCCAAAGTACTTCATAAAATCAGAAGTTGCATATGTTTTATAAAAATTAGACCCTATCGAAATATTACCGTCTGCATCTTGATATAGGGCACCGGTAAGAGATAAATAATTGTTAGCTATGTTTGTAGATATCTCGTATTTTCCACCATAGTTATTCATCGTGTCTTCTACAAACTCGCTAATTCTAAACTCCGGAACAATGGTATGATCTTGCCCTAAGACTCTTATTGATTCTCTATGGTCACTATAAGAATCCGCAAACGGCCTACTATTTGATTGTTCTGCTGATTGCCACTTGGCCTCACCAGCGAGATATATGTTTGAACCATAGGTTTGTGGAATTCTTCTGTTGTATACTGGAGCTGGTGGTGGCGTACCATGTACAGTGTTTATACCTAGACCAAAAATACTATAGTCGTTCTGCAAGGTTCCTTCTCCATATATGCCCTGCAACCTGTTCTCCATGAAGTCTTCCCCGTCTATGAAGTACGATGAGGTTATCGATAGCGGTGCAACATCAAAGTTTTGTCTAGAATCCAAAGGCCAAGTTGACGACTGTATGTGATGGTATCTAGATGGGAAAAGCGTAGAATTTGAATCAACAGCGTCAACAAACATTGAGTTTGTTTCTTTATAATTGTCCTTAGATATAGTTATCTGTGGGTAGATTTGTCCTCCGACTCCTCCTTGTACTAGCGAATCATTGTAAATGTTCGAACCAGTTAGAAGCAATACTCTATTGTCTCTATTTGAGTTCCACCCAAAAAACTTAAAGTTCTCACGTAATCTTACTTTTTCAAGATACGTATTTTCTTCTCTTGGATATATGTTTTCTACGTAATTTAATTCTACCGTAACACCATCTGACACTGATACGTCTCTTTGTATATTGAACAATAAGTCATCAAATTCATGTTCGTAGACTTCATCGATTCTTAGTTTACTATTGAGCTCTGGGTTTGCAAACTTGGTCATCTCATTTTGGTAAGTTTGCCTCAATAGAAATAATCTATTATCAATTGATCTTTCTGATACACCATCTTCTTCTGGTCTGTTAGTTGTGAGCAGGCTGTAAGTATCGTCTTCAAAATTCCAAGCCGCTTGCTCTTCTTGTTGTGTCAAGAAAGCATCTTCGTTTATAATTCTTATTCTCTCATAAGACAGCCCACCTGCAATATTATTGTGCAACGTTACGGTCATTGGGGCAAACCTGTCGGTTACCATTGGTTCGGTATAGTTTTGAATCGTCCTATCGGTAGTCCTCTTTGTGTAGTCATTGATGTTTGCTAATTTAGAATTTGAGTCAAACTCATATACCCCTCTAGAACTGGGAAATAATTCAGACCCTCGAACAGATATTGAAATGGTATTTTCTTTTATGTGTTTTCTAGTTATCGGATTTTCATACCCTCTTATCTGCTTCCAGCTTGATAATGACACTGGAGAAAGAAGTGATTGTAATTTATATCCTTTTTCTAAAACTTTTTCTTCTGATGAAATAATGTTCTCTGAAGAGTTAACAGTAAAGCTAGAGTCTAGTGGATTCAGCTTTATTCCTGTTGTGCTCTTTTTCACAAATATTCTATCGTCATCCCATTGGAGCGTTCTATAGTTATAAGTATCAGCTGCCGGCGTGCCGCTTCGATTAGAGGAAGAAGATAAAGCTATGCCAGCAATAACATCGGTTATTTTATTTGAGTCTGCTTCTATATCTGCATAGTCGAGTACCTGTGTCGTTGATCCTGATAAACTGTACTTATCGTCTCTACCTGATCTAGCTGATGGCACGAAGAATGCCAAACTATCTTTGTAACTAAGGTCGTCATAATTTGGCCAATGAGACCAGTTTGGATAATTTTTTGATACCGATAAATTATATGCTTCCAGAACCTCTGTCTGCGAAAGTTTCTTTGAGAATATTGTCGGAGCAACAATTTCACCGTAAAAACAAGAAGCCCCTCTAAATCCATAGTATTGATCTGCCGGGTCGTTGGTGATCTCATTATTCTTTATATATTTACTGTGTCCAACATTTATTGGCTGTGTCGCTGAAGCCGATAGATTATATCCAGTATGATTTAACGATCTATTTACATAACTTGTATATAAATCTGAGTTAGTGCTTGTTTGCGCATTCCTCAACAAGCGACCATTGACAAACATGTTGAACCCAGTATTCGCTCCAGAGCCATCGTATGTTACCGATATATTGAATAACTTTCCTGATCTATAGAGAGAGTCAGCTAAATATGGATTCATTGCTATCTCTAAATAATTGTTGTTTGGATAAAGGTTACTATTTTGGTTTACAGCCTGTGATATAGTACCTATTGCAAACCTAAACGTGGCTAATTGTTCTTTGCCAACAATAGTTCGACCTTGGCCAACCTTTTTTCCAGCAAACAAAGACCACACCGTGTCTTTACCAAATATTTGAGCTTGGGGCCATGATGTAATTGTTCCAGTTTGAGCACCTCCGCCGGGGCTTCCCAAAAAGTCCCACCAACTTGTATTAGAAGTAACATTATAAAAATATGCATCCGAATTGCTATCTGAAAATTCTGAATCTGTGAACCCCTTTATCCAGACAGATACAGAAAACGGTTCGTCTGAACTAGATCCATCTCCAAACCCCAATGTTGCTGTGGGATCACTTGTTAGTAATGGTCCAGAATATAGTGTTGCTAACTTGCCACTAAAGACGCTTGTAGCAGATGCGCTAATCATTGATCTAAACATTAGTGTGTTAGCGGTGAGATCCTCTGATTGCCTATGGTAGCTTCTATGAAAGCTCGAAGTTGCAAATCCAATCTGATCCGATGAGGAGGATCCGTTACCCAAACTGAATTCATGGACGTATCCAAAATTATTATTTCTTGCGACAAAGTTATAAACACTGTCACTAACAGATGCAGTTATCCAAGAATATTGGTAATCACTTTGTGGTATCATGTGTTGTACAAAGTTGTTGTCATACTTAAAAATATTCCCAGCTGAACCAGTTGTTCTGGATGGGTTCCTGTTTGTCATGTGCAGTGAGGCCATTTGAGATGTTTGTGCTCCGTTTCCTCCGGCAAACTGCTCTATTGAAGCTGTCGTTAGGTACCCTCCATTTGCTTCTGTTATTGTTGTGTTCCCTAGTGTTCCAGCAGTTGATTGCTTCAGAATAACACTAGTTCCGTATGGTCCACCGACTGTTGCAGTAATCTTTCCAGCGTGGCCCGAGGGATGATTTATTGCTTGCGCCAAAGAATCAGCTATTAGTTGGTAAGTATCCTGTCTTCCATTCAGCCCGGGCTGTGCATTGAACTGGTTTAGTGTAAAATCTGGAGTACCAGAAACGCCAGTATATGTTACCGATGTGCCATCTGTAGATATTATTTGATATGTTTGCCCGACGCTTGGTCTATTGTACCAACCTAAAGGATTGGTCGAAAAATAGTGACCAGGAAAACCGATAGAAGCTGATGCTCTAGAGTTTAATATGCTTTCCCTTCCGCTATCTACTGTTGCAAATTCACTACTAAATTTATTTAGAGCATCTCTAACTGTTCTATTTCTATAATTCAACGTGTTATATAAAGAGTACTCATTTGATTCGTAATTGTTAGCAAAGTAACCTGAAGTTTCAGGGCCGCCCGGTGAGGAAAACTTATTGACTATAATTTGTTCTGATGACCTTACTGACTCGAACTGATTTTTATAATCAACCACATCCATAGATGGAGAAGCATTTATAAGATATTCAGTATCCGTAACAGTATCAGAAGAAAGCGAGGTAGCCGTATATAGCGAGACACCTGCTGATGATGAACCATGGTTTGATCCAACATAGTCTCTTATTCCATCCGTATCTGTTAGTGTATCTATACCATCTCCCATTTTCCACCAAGAGACAATATCACTGTATGTCGTCAGAGACGCTGCATTCACAACTGCGTTCCCATTATAAACTTCAGTAACTTCCACAGCTGAAAGTTCTTTATCAAACAATATTACGTCTGCTAATTTGCCTTTAAGTTCATACCTGGGGTCGTCACTTAGTATACTTGCTCCAAAATACAAATTACCAGTGTCGTTCCCCATGGCGTCGTAATTTATATTATTATTTGATGACGGGCCAAAAGGACCCATAGAGCTACCATTAAGATACATTGTCATCCCAGTGTAAGCAGCGCTCCCATCATAAGTTACAACAACATTATACCAGGTATCCGTTACCATTCCAGCAGCAAAAGACTGTCCATACGTAATGTAGGATTGAGAATCTGCATCATATATGCTAAGTCGTAAGTCATCATTGACAATAGTAACTTTCCACTCTGTAGAATTACCGTCAGCTCCTTTATGTAGTAGTGTGTGCACGCCCATATAAGAAGCTGTAACCATAAACCAAATTGATAAACTGAACGGGGAATCTGTGGCACTGTCTCCAAAAGATAATGAATCCGCATCATCAACACTTATGTATTGATCTGTCCCTATGTTTAGGGCATATTCATTTATGCTATAGCTATTGTTGATAGGGTTGAAGAATTGACCATCGAGATCAACAATTCTAGAGTTATTTTGTGTTCTACCTGCTGTTTGAACTATCTCATAGTCTTTATTGTAGTTACCCAAAATACTACTAGCTGTTGTGTGTTGTATGTTTTTGAACACATAACTTGGCTGATATCCTAAATCTCTGTGAAACATTGACTTTGGTTCGGATAAAGATGCAGAAGTTAGAATCAATTGATTTGCAGCCGCAGTAAGATGATAAGCCTCTGGTCTATCCGCAGATGATGTTATGCCAAACTTAACTTTTCTGTGTGGCATGCCGCCGACATGTTGTCTAGTAAACGGCCCTTGAAGTGATTGCTCCCCATGAATACCAATATCTAAATGGTTGTTTGCAATCTTCATGTTTTCTTTAAACTGATCAAGATCCACACCAACAGAAGAACTTATCATAGTGAACGGAAACATCATATCAGAATCTGCATTTAGATAACTATCTTTGCCTTGTATATTTGTAGGTCCGCTGTAGTGTTCTACTTTATTTGGATCTAGAACATCACTACAAGGTATAAGTTCTTGTAACCTATCTGAATCTAGTGTTATGTTTCCTGCTTTTGTTGACGCCTTGTAAAGGTCTGGGTTTTTGTTCGTCTCTCTATTGAACCCTGCCTTGACGGGTGTTGATTGCTCTACACCAAAACGATAAGGTCTGCTGAATCTTCTTATTGCATATGTTGAACCTGAAACATCTGACGTTATAATTCTGTTCAATGTTTGTCTGTTATCGTTATCTCTCTCACTTCTTTCTTTCTGCCACAAGCAGTTCTCATTCTCATCTCCAGATAAAGGAGCATGTCCGTGTTCCCAATCATATAATAATTCATTCACACCAAGAATATTTGTAGGCTTTGTTGTTGGATCCTTGTATTCAAAGTTTGGTGGCTGATACTTGTATTTGCTTCTCTCAAGCATGTGTGATTCTACAACATCTCTTATCCTACCTGCAAAGTGTGCACTTGCAGGAACTAACTGTTGTACAAAATGACTTACAGAGGAGTCTATCCATCTGTAGTAGTCCACAAACTTATCAAGGTCAACATCGTTCTCTACGTTTTGAAAAAACTTTTCTTTTAGTTTTTCCATAGCCTTGTATTCTTTTCTATACTTGTTTACTGGTTCTCCTATTATATTACTCATTCCAGTAACACCAGCAAAGAATTTTATCATCTCTTTTGAGATGACCTGGTACATACTCTTCTCAAAGGAGTAAAAATATGTAACTGGTCTACTATCTGATTCAAACTTTTCAAGCTCTGTGTTCTTGACTTTGACCCTATCACTAGAATATACATTGTCAATTGGAGCATACTCTACAGAAGCCACAAAGTCTTGTGCAATGGCGCTGCCAGTAGCACTAAAGCCAGATGCATGACCGTTATATCTAAATCCAACTATACTTCCTGAGACAGTAGAAGCGCTACCACTAGTATAGTCCGTTACAGTTAGTGTCCCTCCAGCTGATGATGAGTAGTGATTCTCAAATTGCCACCTTAAAATTAGAGAGTCTGATGATCTTAGATTTGACCCATCATCAAAGTTTGAAATGTGGTCCGGGTTTGTTCTTCCGTAGATTGATGGATTTTTAGCATGCTCTTTTAATTCGTCTTCCGAAAGACCGTCGAGCCATACATTCATACCCAACAACCTAATGTCTGTGCTTGTTAGGTGGGATCCGCTAAAGTTTGTTTTATGAGATCCTGCATAAACTGCTCTATCTAATCTTGAAAAGTCTTCATATTGTTGCCGTGTTATACTTGACGTAACATAAAAACTATTCTTCAAGACGTCTAGGTCGTAGTTATACCCTGCAAATTCTACTTTATAAGTTCCGGAACCTGATAGTTTATTGAGGCCAAAATCTATGTCTCCCTTCTTTGCAACTCTTACTGATATGTTCCAATGAGATGTGTCATATACATCTGGAATATAACTTGAAGATATTGCTTGGAACGTTCCGTTTGAAGACGTTAGGAAAAAGTAACCATCTCCCTTAGTATCGTTTCTTCTTACAAAGTAAGTTTGGAAACTAGCATTATCACTGGTGTGCCAAGTTAGAGCGTCGGAAGACCCAGAAGCGCCATGGACCGAGTGCATACCAAACAAACTAGCTGACTGCAGCGTCGTATTTAGAGATGTCTGGTCTGGGAAAATTATATTTGCTTCTACAGTTATTGGTTTTGGAGTTGTAGAGCCAGTAAAATATCTTTGCTCTTGATACAAATTATTTGATGCTGTTTGATACAACGTTCCTTTGTAATTTTCATTTGCAAAGTTTAGAGATTTTTGCTTTACTGTTGTATAGACTGGTTTTTTCTCTATCTTATAAACTTCGTTATTTCCATATACATTTAGTTTTATAAGTTCGTCGTCGATACCGAAACACCTTATTATATTTCTAAAAGACCTTTCAGTGCCCTTAGTGTTATAAATGTGTATAAGGTTAGAGTGTATATTTGATAAAATGGCACTCTTTACTTCGTGTAGGTTTTGTTCAAAGTTGAGTTCCTCTGTTCTACTAAGAAATGTCTCCATTAGGCTAGATTTTGAAAAGACATCAGTAGTGACCATACCAAAGTGCTCGAGCACTTGTGAAATCCAAGGCTTGTATTTTGAGCCATTGTATTCGTGATCAAACGTCCCTTCACATCCAAGAAGAAAGTTATTTGTATCACTGCTTTTATGAATCCCAGTCTTATCAAAAAAGTCTTGGTAGTTATAATCTTTTATCTTTGGAAGAAATTTTATCTTCAAAAACAAATCATCTAAAGTAGAAGATATTATCTGAACAAGCTCTGCCATCAAGCCGGTGCTGTCTTCAGACATAAAATAATGTGGCACAGTGTTAGCCAAGGAAGATGGATTATTAATATCGTGTGATTGACCAATTTTCTTTAGTTTTTCTATCGTTGCTTGAACTCTGGAGTTTGATGGATTTATTATGGGATCGCCAGGTTCTAAGTAATTTTGATCAGGTAAATTTTTTGACAGTTCTATACCAGATGACGACGATCTAAAAGTAGAAGACCACCCAGTCACAGAACCGTTATTGATCCTACCAGAATAGTCTAAAATAACTTTGTCGTCCGTCTCTACTCCAGTGGAGCCCTCGTTGAATTTATAGTACAATCCCAAGTTTGGGTTCGTGTTGTCTAGGTCAGTTCCACCATGCACTGGTCTATACCAGTTTAGTGCTATCTGTTTTTCGTCTCTGGCAGTCTTCCAGTACCTAAACTCGTCTAAAGAAGCTGAGAGTTTTCCATAACCTATCTTTCCGGATCCGTTAGATGCTGTTGCGAGTGACCCGATTGTTCCAACAAAGTTCCTATCGATAGAACCAAAGGTAGAAATAGATTCGCTATTTGTGTCTTCTAATGTTCCGTCAACATATAATTTTGATACAAGACTTGAGCCGCTATGTAGTACCGTTATTGCATAGTGGTGCCACTCGTTGTCTGCTACCGATGACTTACTTATACTGGATCCGATAACCTGGTCTGTTATACCAGTGGTTCCAGACACATAGGTCAACTTAAATGGAGAACCAGATGATACGCTAGAGTCAAGAGACACCATAAATCTGCCATAGGTAGATGAGCCAGAAATAGCTCCAGAAGTGTGTACGTCAAATATGACTTCCTTAGTTGTTAGAGAAGAAACATAATCACGCTTCTTGAGCCAAAACTCTGCTGTGTTTCCGTAACCTCCATCTATCTTTAGGTTATTTTCTCTTTTTTTCGATGAATTAAATATTGTCCCACTGTGGGGCCCGCCGACAAAATATATGTACTCTGGGTTCGAAGATAATCCATAATCGCCATCTGATGCTGTTTGTGTACCCCAGCCAGCACTCGAGAAAACAACATGCCCCTTTTCTTTTGGATATTCACTCTCAAGAACATGTAGATCCATGTATGATGCAGTTAGAGTCCACTCCATTTTCTCGGCTTTTGATCCATCGTAGGGGTACGTCTTATAAATCCTCTCTATAGAGTCTTTATAGTATCTTTCGGCAGAACCATAAAAACAGAAAGTCTCTGGGCTCGTATAATCAATCTCTGGAATGTATCTGGTTTTTTGCTTTATAAATGCTTTTACAAAACGCTCAGACTCAGCATGTAACAGGTAGTCATCTGAGTTTGTTGGTTTTAGAAGGTTTTTCCCGCCTCTATCAAACAATTCTTGCTTCTTTACGGAATCAATTAATGTTTTTTTTTCTTTATTATTTAGGAATTTGTTTCTATAATCTGTCATTGATCAACTCTGAACTTGAATCTTTCTTTCTGCTCTATATAATTATTACCATCTTTATATAAAAAGCTTATCTCATATAAATAGTTTGGTTCTAAAATTGACATATCTAAATCGAAATAAGAACCGCTAGCATCATAAGAAAGTGCAGAGTAATATGGTGAACTCCCTGTTGAAAAATTTATAATTGTGAGATCATCTGCCACTCTGCGAACTTTGTAGTAGGCATCTCTTATTGTATCTATTGGTGCCGTTTGTGTAGCTACCGTATAAATGTTTGGTTTCCAATTTTTATTTCTAGTATAAACCCTAAATGTGGCAGTCTCGTTAGAGCCATAGTGCTTCTTTAGGTTTGTTATGTTTACAAGGTAATTTGGAATATCGTAAGCTGTATAGGTCTTATCGTTACTGATAGTAAATGCTGAGCCTGTATACAAGCCAGTATAAACATGTGAGTCTGGTGCCGTATAATCATGTCTCTTCCACACATCTCTAAGAGTTGTTTCACTACCAGAATATGCAAATGTCGCCTTGTAGATTCCTGTAGAGACTTTACTAGCAGTCACATAGGTTTGAGCAACACCATTGTGTGTTACAGTGACCGCAGTCTCTGAACTACTTGGTATAAATTGAACCACCAAATTCGATCCAGTATTTGGAATGTTCATATAACCAGTTCTTCGCTTGTTATACAGATAAATATTGTTTAGGTTTTCAGCTGCTGTCGCTAAACTAGAGGACCTAATTATATTTGATCGATCATCTTTTATTGAGTCGTCCCAACGAGCCTCTATAACAGGCCTTTTGAAAAAGTACTCACTTGTTCTCGAAAACAGTTTTTTGGTGTAAAATGATTTCTCCAAAGAAGAGTCTTCATATGCTCCTGATAATTTTAGCAATACACCGCAGTTTTCTAAACCCTGGCCTCCAGCAAATGAAGAACTTAGTGCCGTAAAATACGTTTGAGTATTCGACTGACTAAGCGCCAAGTTTCCGGCGAACCCACCAGTAACCTGAGTCAACCTTAAATTGTATCCATCAATTGAAGCAGTTATTACACCTGCATAATTGCTTAGTATACTATCACGCAAATTTGATATCGTCTCTGGAATCCCTCCACCAACTGAGCCCGTTACAACATAGATGGTGTTAGTCGTACTTGATCCCGTTGTTTCATGGCGATGTGTAAAGATGAATTTCTTTTCTTGTGCTCCATAGCCCCTGATTATGACCCAGCTATTGTTTTCAGGCTGGCTTGAGTCACTAAAACTTATAGCACCTGAAGCTTGCACATAGTTAGATTTATATGATTTTATCCATTCCTCTACAAGTCCAGTGACATCCATCTCTACATCTTCTATCCCAACTGGAAATGTTTGGGTGTAGTGCATTGGTATTGGATTGTTAGAAACAAGACCGGTGTTGATAAAACTACTTCCAGTGTTTGACCAGGCTGCCCCGACGGAGCGTGATAACCAGTTACTAGCATCAGAATCAAGATAACTTTCCATGTCAAGACCTCTGCCTTCGTCCCATGTCTGAACAAGCGGATGAAGCGATAGGGTAAAGTTTGATGGGGTGGTTTGGCCATGTTCTGCATTTCCAATCCTAACAATAAAGTTTACGCTTCCAGAAGCAGGGATTATCTCATTGTCTCTATCTTGTGATATGCTAGATACTGGAAATTGTGCTATTATTCTTGATCTTTCTAAAGAAGACGAGTTTGATTGCCCAAATATTGAAAACAATTCAAGCACGTCTGATGCACCCATGTTTGATGTGGTTGCTCTATTTGATAAATTTTCCTTGAATGCAGTTGAAATAACATTATCTTTTGTTGCGGTATATCTTTTTATGGTCATTATCTAACTGTTCCTGTTATGTCTGATCTAAACTTTATTTGCCAGATACAATTATGAGGTATATATATGACTCTGCCCTCTGGCGATGTATTTGATGAAATATCATAAAAAAAGCTACTATGATTTACGCTTGTTTTTGCTGATACCTTCACATTTATAACATCTAGCACCTCGTCAACTTCTTTGAGTATCCTAAATACTTCTGTTAAATAAAATGGCTCGCCAATTTCTGACTGTGTTTCTGTGAGTTGTCTATAAATTTCTTCTTTTGCTAAGTTGAATAAATAATTTTTGTTTACGTTATCATTTGCAAGAATCTCAAATTCTATGCCAAGGTCTAAAATAGTTGCATCGAGAATGTCCAAACTGTCATTTACCATTCTCACGGAGTTTAGCCAGGTCTTTAGGTTCTTTTTCAGGGCAGAGCTTGATGTTTCCAACTTTCCACTAGATGACTCAGATATTATAAAGAGATTCATGTTTCTCGTGAGATCATTGTCATCACGATAAATTGCCGCTCTTTTTACTGCGCCGAAATTCGCCGGCATTGCATAAACAGAAGAGATATAATCCTGTATCGTTACTGCTCTTCCTTGAGTCGCAAAAAGCGAAGCTGCTCGATGTTTGATTTCTTCTGTGGTTGGGGACGAAATATCTCCGTTTATTGGTTCTTCATTATATACCTGCGTATTGCTCAAAATATAATTTATTTTTGATGTCTGTAAGTTTTGAACATTTCTAAAATCTATTATAGCATTGTCAAGATTTACTATGGTTCCTGCGGCAGCATTAACATTATCTATGGTATTAGTCCTATAACTTACTGTTAGTGTGGTGTTAACAGGCGCAACTCCAAGCTTTTCAGTTGTCATTAGTTTACTTGGATCGAATGTTGCGTCTGAAATATAGTTTTTTCCTGTTACCTTCAGAGCTACATCAGATGGATCTGCTAGTTTATTTCTTTTTATTTCGTCTTCCGATCCAAAACCAAAAACAATATAAGTCTTTGACCCGTCTCTTTCAACTATAAATCTTCTTGGTACAGGATACGCCTTCATAATTGACGGAGCCTTATTATCAGGATTTGAATCAATTGTGTTTATTACTGATCTATATACTACATTTTGCGACAAATAATCAACTTCATAGTATTCGTTACCATTGGAGTCTACTACAGACAAAATCTCAGATACACTGTTTCCTGGCATTTCTAATTTTCTGAATCTCTTGAAATCTTCAATATTAAATATGGTTTGCTGATCTTGTCCCGAAACCACTTGACCTTGAGCCTTTATGATATAATAAGTTGTCTTTGATCCATCCTGAGAAACCTCACTGCCCACAACTTCAACGTTTTCCGAGAAGAATTCAATATCTTCGTTCAGAGTAAAAAGATTTCCTCCCCTCGTTGATAAGGTTGAGCCCTTTCTAAGTTTTGGCAAATAGTCTAAATCTGGCCCAACATTTACCGAGTCTGCAGGAACTGGCATGTATATATCTACTGTTCCCACTGAGCTTTTGTTTGGCGTATGTTTGTATCCGAGCTGTTTTGCGTGCATAAGCACATTGTCGTACTCTAAACTTGTATCTATAAAGGATTCGTTTGCATTATAGTCTAGGTAAAATGATAAATTATCTCCAACGTAGGAAACTAAGTCGAGCACTAGCGATCCAAATGATGCCTCATTGAAATCTTTGTATGTATCTGGATAATATCTTTTTGCATAATTTAGTAGGTCTGTCTTTATTCTACTAAAATCTCTGCTTGTATAGTCTACCGGTACTACTTTTTTTACCATATTTTTATGCGACACCTGTAAAAGGAGCCTCTCCTACGTTTAAAATAATTAGATCTTCTTCTGATAATGGTGTGATATTGTACCTAATAACCAGTTTTATTTCGTTAGAATCTACTAGTTTGTTTCCATACCCATCTTCTTCAATAAACTCACTTGATACCTCAACAAAGGGAAGATATTTTGCAAATTGTTGCTTTATTGTTTCGTGCACAGCAGATATTTGCGGAGATGGATAATTTTCAAACAAAAATCTCCTCACTCCAACTCCTAATTCTGGATTGCCTGGCCATTCGCCAGGTGAAATATTTAATAATGTTATAATGTTCTGCTTCACTGTTTCTTTTAGATCTGTTATGGATCTATACGGACCGGTGATATCTGAGTATTGTAGGGGATATTTTGGCTGGTACATATCGAATCCTCTCAAACTCTAACTAGTATGTTATTCATCTTCTTCTACACACTCTGGAAGATTTCTTGGAGACTCGAGTCCCTCGTCCTCATAAGCGCACTCCATCTTTCTTCTTCTGTCATCTGCTAATACTGGCGTGGAGAGTGCCAATAGTGTAAATAGTGACACTGGCTGACCGTATCTTCCATTTGCTCCGATTGCAAATTTCTCTAAAGCCCTCGTCCACTTCTCGCTTGGCTTTACGTCTATGCCCTTGCATGGTATTTGAAAGGCATAGTTTGGATCAACTAATGGCATGTTACCACCCACTATATAAGACATCAGCTTGTCAACTGTCTCGGCCATTGGTCTGGGGTTGAAACGAAGCAAGTCTGTAAGTGACAGCACCAAATCTATCGGAAATGTAATATTTACAGGCGCATATGTACCATTCGGGCCCGGGTTCTTTATGCCTAGATCTATTTTTGTATCTTTAGATTGGAATGTAATTACATCTCCAGTGTCCATATCTCCTGTCCAGGCAAAGCCATCAAGTTGACAGCTTAGCCAGTAATCTTTAATTTCTTTATAAGCGGGGTCCAAATTGTCTGCTATGCCTCTCAGTACAAGTGATGGGAATTTCTTGATCATTTCCCATATCATTTCTGCTATCATTTTCACGAATTTTTCTAAATCAGGAACCGTAAAGCACTCATCAAGACCCTTGGATCCTATTGAATCGTCAATCATGTTTCTTATCTCTGAAGCTGAAAATACCTGTCCAAACTTATCTTGTATTTTACCTTCATACGAGGTGCCCTTCAACATCAGACCAAATACAGACGACAATATTTCTCTAGTTGGGACTAGGACATTCGGCATGCTGTTGTATCCAGCCAACATAGCCATTCCGTGTGCGGTAAGTAATGAAGCATATAACTTATCTGGAAAGCACAGCCTGGTATAAACATCATACTCTTGTGTTTCAGTTAGAGATTGTTTCATGAAATCATCCATTGAGTAAAGCACATCTTCAAAATCATCACCAAGTGACCAGCAACTGAACGATTCAATCTTTGCTTCATAAGATGCTATGTTATTACAAAATAGATAATCCTCTCCATTGTGCATCAACCCTAACCTTTCTTCAGTCTGAAACTGGTTTATTGATCCAAAATCTTTTAGTTTGTCTAGGTACTGGTCATTCCATTCAGAAGTAAATACAGATAGTGGATTGGTATTGTGGACCAATCTTATTCCTGTATATATTTCACTATTTCTTATTATGTTTATTATTGTTTGATTACCTTCTGGATCAAAGGATGAGTGACCAAAGAGTATATTCGATATATCGTCATAAATGTCTAATCCAGCGGGCCCCAATGCTGCTTGGTATTCCTGTGATACTTGTCTTGCCGCTTGTTTGCATCCTTTTAGGTTATTGTATAAGCCTTCTGCCCAGCGTCTTGTGTTGTTTATTATTGTTTTATTTGTGTTACCGGGGATTCTTGAAAATAGACCCACATTCTCTATGCCATTACTTAGACCATAATATTCATCCAAATTTGCCAATGCCTTTGTAAAAGGTGTTTTACTATAATACATGCCGTAGCGGGCGCCCGGGTTCCAATCGTCATGATCAGTAGGAATAAAATACATAAGACGATTCACAGTAAAATCAAAATAACTATCAGATACTGTTTGGGGAGTTGGGCCCTGATTTGTTGTTGGCAATGTGACACTAATATCGACTTCTGGATCTCCACGTTCGAGGGGGTTGTCGTTGTATATCAGCTTCATATCCCAAATTAGGTTCCAGAATACGCTAGCTATTGTTGGTCGGCCTCCAGCATTAAGTTCAGTTGCATCTTCTATGTATTGATTGATATTATCATTTGCGCCAAGTCTAGTAAAAAAGGTGCCTAGATTAGTTGCGTACTTATTGTGTTTTCCTATAAATTGACTTTGATAATCTTGGTCTTCAAAATATCTATCTCCAAATATTCGTTGAAGAAATCTGTGCTGTTTTCTTGCAAAATTTCTTAGTGTAGTAAGTCTTCTTACCTTGTCTAATGCTATTCTTATTATTGGAGATCTTATTTGCCTATCTTCTCTTAGAAGCTCCGGCACCACATTGTCTGGTCCGGATCCATAGATCTCTCTGACCTCTGCCACATTGAATGTTGGATTTTTCTTAGTTTCTTCCTGTGCGTGCTGATGTATGAGCTCGAGGACATGCCAGTCGTAAGTCCTTCCATCCCTATAAAATGGACTTCCTCCAGCAGTTAGGAAACTTTCTTGAATTGGTAACTGATGTATTTGTCGTTTCCCTGGGTTGTTCGTTATTTGAACATCTCCATTTGGTCCTACTTGTAAAGTAGATGGAGCACTAGGGTATGCAAATTTTGCCATATCATTATCAGAATAACCTTTAGTGTTGTATGTATAGCCCCAAAATGAATCTGATCTTCTTGCATTATACCATGTAATCAAGTTAGCTAGAGCCCGGGCTTGGTTGGTCGGCGAGAAGCCTAAAGTTTCTTGGGGAAGTCCTATTGAATTAAAGTGTTTCATATAATTAGAATAATTATTTTGTCTAAGGATCTGCGCCGCCAAGCGTTCTTCCTGCTGTAGAAGCTCTCTACCTCGTAGGTTATATTGAGTTGAGTATATTTCTTTCATACGATCGTATGAAACATCTGAATATTTATCCGGCGAGTCAACATTCAACAAATATCCCCTGTCTAAAGAAAACAGCCTATCTAATTCAGCTTGATCTATGGTAAAATTACCAGTTCGCTCATCTGCTTCAATTTGCGATGC
>Ga0070749_10001280_pt1 | contig 17043 bp, 11 predicted proteins | sample VirMetDEL_Nov_18_FD_75180 | JGI IMG/M metagenome (GOLD analysis project Ga0070749, IMG submission 75180) | Aqueous microbial communities from the Delaware River and Bay under freshwater to marine salinity gradient to study organic matter... | ecosystem: Environmental > Aquatic > Marine >...
GAAGCCCCCCGCCGAAGCAGGGGGCAACGCAACCAGGGTCAACCAGATCAGGCGTTAGCACCGATGCTGGACGATGACTCGATACGACGGAGGCTTGCCTCACGGAAGCGACCGTAACCGCCGAGCCAGTACCAACCGATTGGTTGGAAACGCTCGAGCTTGTCAGTGATCGGACCACGAACGATCTTCGGGAGAGGACCGTTGCCGTCTTGGATTGAGTGTGCCTTGGCAAGAGCCTGACGGCCCATCACCAACGTGCCGTACACATCGATGTTGCCGGCTGATCCTGAACCGTCTGATGCGTCTGCGAACAGAGGCGCACGCGGTGTCTCGATGAAACGGACACCTTCAAAGGCACCGATCTCACCGTTGTAGATCATGTCGGTATCAACATAGACGTGTGGGTCACGCCATGACGCTGCGCCGGTTTCTGAACGGAGGTCATAGGAAACATCGGGGTGGATGTAACCCATGTACATTCCGTTGAACGTTGGCACATTGTCGCCACGAAGCTCGGCAGTCACCTTGCGGATGTCGTTGGCTTCCAACTCGTCTTCAACCTGAACGGTTGTACGAGAAGTTGGGGTGGATGAACCGCCGCCGCCGTAGTTGACATTGCTACCCGCTTCGAGGACGCTACGAACGATGGAATCAAGTGAGATACCAGCGTTGTAGCCGACAACGTTAGCTGCAACCGTGTCAACATCGAGGAACGCTGTTCCACGAAGAGCTGCGGTAGTAAGCACGGCGTTACCGTATTCGTTGAGGGTGACCGACACCTGCGAGTCGGACAGTGCAACTGCGTCAACGTCGACAGTTTCGGTAAGGGTTGAGGTTGCTGCGGCAAGATCATTGAAGATCGTGAATGTTACCGTTGAACCCGGCATTGCCTGCTGGGTAGGGGTAACGTCTGCAACAGCGTCGAACAGAAGCTCTGACCGGAGAGCAAAATATGCAAGCCGGTCAAATGCCGCCTGGTCGACAGATACGGATGATTTCTGGGTATATGCGTCAGCCATTTTAGGGGTCTGCCTTTCGGCTCAGGCTCCCTAACTGAAAGTTAAAGAGCAGATTGTTGTGAACGTGCTTCGGCCAGCAGCATGTCAACTTCTTCAGCAGACTTTGCTTGTGAAATGCGTGTAACAAAATCTACTGGCACGTCCGCTTCCGAACCTGCCGCCATTTGGTTACTCCGATTCCACGTTCCGGCTTCCTGCTTGATGCTTTCAGCCTGCGTGTCTTTCAGAAGTCCTGCTTCGATACCTGCTTCACGGATAGCGTCAGCAGTCAGCTCACCGTCATATGCTTTCACGAAATATTTGGAGATCGGCAAGTCAGGGTCAATACCTGCTTTGACGAACGCCAATTCTCGTGCCGCACTAGACGCTGCATCAGCTTGCGCTCTCAGTTCAGCATTCTCCGCTTCCAGCTGCTTCATCCGGTCGCGAACCGGGTTCCTGCCGTCAGCTTCATCGAAATTGCTGTCCATATGTACACTCCTCTGCCCAATCACTACCCGGAGGCAGGTAATGACGCTGCTATGTCTCCCTTGCGGGGTTCCTGCCCACCGTGGGCATCGGAACAATCATAGCATAATTTATTGGAGTCCTGTGAGTTCTGCGCCTTGACCGGCGAAACCACCACCTTGTTCAAACATTGTTTGACGGGAACGCGCACGTTTGCGAAGCCTTTGAGCTGCTCTTGGGTCCGTTCCAAATACTGCTCCAAGCTGTTCCTCACGGCTGAATTGGTCGGTTTCTGTGATCAGCGGAGTGAAAAGTTCTTGTCCTTCTTCGATTGCGGCGATGCCTGAGCGGGCTTGTTCCATGGTGACACCTTCTTGTGCCAACAACTCTGCTTCCTGCCTGGACAGATAACCTCCACCTTGAACCGCACCAGCAGCAGCTTCAGCGGCTCGAGCTTGGTTCAACAAAATTGGTGTGGCTTTTTCTGGATCTAAGAAATATGCCGCTAGTTGTCCTTCGGTAACGCCATACAAGTTACGCATTTGATTGATCACGTCAGGGTTGCCGAACTGGATTGCTTCGTACCCTTGGTTGACACGTTCAGCTAGTTCTGCGGGCGAAACGTCGTTTGCGATCAAATTTTGGAAGTCTTCGTTACTGTCGTAGAACGAAGGAGGCAAGCCAGATTGCCGCAAATATTGACGGTAAGTGTTCTCAAGCGCAACGTATTGTCCTTCTGACAGGACGTTCATCCCGGCGTTTCGGCGTGCAATGTTCGCTGCAAAACGTTTTTGGTATACGTCTGTGCCACGGATCTCTCCTAGCAAAACATTTTCGTTGACTACGTCGTTGTCTAAAATAAAATCTCGCACGAAACCTGTGAGGTCTTCTAGACCGTACATTTTGAGAACGTCGTTGATGATGCTGAACGCTGATTGTTTTTCTTCGCTGTCAAATGCATCTTCAACATCGTTGTCAAAGCTCGACACGGTTCTGTTCGCAAAAAACTCGTCGGTTGCCATTGTTAGACCTTTCCAAACATTTCAGCCAAACGGTTAGCTGTTGAGTACGCTTTTTCCTTGGCGTTATCGGTGTACTGGTAACCAAACGAAGGTGTCTGCCTCAAGTAGTCGGTCCATTCCGAATACGACATCATGCGAGGTTCATTAGTTTTGGGATCTTGGTATTGAACAGCTTTAATCCATTGGTCATCGGTGAACGTCATCGAGTCCACATCGATTTCCAAAACTTCTGAAGCTTTTTGTTTGTACATATCTGTCAACTGGCTAAACGTTTTTCCTTGGTCAAATTGGTCTGCTAACGCAGGGAACATGCTTTTGCCCAGGTTTAGAGTGAAGTCTTGGAATTTGTCTAGAGATGAAGCTCCGACTGCGATGTCGTTTAGCTGTTTGTTGAATTCGATGTCGGACAATGTGACTCCGTATTGAGCCATCAGTTTTTTCATTTCTTGCCCGTAGTATCCTTGTTTCAGCTCGGTGACACCTTCGGTTCCTCCTTGCAAAGCAAGCATGCCGATAGCGTTAACCACTTGCTGGCTTGAGAAACCTCCTTTGAGCGAGTCTGTAGCCAATTCGGTTAGTTGCGTGTCGGTCAGTGTGACACCGTAGTCGCTTGATGCTTTGCGTAGATTAGCGATTTGTTCTTGGACTTGACGGTTGGCTTCGGCGGGATCTGTCGCTACGAGGGTTTCCCATAGACGCGCGCTTTCTGTAGTGGTTTTCCACCAGTTAGTTTCGGCAAGTTTTGCCATGAACTTGGCTTCGCTCCAACCTTCAGCTATTGATTGTTGAATGAGTTGCTTTACGTCAGGGTAATTGTTGACGATTGCGTAGTACGCAGGGTACATTGAGGCGGCTAGTTCTTCCCAAGTGTCTGGGATGTTGACTTGTGTAACACCTGAACCCAAACCGCCAGTGCCAGTGCCGGTTGATCCAGTCCCGGTTGATCCACTGGTTGGTGTTGGAGGTTGTGGTTCGCCACGACCGAAACCTGCACCGCTGGTTGGTCGACCATACGGGTCAGATGTGTCTGTCCTTGTAATGGTGTCCAGTGAACCTGCATCAGCTGCCGCATACGGGTCAACAGGAACAGTTTCTCTAGCAACAGTGTCTAGTGAACCTGCATCAGCTGCCGCATACGGATCTGAAGGAATATTGGTTCTTGTGACAGTGTCTAGTGAACCTGCATCAGCTGCCGCATAATCTGTTGTTGTTGCAGGAGCTGTCGGTGTAGCAGGAGCTGTCGGTGTAGAGGGAATTGACCCAGCAGAACCCAAAGGAGGAACTTGAAACCCCGGCTCAAAATTTGTGCGCTCGCTATTAGCCGCATAAATGAGCCGCTCCAAACTGTCTACTCCACCATCCCAAGCATAAACAAACTCCATCGAGTTTATGTCATCAGCGGCGTACGGGAAATTACCCATCACCGACTGAACACGAGTCACAGAAGCAAGTTGCTTAGGAGTTAAACCAGCGGTGTTGCCAGTATTGATCGCTTGAGCAGCCCAATCCTCGAGGCCATTGATAAGCATGCCAACATATGAAGCAGGTATTTCATACGGGTTTGGCGGCAGTTGCCCGGTTCCAGTTCCGGTCGGTCCGCTGTCTGGCGCAGGTTGAGGCACGTTGCCGGGTTGAGCCATGCCTGCGTCAGCGGCACCGTAATCATCGTTTTGCGTAGTTGCGGGACGGTTGGCTGTTGTGGTAGTTGCGGGAGGATTAACTGGTGTGGTTGGCGTAATGTTTCCAGGTTGAGCCATAGCAGCGTCAGCAGACGCGTAAGGATTTGGCTGTTCCCTTAGTTGTGCAACAGCAGGAGCAGTTTTTTCCTCTTTCCAGTTTGGTCGCCAGTCAAATTCTGCCGCAACCAAGTCACGCAAAATAGATGTGTAATCTTCTGCGCTTTGCTCGACAGCGGTCAGCTCGCCCGGATAAGCAGGAACAGAACCAGGGTAAGACGTTGGGAACGGTGAACTATTTTCAAGTGCAGGTAAAGCTGCCGACAACTGTTGACGTGTTCCAAGTTTTATTGAACCGTCAGCAAGTTTTGAGTAAAAACCTGTGTCGAACAAAGGGCGTAGTTCTGTCCCTAGCCCTGCATCTTCAATTGCTCGCGCTGTTTTTTCCCATGCTTCGGTCGTGCCGTTAAGGAAGTTACCGTTCGGGTTATAGATTTTTCCGTCGTTACTCCACGGGCTAAACCCTTGTTGGGTTTCGTCTTTGTAAAGTAGAAACGCAGCTCTAGCATTAACTAACGGATCGAACAATTGCGCTCGATCCTCAGGGTTCAAGCTTTTAAGGATGCCCGCGTTAACTAATGCTTGATCCCAAACTCCGTTGATCTGCCACAAACCACGGTCACCCAAAACGCTGTCTCTATTTGCGGATGAACCATGAACAGTCGGATGCCATCCAATAGATTCACGATAAGCAATTGCTACAGCAACAAACAGTTCTGCCCCACGAAAACCAGCGTCATAAGCAGCTTGAGCTACTGATGCGCCAGTGAGAACTGTGTTGCCGTATTCATCAGTTGTATACTCGTAACGCTGGTTTTGAGGAACATCCCAATAATAGGTTCTGCGTACCTTCAGTTCTTCTTCCCACGCCGCCTGTTGTTCTTCTTGTGCCGTCGCCATCAGACAACCCCTCTCAAACCGTTAATTAACCAGCCGACATTAGTTAACGCGTCATACGCAACTTGTTCTTTTGGTGCTTGTTGCGAAATAAAGTTTTGTGCAGCTACATCTACAGACGGAGCTTGAGTGATCTCCATAGCGTTAGGATCATTCACTTGCGCGTAATAGCCACGTTGAGTGTTTTGGAACGCTTGGACAAACGCTTGTTGTTCTGTTGCGGTCAGCTTCCTACCAATGGCTTGCTGTGCAGTGTTGTTAGCGATAGTTGAGATATCTGCCGGAGATGACAACTGAGTAACTCTAAATCCTGCTTGGTCATTAGTTGTTTCTGCGTCTGGCTGATACATCTGAATGTTCTGTATGACTTGAGCGAACGACACGCCTGTATCTTTGGCTGTTTGAAAAATCTTTGTGAACGTTGCGAGGTTGTCTGACAGCGTGCCAGTTTTATATCCTTTAGATTCAAGCAACATCAAAATGTAGTCAAGCTCATCCTGCCTTTCAGGATTTTGTTGCATTGCAAAATATTCTTGCGCTGCGCTTGCACGAGGGTCATAAACAATGACTTCTGGTTTCTGATTGACCGGGTCAAGAATTGGTTGACCGTCCTGACCTCTCAGCACCAATACTTTTCCGTCCACATCAACCATGCCAGGACCCGTGTACTTATACGGCCCATCTTCAGGTTTCCAGCCGGACGGCGCAAAAAGAGGATCGATTGCTAGTCGAGGAGGATAGTTAGTTGACTCAAAGTAACCTAGCCCGCTGAACATCTCGATAAACGGGGCGATCGCCAGCAGCTCCTCTGGGGACATGCCGCTCAATTGATCTACAATGTCATCATATGTACTCATAATGGTTACTGTTCCTCGTCGTAAGTCACATCGACTTCTCTAAATAATACATCGTTCCACATGCGCTCGAATCCCGGATAGGTATCTGACAGCAAGAAACCTGCCAATCTCAACCTGGCACGCAACGGAGCGAATTGTTTTCCAGACAACGGGTTAGTTGTAGGTTGCAAACTTCCACGCTCCAAACGAACAGCGTCAGCGATTTTTATTGCCTCATCGCGTATTTCAAAATACTGTCGTGCGACCATTGCAACTTCGTTGTCTTCCAACACGTCAAGTTCAAAAACGTCGTTTCGTATCTGCTCAATCATCTGTTGATTTTCACCAAGCGTTCGTTCAGAAGCCGCCCACATCGGGTAGCGGTCTTCCAAATCGGTTTTAAGCGCCCTCAAAATCGTTTGTTGAGCAATGTCAGGATTTATGCCAGCTGCACGAACCGCTTCTTGGTAGATAGCTCGAGCAATGATGACTTGTGCAGATTGCTCCTGCATTTCTGGGTCGTCAAACCTGATGCGATCACCACGCAAAATGAGCTGGTTGTATGTCCAACCGTCAAATTCGTTTCCTACGTCACCGGCATACCAGCCGTACATGGTCGGCACAGCGTCCATGATGTCCTTGTTATCGTCCATCCACCGACCAAATTCTTTTGTAGCGGACAAACCTTCAACGTTAGCTTTCGAACCTCCAGCCATAACAAGGTAAGCATCTGAGCCAAACAGGTCAATGAAGTTCCTTACAGCGTTCGTGTAATCTTCTTCTTGTAAACGACGGAACTCTGCACCCAAATATCTCAACGGGACGTTGCTGTCAAACCATGCTTCTACATCATCAATTTCAATCGTTCCTTCAAATTGTGTAGGAACAATTAGCTCAACATCTGGTCTTGCAGGTCCTTGGAACTGTGCCGCAGTGTGAACAAGAAGCAAACCCAACGCCATGCTTTGAGCGTCTTTGTCAAGTTCCCGCATCGACTGCTCATCTCTGGTGTCATACTTGCCAGTCATCTGCAAAGCTGATTTAGCTTCAACTGTGTACTGTGTCATGAATTTGCCGCCGTCACCTCCAGCAACTACAGACACAACTTCATATACTTTCTTAATATACGACGGAATGTTCGAAGAAAGAATGTTTCCTTCTGGAACTCCGTACGGCATCAACATCGCCAACAAATCACGATCCATCGGGACATATTTAGAAGCTTCACCCAAAGCCATCTGAATAGTTGAACCCAAGCCGGGACCCACGCTTTGCAAACCCATGTTCAATGATTGAACATCGTAAGTAAGTTCTGGTTGTACACCCGGAACATTAGTTCCAGGCACACCTCTCTGTGAAAGAAAACCAGCACCAGCAGCCGAACCCAGCACAAACGGCAAAGCTGCTGGGCCGCGCAACGCAACTGAAGCAGCTGAGGTTAAAGCTCCAGAACTAAGAGCGGCTGGAACCATGTATGACTTGTCGCCTAGCGGCAATGAGAACACTGGCTTGCCGGTAACAGGATCTTTATAAATTAAACCACGCCCGTCGCCATCCAAATCTGTTTCTTCCAGTCCTTGGTAAGCGATACCTAAACGACGTGTTCGAGCTGGCTCCATCAACAGACGTTTCGGCCAAGCAGTAATACCTTCCTGCCAAGCTTTAACAAATGGAGAGATGATAGTGAATGCTTCTGCCAAGTTTGAGGACGAAGATACGTCATACAGCAAACGTTGAGTTTCTGACAAAGCAAAACCTTTAGAGGCTGTGCTGACTTCTTCTAGCGTCCTTGTACCATTTTCAGCGATTTTGCCAGTTGCTTTGCCGACGATGTCGTTAAACAGCTCTTTGGAACCGACATAGCGCGCACCCCATCTCGGATCAAAAGAGTACGGCCGGCTTGGAGTGGGCATCCATTGATCAAGTTTCGCCATTTTTTTCTGTGCCGAAGCCAACCGACGGTTGTAACGTGCAGCTGAAACAACTTTGTCACCCACTTTGTAGGAACCATTTGACAATTCTGTTGCACGTTCCAGCAACGTTAGTTCTCTTGAAACTTCAGACCTGTACGCCAAATCCATGTTCCCAAGAATTTTGATTGATTCGCCGGGAGCTAGATCGTCAAGCAACGCATCTACGCTGTAATGATAGTATTTTCTGAAAACAGGTGACCTGTTTAACCAAGATTCTGGACGACCTGCTAACTGACGGAAGAAAAACGTTGTAGCCGTGTCATAGAATTTCATTACTTTGAAAGTTCTCGGATCCAAACCGGGAGCGCGTTGACGGACAGGGATTGTTACCCGTCCTTTCATGACTGGCGGGAAATGGTCTGGAGGTAAACCGTTAACTATCTTGGTGAACTCGTCACCGTAAGATCCAACTGCACCTCTTGTCATTTTTGAACTGACTTCGTAAGGAATAAATGCGTATACTTCTTTGCCTGTGGCCGGGTCAACGAAACGACCGCCGTCTGCACCGTTACGAATAATTTCCTCTAGTTCCGGGTTGCCTTTGGTGAATTTTCGGTAACGACTGCCTACATAGGCTTCGATGTGTTGGCGTACTGCCCCTTCAATCAGGTTCCCTTGTGGGTCGAAAAATTTTGGTTTCCAAACAGGTTGCGGTTCACCTGGCTGTATTGGGATCGGATTGCCTTGAGCATCTACCTCAACCCATTTGCTGCTAGTCAAGCGATATTCTAAATCTTTTAAGGCTTGAACAACTTCTTTGTCACCAGCTTTTGCACGCTTAATAATTTCGTCTACACCGAACTCTGCGTATACGCGTGTTAAACGGTCGTTGGCTAGCAGGAAAATATTGTCTTGGAATGCTTTTAGGAATTCGGGGTCGCCAGGTACTCGAGATGCCCAAGCGTTTGCTTGCCACGACAAAACCGCCCTGTTTGATGCCGCAATTTCACCTGCGATGACTGCGTTAGTGCCTTCAATGTATTCTGTGTACGCGTCGTCAAGGTATCTTTGATCTGCTGCTCTCCACAGATCGCCTTCGAGCGATCCTAGGTGTCTTCCAATTTTTTGGTTAGTTACAGCAGCTGTGATGGTTTCAAACGGGTGCTGTATTCCTCCACGGATACCCGGAGCAAACGACTGGCGAGCCATACTTTCGATCAAAGCACGGTTGATGTAAGCCTGCGATACCAAAACTAGACGTTTGAATAAAGAGTTTTGTACAAAGTCAAGGATCGCTAAACCTGAACGTAGTTTGCCGCCGTTCATCCACTGAATCCAGTTTTCCTCGAGATCCATGATTTCTTCAGGTGTCAAATTTTTTGTTCTAGCTGAAGTGATTCGTCGTCGCGCCGAACGTGAAACTGAACCTGCTTCAAACAGCCAGCGGTACGGAGAAGTTGCCCGAATGATTTCGTCGGGCGGCGGCATATGCAAATTGTGACGCAAATGTTCTGAATCTAAAAACGCCATTCCAAAATCGTCTGGTGTTCGAACCGTTGCCCATCTTCCGTCGCCTGTGGCTTGAGCAAGAATTTGTTTTGTGCCTAACGCGTGCAGGTCAACAGCACCTTGAGCGGTTATATCTCCGAAACGGTTAACCATTGTCAGGGTTTCTTCAAACGATTCAAATGTTTCTTTGATCATTCGGCCGGGAAGACCCATCGAAGTGAATGCTTCTACGAACACATCTTTTAATGCTCCCAGCGTTCCGTAAGTGTCACCGGGATCTGTACTTAAAGCTCGCATGACACGGTTCATCAAGCTTTTGCGGCCTAGTTTTGTAACATTGCCTGCTGCGTCAACTGTGTCTTCTACCGGGATTTTAGCGATGACCAGCCAATCTTCAATATCTTTAGCTGTACGAGTTTTTTCAACATCGTTTGCTAGACCTACAGCGAGTTCTGTTCCAGGTCTGCGAGTAACCCCACGTTCCAAACTGACTGTTCTTGATAGCGGGTTACGGAAAACGTTTTGTTTGACGCTCGACCAACGTGACCAGTTAACATCTTGGGTGCTTCTTAAACCTGTAGCGAAACCCATTTCTTCTTCAAGCACTCGACGGGTTGAAACCGGGTCAACTGCTTCGTCAACCAGCCGTGCTGTGGTACTAACGTCAATGTTAGGAAGAATTCGCCGCATGTCCGAATAGTTATCGGTGTCCTGAATTACTTGAGTGAAATTTCTTCCTGCGCGAGAATCAAGCCATGCGTTTACCCGGCCACGGTTGATGTACGGAGTTCCCATGTTCCGCAAGCCGTTCATTCCTCGGTACAACGCTTTGTCTGCTACACCAACTTTTTCAACTACACGGCCAGCTTTAAGACCTGCAAGTTTTGCTCCTGGTGCTGCTGGGGCGAATGCTTGCAATGTGAAATCGAGCGCGCCGGAAATCAAATGGTATTCTCTTGAACCGGGGTCTGACAGTGCCATTCCTAACGAACGGCCATAGCTCATCGGAACTAGAGCTGTGCCGGTGCGTTGTTTTGGCACTAGTTCAAAACGCTGTTTTTCTTTGTTCCAAACGGTGTGTTCAGGGATGTCAACTCTTTCTAAAACGCCGCCTCGGTAACGCAACGCTTCAGCTTCTTGAGCTTGTTTTGCCTCGCCACTAAGAAAAAATCCTTCTCCCATGTCTTTGCCGGAGAACCATTGACCTAATTCGGTAGAACTAAACCAGCCTTCAAATACGCCGGTTTCAGGTTCGACATAGTATGGTGTTCCAGCTCTTGGGTCATCTCCGTAACCACGAATGGTTTTGTTTAGTTCGTTTACTCCTTGCACGCCTCTTGACCAAGCGTTGTTGAGGCTGTCAGGAATGAACTGTAGTGAAGCCATACCGAATCTGGATGCGGCTTTAATTTTGTCGTACGTCGGTTTTTTGACAAGTCTTTCAAACCAGTTGGAGCCTTGGTTTTGTTGCTCTGCGGCTTGTTGTTCTTGAGCCAAAATTTGCAGTTCTTGATCTTGCAGCTCTAAAACGAAATTTGCTGCCGAGTCAATATCCCACAGACCATCAGCAGTTGACTGAGCAACATCAGCAAGCAGTTGCGGATCAACATTTGGGGCGACCAACAAAAGATCGTCTAATGCCAAACCCAAAGGTTCGCTAACAACCTCACGGTACTCTTGATATTTTTTACCCGATTCAGCTATCTGGTTGAGGATGTCTTCTTCTTCTTCAGGTGTCCAGTCGTGAATGTCACCGCTCATAGATCGTAGCCAATCATCCTTTGAATTTGCATGCGTAAACGGTCGCTAGGGTATATGTCGTACAACGCAAGCAACTTATCTCGCAGAGATGAATCGGGAAGCAGAACGCGTGGCATGCCTGCCTGCATCGGGCGTGCGCCCGGTCCAAAAGGTGCGCCAGCTGTAATAGGTTCTGCTGGACGTTGAGTTGGTCCTGTCAAACCGCCGGGTCGAACACGTTGAGCTTGCACTTCTGTCGGCGGTCTTCCCGGGCTAATCATCTGCTGTGAACGTTCTTGTGCAGCTCCCTGACCGTATGTTTGTCCGGTGTAACGAGCTGAAGAGGTAGCAGAATTTTGTAGATCGGTACGGTTTGCGTAATCTGCCATTGTCAGCCTCCAAGTTGTGCAAGTAGGGCTTCAATACCGCCGCCGCCGCCAGGAGGAGCCATAGGTGCTTCAGCACCCATACCTGGCATCGCTAAACCGGGCATACCTTCAGGTGCGCCTTGAGGTACTTCTGCTGCTTGACGTTCACGGGCTTCCTCGTCAACTTCTTTTACAGCGTCAAACAACGATTTCTTTTCCAACATCACTTTCTTTGTAAGCGAAGCTAGGTCGGCAGGTTGGTACGGACCCTCTGGGTTAGCGGCTTGTTGCTGGATGGACGCTAGCAATGCGGCTTCAACACCTTCGGCGGTGATGCGGTCACGTTCTAGTTCTGGATCACCGATCATCGGGTCGGCTTCACGGGCAGACTCTTTTGACATCATGCCAGTACCCATGCGTTGTCCGAGGCCGATAATCAAGTTGTTTACGTCGGAACCAGATGCCGAGTAAGAAACGTAGTGGAAGTCGGTTTCCCAAATTTTGTTCGGGGTGTAGTCAACTTTGCCGGACTGTGCGCGTCCAGGCATGAAGAACGATTTGGGTTGCGAACCAAAGTAGGCTTTCTCGATTGCGATAGCGACCTTGTCTTCTTCCAACAGCGAGGATGCGAACAGGTCTTGCGCTTCTTGAACCCGGTAGTCAACAACTGCGGACAGCACGTTTTCCCCACGGCGACCAGTACGAATGTTTGTACCGGATTCGCCACCAAACTCTGCCGGAATTGCACCTTCCAAACGTTCTTGGCGTTCAATACGGTCAAGCGCAATATCGGTTTTGTAGCCAGGGTTAACCTGTTGCAGCTGAAGGTCGCCACCTTTGACAATGCCCAGCTCGCCACGTTTGCCGTCAGCCAACGCAATAATCTCAGGGTTTTCGCCGGGGCGGGCAACCAGATATTCGTCTGGGAAGATGCCTCGCTCAATAGCGATCTCTGTTAATGCTTGCAGACGCGCACGGGTGTAGAACATTCCGAGCATGTCATCGAATTGGCCTCTTGGTGTGTCCAACGTAATGCGTTGCGGGATAATGACAAGCGGAGTATTTGCACGGTTAGGGATACGTTCCAGCTCTAGCACTTCCATTCCAGCACGTTCAGAATGATGCAGATTTGGGTCGTCTTCTGCGCCCAACACACCAATCACAATTTCGTTCTCGCAAACATATTCAAGCAACGTGAACTGCGTGTCTGGTTCAGGTCGGCCAACCCGCAGCCGGCCATCAACCTGTGGACCGTACATCTGGATCAGCCACGAGTACGGTTTGCGGTAAGTGAAGATGACATTCTCTGGGACAGGGTTGTCTGGGTCTTCACACGGTGCGGCGTAGGTGTCAAGCGGATTACGCAAATGCCACTTAGGTGCGTTCGTGCGGAAACATGGTTTCACTACAACAGGTGACATCGAGTAGCCAAGCAGATGCCTGGCACGACGACGCAACTTCATGTTCATCCGGTTCTGATCCCACATTGACAACATTGCTTTATGACGCAATGAAGCAAGCTCTTTGGATCGTTCCGAACCTTCCTTCATTGGAGGGAAGTACGGGTTCGGCATTGTGGAAGCCACACGCATTGACATCTGGTCAAGGCCAACAGACAACAAGTTGGCAACAGAAGCTTTAGCGTTCTTGTCCAGTTCGTTCAACGGGACAATAATGTCGCCTCGAGCCAGCTCTCGCACCTTTAGCATTTGGTCGTGAACTGGTCCTAGCAACCGGCGGCGATGGTTGTACATCGCTACAATTTCTTCGATAGTCCTCACGCGCACTCCAAAATAGTTGACGGTCTTACGCTAAGGATACCACTAACCGCAGCAGTGATGTTTTAATCCGCAGTGTGGGCATCGCCACCGGGTTGCTACAGGGTCGAACTGTTTAGAACAGTTCTCGCAAATCACCGACTATCTGACGCGACGGCGTGACCGACTGGTTGTGCGCCCAGAACCACGCCCACTCGTGTTATAACTTCCCACACTCATCCAAGCAGCCATTTCGCTACCGGCCAAATTTTCCATTCGCCTTCTATTGCGCTTCGCTTGTCCTGCGGCTTGTGTCACGCGGGGACGCCTCCGCATACGCGCCCACGCCTCGTATTCGCTTTCTTTTTTTCTTGGCATGATTACTCCAATTTGTGTTTGCCTTTGCAAAGTATATCACTAAGCGTCAAGCAGAAAAGAGGGTCGCCACATGCGGGGCGGTAACTTCGGTTGCGTCAACTTTGGGGCGTGCAGCAACATAAACCACAACGCCATTGCCAAGTCAGTCCCCTTCTTCTTGTCACGAGTCCACGTTTCCAGCTCTTGCACCAACGCCAACGTTTTCCAATTGCCTGACATTGACGGCAAACGCAACGACCCTGCACGAACAACCGGAGGAATCAACGCTTCTAAACCAAAGTTTTCATCCAGCTTGTTGCGGGACGTGGTGTGCGGAATCACCAAAACTTGTCGTAACGCCTGCCAACGTCGAACAAAATCGTGTGCCAACAAAAACCGTTGAGCTGCGTTAATTTCAACAACAATATGGGACACCGGATACCCCATGTCTTCGGCACGATCACACCAGTCGTCAAGAATTCCGGTATATCGGCCAGTGGACATATCGTAACCGAGCAGGTCTTCGGCTGTAAGTTTGGTGCGTTCGATATCGACAACGTGATACAAATCGAGATCGGGCTGGTAGATGGTCCAAATAACCCCCCAAAAGTTTGCTGGTGAAGGGTCAACCGAAATGATTGACACCCACGGCGGTTTCAATCCACGAGTAATGTTTCCTGGGAAACGGTCACGGTCGATGCAGCCGGGGTATTCCACGCCGTCTGATGCGATGCCGCCAATAATTTGTGGGCGTTCAACAAGCTGGTAATCCAGATCGATATCTTCTTGCTGGTAGACAACCCGAAATTTTTGTGGCTGGTTGTATCGAACGAACGAAAGGTCTTTCCACGGCAAACGAACAGGGTCAAGCAACGGTCCTTCCGGCCATGCCGGTGCATCTTTTCGTCTTGACTGTTTGCCGGTGTCCAGCTCTTCGTAATATGCTTTGTAAACAAGGTGATGGTACTTTGGTATCCGTACCGGGTCAGCTAACGCATCTTCAACAGTTGCGTCTTCACCGTCATCTTCTTCAACGTCGTCGTAGGTGACTTTATCTAAACAATGTTTGTACAGGTCGCCGGGTCCAAGCCGCTGGCCGATCACGTTAACTAGCCCACCGGGGTCGCAACGTGCTTCTGCCATCGAATCCCAACGTTCAAGCAGCCGGTCACGGGCAACAGATTCCTTAGCGTTCTCTGGTGAAGCAACGTCGTCAAACAAACATAAGTCAGCACGGTGACCAATGAACTCCGAATCGATACCGTACGCAGAAACTGTCGGTTCTTTATTGTCCAAACCGCCAGGAATGTACTGTTCAACAACGAATTCTTCAGCTCGCCACAACGAACCGGAAGCCAACGGTTTGAATCTGCCGTAATCTTGCGCTAAACAGCCTTCCGCATCAATTGCTAGACCTTTTTTGACTTGTTCTGGGTCAACAATCAACGCTGTTGGGCGTTCCAATGTTTCTCGGATACGCCGAGAATACATTTTGGCAAGAGTTTGCGAGATCGAGCCGATAAGGACTCGGATCGCACGGTTCCTTACGATACACCAGACTGCTACGTCGTGAAAAAGGGTAGATTTTCCGGCACCAGGTGGGCAGTTCAAAACCAAAAATTCTTTTTCTTCGGACTCGAGGTGCTGAACAATTTTGTATGCTGCGTCAACCTGCCAAGGTGACGGCACACGACCAAGATAAACACGTCGAAAGTAGTCGAAATCGTCCCATCCACGCTTGGCGCGTTCCGAAAGACGCTCATAAGGGATAACTGGAGGAAGATCGCCAGCTTCGTCAATCATTGCACGCAGCTCACGTTTCTCTCTACCAGAATTAGCGTTAGCTTTTTTTACCCCAAGGTCAGCTGCGGCTTGGTCAGCTTCAATTTTGCGGCGATTCGCATCCCACTTCTGACCAGTGTTGTAATGGATGCCAGCAATTTTGCATGACTCCTTAATCGAGATGCCTGCCGCACGCGCCTGCCAAAATCTGGCTTTGTCCTCAGAAGGTATGTTGCGTCTACCTGAACGATCAGTCCCTGACATTCACACCATCATACACGGGGAGCGGAGCCGGGAGGAAGGGGATACTCCCAGCCCGCTCAACCCGCATACTGTGGTGTAAAACGAATATACCACGCGAATGGTGATATAGTGCAACTCGAAGGAAGAAAGGGAACATTATGAGTGCAGAAGCTGTCGGCTTCGTGTACAGGTACTCGCCGTACACCGGAGCAACATTCGCCATCCACTTGGCAATAGCAGACACCGTATCCGACCAATTCGACAACCAATTTTGGATGTCCACAAACAACTTGGCAACAAAAACCCGCACAACAAGAAGAACCGTACAAAAAGCCATCGACCAACTCTGCGACGACTTCTTCATCACAAAAACCCGGTCAGCAACCCAACACCACCCAGCAACCTACAAATTTTTGATGCCGGCTGTGGATATCGTCTACGAAACAAGCTCAGGGGCGCAATCTGTGCATCCAGAGGCGCAATCCACGACATCCAGGGGTGCAACCAGTACGCCCAAACCCAATAGAACCCAAAAACCCAAACACTCTTGCTCACCTGACGGTGAAGCGTTCGAACAATGGTGGCAGCTCTACCCAAAAAAACTGAACAAAGAGAACGCACGCAAAGCCTGGAAAGCCCACACCAAAAAAACCAGCCCACAACACATCATCGAAGCCACCCGCAAACAACTTGCCACCCCAAACACCGCACTCAGCACAGAACCCCAATACATCCCCTACCCAGCCTCTTGGCTAAACTCCGGTGGCTACAACAACGAATACGAAACCAGCAACGAAACACCCCGCCCATACGACCAACCAGCACGCCCACAATGCCCAGCATGCGACTCCACCGGCTGGATCAGCTTCGAAGACGACAAAGGTCGCTACTACGCCACCCAATGCACAGAATGTGATGATACAATCTAACCACCGGGCCACGCAGCCCGCTCAGGTCGTACCCTCGTAGCACAGGGCGGGACGCAACCCACGGAAACGTGGTCGATCTCTCATGCGTAAACGACGATCCCATAGGAACTCTCGCTAAGGCACGAAAACGAGAGAGGCTCGAACCGGCAACGGCGAAAACAAAACACCAAACGTGAAGCTCCACGACAACGAGCGGGAATCCAGAACAGCGGCACCTGGATGGGGGACAAAAACACCCACGCAACAAAACCCCCAACCCAAAAACAACACATATCCAAACCACATAATACAGGTATAGCAGGGGGGTCGCCTCGGCATATCCCCAGTTTGTCCACAGGCTGTGGATAACCATGTGGGTAACCTGTGGAAAACGTGCCGGCGGGTGTGGATAGTGAAACACTGCCACCCGGACGGCATCCCCACCCGGCGCAGTAAACTCCGGCGGGGCATCCTCCACCCGGATGGGTGGCGAACATAAGCAACGCGCC
>Ga0070749_10001281_pt1 | contig 17039 bp, 19 predicted proteins | sample VirMetDEL_Nov_18_FD_75180 | JGI IMG/M metagenome (GOLD analysis project Ga0070749, IMG submission 75180) | Aqueous microbial communities from the Delaware River and Bay under freshwater to marine salinity gradient to study organic matter... | ecosystem: Environmental > Aquatic > Marine >...
GTCTTTACCCAACTCAAACTGTTTTTGGGCTAGTCTCAGTCCTGCAACTCTTAATTCATTTTCATCAGCTATTAATTTATTTGTACCTAAAGCAGAAGCTATTTGTCTAGCTTTTGTGCTCTCTTAATGTCTGCCGAAAATAAATCTTCAACTAATTTTCTTTGTTTTTCCAATTCAATTGTTTCTTCTTGTTTCTTTTTAACAATTTCATTGTTTTTCTTTAAAATTTCGATAGCTATGTCGAGATTTCTCAAAAGATATCTGGTATCGTTATCGGTTACCTTTTCTCTTTCTTTTGCAAAAGTACTAGCACCTTTTTGTATCTTTTCAATCTGTGATAAAAGCGCCTTTTGCTCAGTTTGTGCCTCAGTAGCTGACACAACGCCTTCTCTATACTTTCTTTGAACCTCATTTATTCTAGCAAAAACAGCTCCAATTTCTTCAGTGATTGCTAAAGAGGCGGGTAACTCTTTTAAGTTTTCAAGCCCTTTTTCTGTAGCCTTAAAAGTTGTACCTTCTGCTCCTGGTACTGTTGGTCCAAAGAAACCTTCGCCTACTCTTCTGGACTCAATCAGTTTATTTACGTTAGCAGCAGAAACATTAGATTTATCTGCAATTTTTTGTGCTAAATTCGGTTTATTTGCACTTTTAGTTGCTGTATCAACTGCGTTATTTATAGCATTTGTAAGATCCTCCGCTAGTTTTTTCTCTGCTATATTAAAATCTCTACGCTTACCAAAAAGAGTATCTAATAAAGTTTCACGAGCTTGCGCGGAAGCTGCTTTAACATCTGTACCTTTTCCTACAGAGTCAACAGCTGCTTGCACTACCTCATTAAGATTTTTTGTTATAAACTTAGAATCAACCTGTTGAGTAAAGCGTAAGCCGCCGATACGAGAAATACCTTTTACTTCAACATTAAAATTTTTAATTGACTCAATACCCTGAGTTAGGTCATCAACAATACTGGCTATTACTTTTTTGGCGTTGTCACTTGTTTCGTTTCCAAATACTCCTTTTACTGCTTGTCCAAGACTTGTTAGGAACTGATTTAATTGATTTACTTTTCCTAGCAAACTAGCTAAGGCACCTCCCCCAGCCGTAAGAGCTACAATAGCTATATAAACTATATTGAGAGATTTTCCTAGAAAACGCAAACCCCTCCCTGCTAAACTAGCAGCTTTTCCAAGTTTGTTAAAAGAATTTATTAAAAATAAACTTCCAGGACCAATTCCTTTAAACTCTCTATTTACCGCTCTAAGAGCATTTTTAGTTTGTGATAATGCAGCTTGGTTAGAAGCTAACTCTTTTGTTAAAGTTCCTACTGATTTTCCTGCCGCTCTTGCAGCTCTTTCTTTTGCTAATAACTATTTTCTGGTTTCCAGTAATCTTTTTCTCTCTTCTGTAAGCTCTTTATTTAGTTTTCCAACACCTAAAACACCTAAATTACCTGCTCTCGCGTCTTTAACTAAAGGAGAAAGAGTGTCTTTTCCTTGAGCTGTTAACCTAGATAAATTAAATTCACTTCCTTTTAAAGAGCTTCCAATACCACTTAAAGCTGCTTTTTGAGATTCTAAAGTTGGACCTAATTTAGCTATCTTACCTACTAAGAAGTCTACACTAGCTCCAACAGCAGAAAACGCTTTAGTTGCTTGAGTAGCAAAAAGACCGAAAGCAGTTGAGCCTACTTGTCGTAATAACAAACCAAACAAAGTTAATTTTGCTGCTAAATTATTAGTAAAGAAATCGGCAAGAGGAACCAATCTCTCGGCAAGAAAACTGCCTATTTGAGTAGCTAAGTCAATAATAGCTGTAGATAGTTGTTCAAATTTTTCCGCAGTTGTAGGAGTAAGAGTATTAATATTACCGAATTTGCGCTCACCTTCTTCAATAGCGGCATTAACAAAAGCCTGTCTTCTTTCAAATTCTGTTAAATCTGCAGAACTCTTTCCTACTTTTGCTGCGTATGCTTCTACAGCAGGAGCAATTCTGGTAAAAATACCAAGTTCGTCTAAAAGTTCTGGTTCTAATTTTGCTGCACCTCTAGTTAATCGAGTAAAAGCGTCATTCAAATCTCTACCTAAAGCTCTAGAAGCTTTTAGTGAAACAGCACTTAGCCCTTCAATTTGTTTAGTGTCAAAACCTGCGGAAAGTGCTATATTGGCAGAGCGAGCAGCTTCTGCTAATGTTAATTGTGAATTTGTAATACTTCTAATAGTGTTTATAACTTCTGGTCCTGTAGTACCGACAGCAACAGCTAAGGTATTAGTGCCAGCAATAAGTTGTTCAAATTGTGCAGCCCTATTAAGAGCAGCAAAAGCTTGTTGTAAAGCAAAGATGTTAGCAGCAGCACCGGCATAAGCAGCAACTAAACCACCTAAGCCTTTAGCTTGAGCAGAAAATTGTCTACTTGCGGAAACTCCAGCAGAGGTTTGACGGGTTACTGCCTTAGTAACTTGTTCAGTATCTTTAGCAACTTTACCAGCGCCTTGAGTTGTAAATTGTGTTCTTACTTCATTAATAGTAGTTGCCAACTATCTTCCTCTCTTAGCCTTTGCTAAAGACTCTTGCTGCTTAGATTTTTGAGCATAATATTTTCCAGCTTCTGCTTCGGCTACTTTAAGTAATTCAAATACGGCTCGTCGATCATCAATTTCATAAATTTCCATAATCGACATTAATCCGCTATAATCTTTTCCCATCCAAGTACCAGACATACCTTCCCAGTTATCTGGGAGAGCGTTGAAAAGAATTAACGCCTGTTGAACATTAAGAGAAAGTTGGGATGGGTCTTTAGGCATTTGCTCTTCATCAGGTTCCCACCCCATCTGTTCACACATTTCTAAATATTGATCTAAGTTCATACCTCCTGCAAAATAAGCGTTGCGAAGGTATTCAGTTAGTTTTTTACGTCTTCCTCTTGTTTCTTCTTTGAAAATTGCTCAAAATCATTCATACAATCTGTGATGAATTGATCAAAAATAGTGGAATTTTTAAGAAGATCCAACGCATCATCTTCAGTATAATCAACATTTTCATCACCGTCCAGTGAAGAAATGTCAACAGGAAGAAGGACGGGCAAATGTTTTACTTTAAGTCCTTTCCAGCCTTTGATAGCACGTTCTGCATAGGCTTCTAAGAACTTATCATTATCCACATCTTCTTCACGTTGGCGGGTGCGTTTGTTGAATTTGTAAGTAAGTGCCCGATTACGAATCTTCATTAGATCATCACGGGTAAGATAGACTAGATGGATTTCAAAGCCATCAATTTCTGGAAACTCGACCCAAGTCTCTGTTTCCTTTGCAATTAGATTTCCGATTTTACTCATATAATTTTCCCCTCATAAGGTGAGTGCCCACCAGTTAATTTGCTTTTCATTAGGTGAGGGGAACCTATAAATTGCAAGCTGGTGGGCACTCTCTGTAAAAATGTTAATTCCCCTCAGAATTTATTTATTAAGCTACAGATTTAGTAGCAAAAATCTTAACTTCTCCGCCGTCGCCCTTAGTAGCTGTAGGCTCTTGTGCTACGAAGTTAACACTCATTGAAATAACATCATCTGTTGCAAGCTGCGGGAACTCAAACTGACAAGCATCAAGTTGGAAAGCAACTTGTGGGTCGCCAGTAGTAGCACCGCCAATAATAAGGTTTGCATTAGATGTTTGTGCAGAAGAAGTTCTGCTGTCATCAGCAATATTACGTAGGAACTGAGCACTTTCAGTGTCGCCAGCACGTAGATACATAGTAGCAGAGCCAGTAACGGCACGAGTGCCAGTAAACTGACCAATAGGCGCATTAAGGGATGAAAGTTCTTCTGGTGTTAGATAGGTAATATTGTTGTTGTAGTCAAAGCTTAGTGCAGTAACTGGGAATACATACTTAACGTCTGAACCAGCTGCGCTCGGCTTATGATGGAACTCAATTTGGCTAAGACGATTCTTAATGAATGAGTTAGTGCCTGTTGAGGCTGCAACGTTAGTTGTACCGAATGGATGATAAGAATGAGCAACACCCATTACAAGGTTAGAGTTAGCAGTAACAGAGGTTCCATCATTAAGAATACCACCAAAAGCAGCAATAGCATTGTTACGAACATCGCCTGTAAGCTCTTTTAGTGTTGTGCCAAAACCAGCCCAAGTAGTTGTTGCAATTTCTTCAATACCAGCATCTACAGTAGCTTGATTAACTGTTGCATTTGATACCTGATAAACAACGTTATCTAGTTTGAAGTATAAATGATTTTCTACTGCGGTAGAAAAGTTAGAACGAGAACTATGAGAGCCTGTTGCAGCAGCAACATTAGTAGTTACTAGTTTACCGCCAGTAGACCAAACAGACTGATAATCTGTACCATCAGAAGCAGCGGTATTAGAAACTAGAGATTGCCACAAGAACCAGTCAGCAACCGGCATTACGTTACCACTTTGGTTAGTTTTTGCGTCTGTACCATCAGCGGTGGCACCGGTTTCTACACCAGTAGGACGCATATAAACTTGGAAGTTCCAGTCAACAGGATTAATAGCGGTATTAAAACGTTGCTGAGATCTATCTGGAGTAGTGCCAGATTCAAGAGAGGTGATGTCCTGAGTAGCAGAGGATGAAGTAACAGCAAAACCAGCAAGAACCTCAAGCTTCCAAGTATTGGAAGGGGTTATGTTTGCTGCGGCAGCACCGTTAATAATATCAACTGTTGAAAAGAACACCTCAGAGTTTCTCTGTAGATTAAGAGATGCCATAATTATTTCTCCTTATTGTAAAGTATAAAATATTTCTAATTCAATTTCGCCGAGACCATAAGGAGTAACTAACCCTTCATCTGTAGATATGTTTGATATAGTTATATCTAAAATACCTCTGTTAGAGTTATCTCCCAGGCTGTAAATAACATGTTCAACATCCTGTAGGAGGTTATCTACCTGGCTCTGTGCGTCATCTTCTCCGTAAATGTATATTCTTATGGTAGCGTCTAAAGTTGCAGTTGTCAAATTTTGAGAATTAAAATCTCTATTTTCGGTTCCCGCTGATACATAAATGCTTGGAAAATCGTTTACCTCATCTAAAAATTTCAATTTACGAAAAACATTGTTAAACACGTTAGTGTTATAGGTGTAGGAGGCATCAAAACCTGACACCGCTCCATCAATTTCTTTTAGTTGAGTAACTATAAATTCTATAATTTCTTTTCTACGTGATGCCATCTTATGCTCTTAAAATATTAAATTGCCTACCATATAATTGTTGAGTTACTTCTCTAATAGAAGACTCAATTAAATCACTAGGAGATCTGGTAGGCTCGTGAACCTGGTACACGGGATCATAAAAAAACTTAATTACACTTGTTTTATAATTTAAAAGAGCTATCTGTACACTACGAGCAAAACGACCAGACCGATAAGTTAAAACATCATCAGAAAGAGGGGGACCTCTTCGCGGACCTTTTGGCATCCTCTGCACTACAGCTCTTTGTACTAAAGCAGTCATTTGCACTTTTGATATAAATCTTCCAGGTCTTTTCTCGTCACCTCTTTGTGCGATATCTATATTTACATTTTGCGTTATTGTTCCTGGTTTTCTACTCTTTATAATTGTTTTATATACTAAAGGTGTATTGCTACCTTTTGCAAACTCTTCTGCTAACGAAATAACAGATTCAAGATAATCAGTAGGAGATAATTTACCTGCGGCATTAAACTCTTTAAGCGCATAAGTAATAAATCTTCCTGAAAAATTCTTACCTAAAGAAGCATGAAACTTTTCTGTTACATCTTTTGCTTTTTCACTAAAAATTTTCATAGACGCATCACTTAATTTAACGTCTATTTGTATACTAACACGACCAGATTTAGAATCTCTACTTTGTCTAGCAGAAAGTGTTGCAAATTTTTTAAAATTACCACTTATGTTCATAGCCCTTGCAGCACCCGGCAACACCTTAACAACAGGCTTACCTCCGTGTTCTGCGTCTAAATAGTCTATTAATGCAAAGTTTTCAAACTTTTGTTCACACTGTTTGATTAAGGATTCTTTTAAAGATTGGTCAGTATTAATCCACTTATGAAGAGTAGAAGAAGGTATTTGATCTATCTGAGTATCTGTAAAAGTCTCTACTTCTTTTCCTTTTCTTATAACCTTGTCTCTATCACCTACACCAAAAAAAGATTGAAAAGAAGATTCTAAATCACTATCTCGGGTAAGCTGTCTTCCAGTAACAGTTGTTCCAAAATCTTTTGTAGTTTTTTGTTTTAGTTCTAGAAATACTTCAGCACCTCCGGCTATACTTGTTCTTTCTAGTTCTACCCCTAAAACTTTTAAAAAACTTGCAGAACTTCCCTGCACATCAGGAGCAGCGCTCTTTTTTTCAAACGCAGCAGAACCTGTAGGAGCTTTGAAAGGGCCTCTAGTAGAAATAAAATCAGACATTAGTCTAAGAGCCGTTGATCTGGCTTTTTTATTTCCCCTTTTACCTTTTCTAATCGCTTCTCTTCGTTTTTTAATAAAAGTTTTTACTGTTATAGGCTTACCGCCATCATAAATAATATTGTCTACAGTTATTCCAACTTTTTCAGCCATTAGTCAATCACCCTATACAAATCTAGTATTCTACGAATATGTGGAGGCAAATTACCACTTAAATTATATCTATCACCTCTCTCACCCTCAAAGCTAAATCCCTTTTTATCTTGATCTTGCTTATAAATTAGCTTAATATAGTCAAGAGTAGCCAGTTGTAAATCATAAGGAACACTTCCTGATTCATAACCTCCACGATATTCTACCTTAATACCATTAGGATAAGGCATAAACTTAGGAGGACCGCCTAAAGTAAGTGCTGGGTAGTTATTTCTAACACTAGGATAGTTGCCAAGTACGCCTTGATCTCCTACATCACGAGTAATTCTACCTGTATCACGACTAAACATATACTCATTAGGTGCTGCGTGAACGTCTTTTGCTTCTGTATCATCTTGTTTACCGTCAAAATGCACTAAAAATACAGTATCTTCATCTGGACGAAAGCGTTTTGTAGGCGCAGTAAAGTTTGCGGCATACCTTACCTTATTAGAAACACGAATTTCGTCAATATAACCATCAAAATCGTTAGTTGTAGTGCCAAAAGAGTTACGACCAATCTCAACATTAGTTGTAAACGTTAGATTTGAGGTAGTAAATTCCTCATCTGCTACCATGTGACCATTATAAAACAGTCTTAACCTTTCATTTACATAATCTCGCGACATTGCAACGTGTGCCCACTGCTTTTTAGTAAATTGCATACTCTCTGTATTTCTATTTGAGCCTTCAATAGTACTTGCAGTGCCAGAAATATTAGCTTCAAAAGCTAATGCTGCGTTTGCAATTACTCTAAACTCCATATAATTAGAAGCATCCGTATTAATTGCAAAAATTGCATTACTTCTTAGAGATTCTTCATCAATTCTTATAAAACTTTCAATAGTAAAATCTTCTTCTTCTAATTTTAGCTGAGAAGGAACGGTTCCAGCGATAATCACATCGCCAGAACCGTCTAATTTAAGAGAACTTTTACCAAATTTCTTTGCTTTTTCTGTAATATGCGCACCACCATAGAAAGTAAATGATACAGCATCACTTTTATTTGGAATTGGAGTGCCTATAGTAGAAGGGTCGTCTAATACATCATAGCCTACTCCATCAAATTCTGAGACTTGGTACACATTATTAAGAGGAAGAGCGCCTACATAAACAGCACTTACACCACCGTCAAACACTTCTACATAATTATTAGCCAAAACAGGTTGACCAATGTAGTGCTCAATAGCTGCTGTGGCATAGTTAATTACATTAGAGAGTCGTGCATCATTAGTAGTGCTACTAATAGATAAATAATCTTTAACTTGTTCTAAAGTTACAAACGGAAATTTACCTAAATCTTCCTCAAATCTATCCATGATATTACCTTTCTATTATTTTTTAGCATCAAAAATACTTGATACAGGTTTTGGTGCTACTTTAGGTTGAGAAACGGCTTGTACTTTTGGTTTATCAACAGTCTTTGGCTCTTCTTTAACTACTGTAGGTTTCCAAAGTTCTTTTTGCTCTGCAATAGAACCAGGACCATAACCATGACGAGATAGCCAATGTTCTGCTTCTTCCCAGGTAGCCATATCTTTAATTGCGGGATCTAACATATTTTTCTCCTTTATAAATAAAAAGGGAGGCAGTTTCCCACCTCCCCCTTGTATTTCCAACTATATTTACGGGGTATTAACCAGTAATTACGGTACAAGCATAGCTGTACTTGGAAGAGTCTAGTGCAGCGCTTGAGTTAGTTGTAAGAGCCTTGAAGTCGAAACGAGTGCTCATGTACATAGCAGTGACCTGCTGACGTGGTTCGTACTCGCTCTCAATCTCAATGGCGCGGCGTTCGGCAATCATGAAGCCTGGCTTATAGACTAGAACACCAATGTGACGGCTTGAACCACCAACGACATCCAGGAACTCAGAAATCTGAATTGGAATACCGTAGACGGCACCGACTGAACCTGTTAGATAAGTGGCATTTGGACCAAACTTATCAACGGTACGGAAGTCAGAAGTTGTAACAAGGTTGTTATAACCTTCAATTGATGTCAGGTATACAAGCTGGTCGCCAAGTTGTAGACCATACTTACCAATAGTGCTACGAGCAGAGGCGATATCTGTTGGATCAACCTTGTCGTTTGCGCCACCAGTGGCAACTTCGAGAGAAGCATCACCGGTTAGATTGGTAAGACCCTCAATGACTGATGCATAACCAGTACCAGCAGTAATTGCGTTGGTTGGTGATGCAGTGAAGCCAGTTAGGGCACCTGTGCCGCGAAGAATTGACTTGTCAATAGCACGGGCTAGACGACGAGTTGCGGCTGCGCGAAGGAAGTCGAGTAGAGGAAGAACGGTGTCTTCTTCTTCATCCTTGGCTAGGTGTGTGGTTGCCATGAACTTATGTGGAGTAAAGGTCACGGCTGAGATTGACTGTTGATTAGAAGTTGGGACGTTTGACGTGTCGCCAATGCCTGTGGCAAAAGTGCCAGAAGCAAATTGTGCGACATCACCGTCTGAATCTTCATCAGCAACTGGAACGCGGAAGTTACGAGCGTCAACTGCAATGCGGTTGAACATCTGAGCAACTACGAGCTGTTGTTCCATCTCGGTATAAATATTGCTTGAGAAATTTGAAAGGAACTGATCAACGGTTGTGATCGCCTTCATCTTTGAACCAAGCTTAGTATCAAATGGGTCACGCTTATTCATGCACTTAGCAAGTAGATATGCGTTTGCCATGTCCTTCTCTGAGAACTGTTGCGTATTACGCTGATTCTCTTGATAAACCATCTTGCTGCGAGAAAGAGCAGCAACCTCGTCCTTAAACTTAGAAATTTGAGCCTTAAGCTCTTCTAGTTCTTCGGTTTCGCGAGGTGTATATTCAGACTTTTCTTTAGCGTCTGACTCCTTAATGATTGCTTCACCAGTCTTTTCGACTAGCTTGGCAACTTCGGGTTCAGACACTTGTACTGAAGCGGACTTCTTATCAGAAACTGCTTCGTCTTTCTTAATCCTCTCAGCAGTAGCTTCGCTACCTGCCTTTGTAAGATCAAGGGTATCTACGACCTGTTCTGCCATAGTTTCATTCTCCTTTTTAAAGTATCCGTGAAGCTTAAGAGCCAGACTAATATTAGAATCTTCACTTGCCTCACTATTGTGTAGCTCAAGTAGAGCCTTAGTGTTATCAACAAAGTGATTTGCCACTTTGAAAGTACTTTCAGACCATGCTGATGATGGTGTAGTTTTAATATTTAGTAGTGTATTTAACTTTTCTTGCTGCTGAGGAGTGAGCTGTGAAGACTCTTTGAATCTATATAGATCAACTTCCGTAGCTTTGCAATATTGATTAAATTGTTCTTCAATTTCTTCATTGGTACGCTCTTTAATGGTATCAACGATTAAATCAAACTTTGTATCAATGTCCCAAGTATTTGCGACAAATAGATCTTCAACGTGAACATCTAAACTATTATCACAATCTTTGCCTTCTACGTCAACTTCTAAAAACTTAAAAGTTGGACTTTGGGCGGTAGCAATTTTCACAACCTTGAAACGTTTACCCTGGTATTTTACAAAATCGCCGTTTTTAATCTGAGCTGTTTCAGCGGAAAGAAGATTAAGAAAAGGAATAGGGGTATTAGGATCAGAATTTACTTCATACTCTTCATACTCTTCCTCAGACTCTTTATCAAGAATTTCTTCTGCTTGATCTTCTTTTACCTCAAGCTCCATCTCTGTAATTTCTGTTTCTTCTGCTTTACCATTAGAAACTTCCATCTCAGAAGGAGAAAGAGGTCGTTCATCTACATCAGCTTCTACATCGTCAAGCTCATGCACAGCCACACCAACCATAGTCATTTCGTGTGTATGATTTTTTGCTTCCATAATTACGCCATTAACAATTTTATGGGCGTGATTTTCCATATGAGAAGCATAAGTCGTAACACCATTACCATCTTTATCCATTTCGACAGTATGATAATGACCTGCTTGGAGATCAGTAATACCAGCTTTTAGCTTCGCTGCTTTTTCTTCTTTAGTCTCCTTGTCTTCTGACTTAAAATTCTCAACAAATTGAGCATAGTCATCCGTAGATTCAAAACTCTTACGAACACTAAAGAGTGAATCCTGGTTACAAGGAACACTAACAACAGAAATCTCTAAAAGTTCAACATCAGTAATTAGCATGGAGTCATCATCACGATTGTACTTACCATCCTTAACTTTAAAACCGACACTAAAACTTTTAAGAGCCCCGTCCTTAATAAGAGTATGAATACCGTGCTGTGTTTCAGCAGCTTCGCTGACATCAGCTTCAACAAAAATACCTTTTTTATCTACAGTAATTTTACTCACTTTACCAATTGGATTTTCGTGTTTATGTTGGTAAAGAAGAACAGGATTGCGGCGGAAGTTTTCTACACCTTTTGCCCAAGCCGAAGCAGTGATAATATCTCCTGCACGGTCTTTAGCTGTTGTGTTAGCGTACCCAGCGATTTTGAGATTTTTGCTCTTTTTAGACCGAGCAGTTTTCTCAATCGCACTGTGTAAGAAAAACATCTTATCGCTCATCACTAGTTCCTTCGTTATTTGGATTTACAGACTCTTCAGTAGGAGGTCTGCCTCCCTGTGTAGCATCTACGGCACTACCCGTAATATTACGAGGTACTCTAATGCTATCTTCTCCATCAATAGATGAAAATCCTAATCCCACTCGTGCCTCATTCGGAGTGATAATTCCTGTATTAACCAAAGTAGAGTAGTAAATACTTTGTGTTCTCTCATCTGGTCGTAGAGCAGGAACGGAAATCTTATCTGGTTTAATTTCAATACCGTTATTAAAATAATGCATAAAAGCACTACAAAATTGATTTAAAATTGGAATAACAGTATGAGAATAAAATAATTTTTGATTGGCGTCAATATTTGCGTTATTACCACTTTTTAAAAGCACATATGGAACGCCTAAAGCCTTAGACATATCTTGTTGGATGCGTTCAATTGAATTCTCAAAATCAAGTTCTTGAAACTTAATCGTTGAAAATTGATCAATTTTTAATCCACCATCCAGAATAGCAGGATGTCTAGCGTTATCAAAAATAGTTGTATAAGAATTTCTCCAACCCTCTAACAAACGTTCTTTCACTCGTTTACTTAGAATCGCATCAGTAGTAAGAACAAAACCAGGAATAGCGTTATTCTTAAAGAACTGACGTTGGAAGTTAATCATATAATAGTAAAGCTCAATTAGCCTAAGCAAAGGTTTAAGTCTCGAAGTACCTCTGAAAATCGAGCTTTCATTCTCATTCATAACATGAATTATCTCTTGAGGAGCAAACTGAATAGCCTCTGATTTACGAGTTTGTTTTGCAAAGCCATAAAAATCAGAAGATTGTTGATTAGATACTAAATAATTATAGTGGGATACAAAAGTACGCTCATCAGGAATAACTTCAACATCATTGGCAGGCAGTAAATATAAATCTGCACCATCATAATAGAAAAAAGTATTACCATCAAGGATAAAATCTAAAACAGCTCGACGGAAAAAACGAAAACGATCCTCAAAAGGATTTGGTTTTACGTTTAAAATTTTATTTACTTTTTTTGCGGGAGTTTGTCCTGTGACATTTAAAGGAATGTCTACACAAGCATTAATAATCATCTCAACAGAACGATGAATAATTTCGATCTCTCTGTATGCCTATTCAAAATCAACGATAGTTTCAGGAGATGCATAAGGTTCCAAAGATGCGATAGATGGTTGTGCAGGGTTTAACTTTTCACTGACCCATTCACGCCATCTAGGAACTTGCTTTGTTTCAGCCACTTATTTTTTCCTTTTGTATCTCTAACCAGTTTCTAATTTTAGGAACTAGATGATTCAAATAATTTTGCCCATAAACAGTATGTAATTGCTTGTGGTGTGAAGAACAAAGAGTTATTAAGTGCTCATTGCTTAAAGAATCTGCGCAATCTTTTGCAAAAGTTTCTCTAAGATTTTTAATTTGTTCAACACCCTCAATATGTTTTATCTTGTGTTTTGCCAACCAGCTGTTCCATAGCTGTGACAAACTATATAAATGATGTAATTCTAGATTCTTATCTACACCACAAATATAACACTGATCTCGTAATTTATAGTCTTTTTTTATGTAATCCCGAATATATTTTACCGGAAATCTTTTTAATGTATTCATAATATCTACTTTCAATTATTCTGTCCAACCAATATTTCTAAACTTTTGCACTACATCCCATCGCATAGAAAAATGCTCTGGATGCTTATTTAATCCTACATCACCTTCTGGTAAAAACAAAAATTTTTCAGTAGTAACTCGTAATGGTTTTTTTAGTTGCTTTTTAGCTAAATACGAGATAATGATATCATCTCCTCTTTCTGGATAACCTATTTTCTCAATCTGTTTAGATAGAGAATTTAAAAGTGTTTGTTTAATTAAAATACACGATCCTACTAAAAAGTCAACCTCTTGCTCTTTCCAAATATCTTTTAATTGTAAATAATTATTGGCTTTTTGTACACCAGTTTTACCATAGATACCTGTAATTTCTTCTTTAGATGTAAGTAAGCGTTTAATTAAATCAAAAGAAGGTAAAATATCATCATCAATAATTAACTTATACTCTTCTTTATATTCAAAACAACGAATCCAGCGCTCCATGCAATAATAGTTACGATCATTATTAATAACATCAACACCTTTTCCAATATATGGAAACGGATGTTTATAATTATTATTAATTACCGTTATAGGAAAATATTGTTTAAAACTACCTATTATCTTAGATACATTTTTAGGTCTAGAGTGGTTTAAAACTACAAGTCTAAGCATAAATTGAAATATTACTCATTTTTTGGTGAGTATAAATAGCATACCGAACAGCATCACAAGGATGAGATGCCCAATCATGAACAGGTTTTGGTTTTTCTGTGTTTGGATTCCATTTATAAGCACTCATAGCAGCAAAAGTATGCATAGCACCACCTTGATCAAACAATAAACGATCTTGTTCTACTAGTACTTGAATAGAATTTATACCGTCATTTACAGATTTAATTGCGTTTTCGCAATAAATATCATAATCGTAAGCAAAGTCTGCTTTTACTTGTTGTGCAGCAGAATCAATATAAATATTATCAATTCCCCACTCATCTATTTTTTCTCTAATTGCTTCTGCTAAGTCAGAAGTTGTTGTTTCTTTAGAAATAAATTCATCCAAAACATAGTATTTATCTCCATCAGTGCCAATAACTACAAACACATTCTCATCTCTATACCCTACGTCAAGACCTCCAATAACTTCAACAAATCGTTCTCCTATAAACTCACCGATGTGTCTAGCTTCGTCAAGTCCTTCGTAAACTTGGTCTTCTGTAGTTGTCCATTCACACTCATACTCTTGGGCAAACATTGCCCGAGACATAGCCTTACGAGCTTCATTAATATCATGTTCTGATAGCAACGGGTTAGCTTTCCAAGTAAAATGACCTGCTCCCCATTCAGGAAATTCAGGGTCTTCTCCCCGTAAAAAGTATGTATATAAATAATTACCTTTACCCCGAGGAGTAGAAATCCATAAACAACGAGAATCTTGGAAAGTAGAAAGGGCAGGGCGTAAATCGCGAATAAAATATTCATCATTAGGAATAACGGCTGCTTCATCTACGATTAGTAGATTAGCGGCACGCCCAATAAGAGAATCACGATTATTAGCGCTTAGTAGTCTAAAAACAGAACCATTAATTAAACGAACAACTTTATCTTTTTGATTAAATTTTTCTACTTCAAGTTCAAGTTGTTTAATTAAATCTGTAACATAGTCCCAAATAATAGAAGAAAGAGAAAAGTTAGGAGCAACTACCATTACCTGCTGACCTGGTTCAAGTAGTTTAGCAAATGCTAAAATAGCGGCGGCATAAGATTTGCCGGTGCGTCGAGCAGCTATTTCTACAAAAAAACGATTTTCATCTAATCCTTGAACCATTGCCCACTGAGCCTCATTAAACTGAATTGGTTTAGGAAGACGATCTAATAATTTTTGGATTTTTATTTTAAAAAATTTTTCAGACATTATTTGGGTAGCATCTGGATAACAGAGTAAATAAACGCAGTAATACCTGCAACAACACCCCCTAGCCAAAGAGTAGTTCTAAAAGCCGTGCTACCTTGTGTAGCCATAGTATTGAGACTATTTATTTTTTTATGGATATGATTTATTTCTTCATCTAAATGTTCTAGAACACTAACAATATGTGCATAGCGTTGCTCACACGAAGCTTCGTGTGTTGCGATTTTTGTTTTGTTATCTTGAGACCGTTCATGTAAAGTATCTAACTCTTTTTGAATCTGATCTAATTCTCGATTCTCCACCAGATAGCTCCTTTATATTTTAATTATAAAGTTCATTACAGAAGAAGGAACCGTTAAACCGTGTGTGTGGCCTGATGCAGTAACAGAAGTAACAGCCGATGCTTGAGAAGAATCTTTTGCAGAGGTAGCAAAAGTACCTGTAGGAGCAGAAATTGCTGCAGTACCTGATGCTGTAGTTAGGGCAGAAGACGCAGCAAAAGAACCAGTTTGTGCTCCGAGAGTAGCGTTATTAGTGCCTTTTCCTAAAATCATTCTATCTCGTGAATCTGGTAAATCAAAAGTAGTAGAGCCGTCTCCTACACCAAAAGCGGTTCCAACAATAGCAAAAAGAGCTGCATAAGTAGTTCTACTAACTGCAGAACCATCACATAATAAATATCCCGCAGGAGCTGAAGCACCAGCATAAGGCACTACTGCACCGATAGGAACAGAAATAACCCTACCACCAGCTAACGACCCGTCGTGTAGGCGGAGATCATCTGTATCTGTATCAACAGATAGTTCACCTGCAGCACCAGTAAAGCTATTATTTTGAGACGTCGTGCCACGACGTAATTGTAATTGAGTAGGCATTTATTTATCTCCTTAATTATTATAATGTACCACAGTCTATAGTTCCTGTAAAACTTAAAGCTCCTGAGCCATTTGTGACAAGTATTTGATTGGCACTGCCATCGCTAGTTGGAAACTTGTATGCGTTGTTGAATGTAATCGCACCGCCATCGTTACCATCAATCTTAAACTGCCCGTTATTACCGCTGGGATCTGCTCCAGTACCATCAGTATCAACAGCAACCGAAAACTGTGTCCTGTTGGCATTGTTGGTGTTGTCAAAAGCAAACGCACCACCTATAAGTAGTGATGTGCCATTATAGTATTCGTGATTACTTCTAAATAGATAATCTCCCGAGTTGACTGCAAGTGGTGAGGCGATTGTACCCCTGTATCTTCTTGTTCTTACGTCTGGAGCGTCAGCACTATCATTGTACTGTTCCATACGAATTTGTGCTGTTTGGACACCTTCGCCTGTCATATGTAGTGTTACTTCAGGTGAGGATTGGTTGATACCAATATAATTACTACCTGTATCAATGCTAAGTGTACTATCACTTATAATACTAGTTCCATCTGAACCTACAATTAGTAGTTCGTTTGCACTGCCTAGTGTAATACCAGTAACACCATCCAAGTAGTTAAGTTCCGTAGCAGTAGAAGTTATCGCAGTACCACCAATTTTTAAAGTAGTCGCATCTACAGTAGAAGAAACAACTTCCCCACCAACATTTACGTTACCTGTAGAAGTTCCATTACCGACTGTAACAGTGGCATTAGAGGCTACTTCAAACTTGTTTGTGATATCTATACCAAGTCCGCCTAAAAATTTATCAACACGGGTTACCATCTATTACTCCTTAACAACTGTTTTATTAAGTATAGTCATATAAAATTAGAATGTCAATTAAAAATACATAATTCTAAGTAAGTGCTCCTAAGTCCGTAATACCTAAAGAGTTTGAGGGTTGTGTTCGTAAGTCAAACACAAAAAAAGCACTATCAATTGCTACACCAAAAGCATCTTGTGTATCTGTAGCATTAACAGCTGTTCCACAATCTGTATCCGAACCTAAACTAACTGAAGGGTCAGGGTCTGAAGCTACTGTAACAAAACTTAGAGTTCCTGAACCATCAGTTTTAATAAGTTGTCCCGCAGACCCATCAGCATCAGGAAGTGTCCAAGTAATATTTGATGAAACTGTTGCAGGAGCTTGAAAAGCAACATAGTTACTACTGTCTGCATCTGCAAAACGTAAATCACTTTGAGCATTTAAAATAACATCACCAGTAAAAGTAGTTCCATCTAGAATTCCCGCAACATTGTCTTGAACAACGTTAATATTAGCATTGAGTCTAGTATACGTTACAAAATCGTTAGCAGCGGTATCAGGTAAAGCAGAGACATTGTCTTGTACAACGTCAATATTAGCGTTTAAATGTGTGTAAGTTACAAAATCGTTAGATAACGCTAAAAAGTAAGTAGCGCTGACATTAGCTTTAGTATCTAAGTTAGTGTTAGCATACGTA
>Ga0070749_10001282_pt1 | contig 17039 bp, 20 predicted proteins | sample VirMetDEL_Nov_18_FD_75180 | JGI IMG/M metagenome (GOLD analysis project Ga0070749, IMG submission 75180) | Aqueous microbial communities from the Delaware River and Bay under freshwater to marine salinity gradient to study organic matter... | ecosystem: Environmental > Aquatic > Marine >...
ATATATCCAGGAACGAAAGTTAAATGATTATCAAAGTTTGGATGTCCTATTTTTAATCCCGGTTCAAAACCATTGATGTAAATATCATCGATTTCATTTTCAATATCTTTAACTGTAAATACTCCTTCAAGTGGAAACTCTTTTGGTTGACTTACTGATTCAATAATACCTTGAATGCCATACTTTTGCAAACATTCATTCGCATCTTTGCAATCTTTAAACTCAATATACTTACATCTTTCCTTTCCAAGTCTTTCAGCTATTTCATCACGCAACCTTCTACCAGCGTTATCGTTATCAAAGCAAAGATAAAATTCCGGTACGTTCATAAACTTATCGGCGACCTCATCCAAATACTCTAAATTATTGCTTTTTAGGTTTGCCCCGTTAGGAACGCTTAAAACGTTTTTATAGCCACTTTGATATAAAGATAGTAGGTCAACCTCACCTTCACATAGAAACGTCTTTAAATCGCTTTTAAATGCGTTTAAACCATAAAATATAAGTTGAGAACCCTTGTGTAATTTAAAATTCTTTGCGCCATCCCGATATTTTACGTTAATTAGTTCGTTTTGGTCATTAAAATAATTGAATTGAATTGTATTAACTTCTTTGCCAACTTGCGGCATAAACTCTAATCCTTCGCTAATCTTCCAAAACTTTAAAGTTTCTTGATTGATACCTCTGCCTTCAAACCACTTTACAACTTGGTTACTCAAATCAGTTTTGTTTTTCCACTCAGGTTTAACGTAAACTTTCTTTTCAATTGGCTCAGATTTTAAAAATCCGTTCCACCCACAATGGTGACAATGCCATACTGATTTATCTAAATTAACACTTAAACACTTGATATTCTTTTTTTTACGCTCTGGTGAACACTTTGGGCAAATTGTCGTTATCTCGCCACTATGCTTATGCGCTGGTATTGTTATTCCGTATTCTGAAAATGTCATAACACAAGTTTTGATTTAGTTGGTTGAACATTGTTTTTCTCCCAAGTATGTATAGCTGCCTTCCAACTTTTCATTGTGTTTTTTCCTACCTTCCACCCATTTGATTCGTAGTAATTCCAAAACTTTTCGGCATCAATACCACGATTTCTTTCAGCGCAATATTGCCGAACCTCATCCAAACTTGGTTTTAAATTTTTTGATACCTTTTTATTATTATTTAATTCATTTATAATTTCATTTTCATTTTCATTTTCATTTTCTAAAGGCATTGCGTTGGCTTTGCCAGACTTATGCCACCGCATAAGCGCATTTTCTCTTTGTTTAAGGCTATGAGTTTGGCGTTTATTAATCTCATTATCAAGACGTTCATTAAAAAATAAACCTTTATCATCAATCTTAAATTTATTCCAAACTTCTGCCACCGCATCTGCATCGGCAATGCCACCGCATAGCGACTGCATCTGCCGTTTTGATAGGTGACCATGTTGATGCATAGCACATAAAATTCTGATATAAACACCTACTTGTTCATCAGAAAAAAATTGAGTACCCGTTGTAAAATCATTTGGGTAAAATAAAAATGCTGGGTCTTTCATGGCTTATAAGTATTATATATCTTAAACCTTTTACTCATTGGCGGTTTAAGTACACCACATATCCAATTTTCTAATTGGATGTCATACACTAAATACGTGGTTATCTTCCACGATTTCGAAACATTGATACATTCATCAATTGCTTCATCAAAGTTTTTGTAAATCATAAAATAATAAACCGAGCCAATAATGGAAGACCCGACCGCAGAAGTTTATTGGAAACTGCGCTTGGCATTACTGGACTCGGAATATTTTTAATGTGTTTCATCAGGTCTTCGGATGCAAATATAAAAAGAATTTTGAATAAAACAAAAAAAAATATTAAATTAGCAAAATGTTAACGAAATTGACATCTATAAAATAGCAACTAACAACTGATAGTTAATAAAACGGTTGAGGTCATTGCGTTGATATTTAACCTATGTTTATTTTAGCCGCATGAAAACAATCACAGACGCACAACGCAAAATCATGGATGAGTATGAAGCTAACTTAATCCATTTATTAAACTTACCTGAGAAAACACACAGGGATATTTTAAATGAAGATTTTAAACATGGTAGACCTGTACCGTGGGAAAAGCACAATCTTCAGAATAAACGTAACTTTATTGTTGAGGAACTGAAACGCATCCAACGTTGGAAGAACGCATAAAGTTAAAAAGTAGTTAATTACTTAAGCGTTACAACTTAAAAGCAATATTCTAAATTTGACAGCGTGAATGATGCGCTGCTCACCAAACTATATACAGAAAGCAAATATAAGAACCTTACAAAGAATATTTGCAGTAAGTATGGGCGTGAATATGCCGAAGACCTTCACACAGAAATCATTATTAGAATAATTGAACGTGGCGATAACTTATCCGAAGTCAAAGATTTATTTCATTACTTTTTTGCTTTTGCTCACAGGACTATCAACGAGTACAAGATTAGTAAAAAGTACGGATATAACTTTAACCGGGTTGACTCAAACAACCTATCCACCGAAAACATTGGCTCACTTGCAGCGTTCAGTTACGAGTTACTACCATCCGATTTACTCTATACCTTACTTGAACCGAGCCGAAATGATACGTTTAGAGATGACTACAAAAAGAAATTATTTAAGATTTATTTGGAGGTTGGGAACTATCGAGGCGTGGCAAAGCAAACCAAAATACCTCTCAGGAATGTTTGCGAAACCTTGCAAGAATTTAAAAAAGAACTGCTAAAACAAATCAATGAACATACTATTAGTTATAACAGATAATACAGGCTTACAATATCACAGGCAAATATCACCTCATGTGGTACTCGATTCAATAACTGGCGGCAATGCAATCAATGTAACTTCGACTGGAAACTTTGATATGTACCCGGATGAAAAGCTGAAAGAACAGCAAATAGTTATTTTCTTACGTGCTATATCAATGACCAGAAAAAGTGCAGAGGTTGTAAAGCGATGCCATAAGAACGGTTGCAAGGTTATATTAGACATTGATGATTATTGGAACTTACCAAGCGACCATGGAATGTTTAAATATAGACCACCATTCTTTGAGATTAACACAATCGAAGCTATTGAGGCTGTTGATATGGTTACAACAACAACAAAGTTCTTTGGTAAGATAATAAAGCCATTCAATAGAAATGTTAGAGTATTAGCTAACTGCATTGATTTAATGCAGAACCAATGGCAATCTGAAAAAGAACAAAGCGAATCAGTTAGGTTTGGATGGGTTGGAGGTGTATGGCACAAAGAAGATATTGCGCTTATGGAAGATTCATTTCAGTATTTATACTCAGATAAAACAATCGATAACTACAACATCTGTTTAGGAGGCTGGAATGATAACCCTGAATACAGGTCAATAGAATTAATGATGGCAGCAAATGGTAGAGCGAGAGATAAGTATTTGAGAATAAGCGGAACGGATTACAATAGCTACGGAATGATTTACGATTACATTGATGTTGCGTTAGTTCCGTTAAGGAATAACCTATTTAATAACTGCAAATCACCGCTTAAAATGTTGGAAGCTGGTGCAAAGGGATGCGCCGTTATAGCGTCAGAGGTTCAACCTTATAATGTATTTCCAACAAACACTTATTACGCTGTGCCTACATGGGATAACAAGAAAGGTTGGTATAAAGCAATAAAGCATTTGAATAAAGAAAAAAGGATGCGTGAAGATTACGCAAATAATTTAAAAGAATACGTTGCAAAAGAATATGATGCTAAAGAATGGGCGTTAACGAGATACCAAGTTTATTTAGACTTACTGAAATGAATATAGGCATAGGAATAACCACCACACCGAATCGGGAAGCTATCTTCAAAGAAAGCTTGAAGTATTTAAAAAAATACACTAAGGTAGCTAACCTATATATTCACAATGATACAAGTTATCGTGGCGTTGCTTACTCCAAGAATATGTGCTTTTATAATCTTAGGTTCAACACTTACAACTTTGTATTTGATGATGATTGTTTTCCTATTTCAAGTGATTGGTTGGAATACATGATTGATTGTTTCGACTATACCGGCGAAAATCATTTTCTATTTTTAAATGATAAGTTACACCAGCCGATTGAAACAAATAAACACGTTGGAATTAAAACCTACAAAGAATGTGGTGGGGTTTTTTTAGCATATACAAGTAAAGCATTAAATGAAATCGGCTACATGGATTCTGAATATTCGGGTTGGGGATTTGAACACGCTGGGTGGAGTAATAGAATACACAAAGCTGGATTAAATAGTGCGCCATACTTAATGCCTGAGAAACTTACAACAATGCTTAGAGCCTTAGATTACGAAGGTAATATTGAGAGCAGCGTTAGTGATATAGCAAAGCGCAAAGGATTTGAAAACAACATCAAAGTATTTCAACGTGAATTAAACGAACAACCAACATATAAAAAATTTAAGAGATGAAACTATTTTTTAAATGCACCAGCAGAAGCAGACCGCATAGAATGAAAAAAACTATTGACAGCATTGTGAGTAATGTAAGTCCTGAATGTGATTACTTTATTCAGTTAAGTTTAGATGAAGACGATTCAACATTAGCGGAGTATTTTAAAATGATTTCACCGGTACATGAAAAGATTATCGGCACATCAAAAAATAAGATTGATGCTATTAATCGTGATATGGATTTGGTCGACCAATGGTGGGATGTACTTATTAATGTTTCAGACGACCAAGTATTTATTCAGCCTAACTTTGATTTGGATATTGTAAACAACATGGGTAACGATACCGATATGTTCTTGCATTTCCCTGATGGAAACCAAGGTGATTTAGCAACCATGTCTATTATCGGCAGAAAGTATTATTTGCGTGATGGGTATATCTACAATCCAAATTACGAATCAGTTTATTGCGATAATGAAGCGCAGGATGTTGCAAAGCTTAGAGGTTGTTATAAGCTAGTTAATAAACATATCTTTAATCACGAACACCCGGCATGGGGTAAAGGGCAAATGGATGCACAGTATGCTAAAACAGATAGTTTTAAAGTTTACGATAAGGACAGAGAAACATATAATAAACGAGCAGCAAAAAACTTTTACTTATGACATTATTATCGATTTTAATTTGTAGCATACCAAAGAGAAAAGCAATGCTTAATAGGTTACTTAATCAAATAGCCGATTATTCAAAAGATTATTTTAGTGAAACTGAACTTGAGATATTAATTGATGAGAGCATTGATAAAACAATAGGTGCAAAACGAGATAGGTTGTTGAATAAATCAAATGGAAAGTATATTGCTTTTATTGATGATGATGATTCTATAACAGAGCATTACTTTAAGGAAATACGCAAAGGTATTGATGGGAATTATGATTGTTGTTCGCTTCGTGGTGTTATGACTTGGAACGGTGGCAATCCTGAGTTATTTGAACATTCGATTAAATACACAGCGTGGAATACTACGAGAAACATAATTAAATACGAAAGATTTCCAAATCATTTGAATTGCATCAAATCGGAAATAGCAAAGCAAGTTAATTTTAATGAATTAAATCATGGCGAAGATAAAGACTGGTCATATAAATTAAATGAAACAGGTCTTATAAAGACTGAACATTTTATAAATGAAATAATTTACAACTATCAATATATCACAAATAAATGAAAGTAATATCATACAGCCTATTTGGTTATGGAAGGGCAACACCTGAAAATTGTTTTGAGTTTAATACTTATCTAAGAGGTCTTTGGATAAACATAAGACTTGCAAGAGTTCTTTATCCGGATTGGAAAGTAATTGTAAACACAGATCAACAAACATGGAATCAGTTTGAAGATTTATTTAAAATGATGGAAAAGTTTAATGTTACTTTTTATGGTAATGATTATACTGAATTATGCGAGGCAATGTTATGGAGAATGAAACCTATTTGGTTGGAAGGAGTTACTCATACTATTTGCAGAGATTTAGATTCACCATTAACTTATCGTGAAGCACAAATGGTAAATGAATGGGTAAAAACTGAAAAGGTATGCCATGCAATTACTGATTCAGTAAGTCATAATATCCCATTGCTTGGTGGCATGGTTGGATTTACAAAACATTTTAAAGACCAGTTTAACAACTATCATAGTTTAGTTAATGGTTATGATTTGAGAGAAAAAGGTTCTGACCAATTATTGTTAGTCAATCGAGTATATCCAAAATATGCACAGCATGGTAGTGATTCAATTTTGCAACATTATATTTTAGGTATGCCAAACACATTCTTAATAGGTTATAAAAATACTTACAATGATGAACCGATTGAAAATGTAAATCCTAAATACAAAGAAACAAATGATGTATGTGGTCATATAGGAGCAGCCGGATATTATGAACCGCCAATGTTAAAATTTCTTTGTAGGTATGATGAATATAAAAAACAATATAAAGAAATAGAATCAAAATATAAATCAATATTTTATTGGGCAAATGAATAAATATGTAGTTATATCAACGAATGATAATCCCGATTATTATCAATACGTTCCTTATGTTATTAAAGCATGGAATAAATTAGGTTGGAAAGTAATAACTTTTTTAAGAGGTGATAAAAGTAAACTTCAAAAATTAATTGATGGTCAAAATATATTTTACTACTTGGATGGTAAAAGTAAATATAGAGATGAAACATTAGTTCAATGTTCACGATTGTTTGCGGCTTGTTTAATTGAGAATGGTTTACTTATGACTTCAGATGGTGATATGATGCCATGCTCAGATTATTGGAAACCTAATCCCGACACAATTACTTGTTATGGCCATGATTTAACTGGGTATGGTCATTATCCAATATGTTACATAGCAATGAGGGCAGAAGTATGGAGAAGCATAATGGAAATTAAATCGGGTGATAATGTTCTTAACGCAATGGAATCTTTACTTGATAAATATGAACAAGCATCTTCAGATAATTGGGAACAATGGTGGCAAGTTGACCAAGATATAATAACTGAAAAGCTTAAAGGTAAAACATTAGATTCAATTACAAGAGGTAAAAATAATATTATAACTGATTTAGCAAAATGTAGAATTGACCGTTATAATTGGAATGGTACATTTGATGTTGAAAATCCAATAGATGCACATATGCCAAGACCATTTAGTGTTGAAGCAGCAATAAACATTTTAAATAAAATACAATGATAGCATTTTGTTCAGTTGCTTTTAATTCAGATTCTTTTGGTTCAGCATATTTAAAGCAACAAGAAAGATTAAAAAAATCTTTAATTAAAATTTATGGTAATGAAGATTTATATTTTTGGACTAATAGATATCCTAAAAATTCTAAAACTCATTACGATTCAACTTATGGTTTTAAAGTTCATGCAATCCAACATTGTTTAGATTTAGGTTATAAAAAAATAATTTGGTTAGATACAGCAATGATAGTAAATAACAATTTAGATTTTTTATTTGATAAATCACCAGTTGTTGCGGTAATGGATGTTACACCTTTAAAAAATGTAACAATGAATAAAGTAAAAGATTATTACAATATAGATTGTGATGGTTGGTTTTTATGTGGTGGTTCAATGTTTTCATTTGATTTTAATAAAGAAATAACTCATAATGTTTTTAATTTTTGGAAAGATGCTGAAAAAAAAGGTTTTTTTGGAAATCAAATTGATGAATCTGCTGGATTGCAAAATGGACATAGATGGGATGAAACTATGATGTCAATTGCTTTGTATAAAAATAATTTAAGTCCAATATCAAGAGAATGTATTGGATATGATGATGAAAATATAATTTTAAAAAAACACTTTAAATAAAAAAATATGCCAATAATTAAATTTTTAAAAGAAGTAAAAAACTGGGACAACCATAGACCATTACTTTGGTGGGCATTAGAACAAACAAACAATTCAAGTTTACCTATATTAGAAATGGGATGTGGTGATGGTTCAACTCCATACCTAATTGAATATTGCAAAAAAAATAAACGTAAATTAATTAGTTATGATTATGATAAAGAATGGGCAGAAAAATATAAAGCTATTCATGTTAATGATTGGGATTCAATAAATCACGAGTTATATTCAGTTATTTTAATTGACCACAGTCCTGGTGAACGTAGACATATTGATATAATTAAACTTGCAGATAAATGTGATTACATGATTATCCATGATTCAGAACCAGCAGCGACTGGATATATGTTAGATAAAGTATGGCATTTATTTCCGTATCGTAAAAACTTAGTTACTGATGGAGCATGGGCAACCATTGTAAGTACAAAGCATGAGATAACTCAAATTAATATTAAAGGTTATAATATCCAATGACCGAACTTTATATAATTATAGCATCAGTAACATGGGCGCATTTAACCGGAATACCACAAAGGTTTAAATGGGCGTTTAAGAAAAAAAGCATTAAGCCATTTGATTGTGAATTGTGTTTAAGCTTTTGGTTTGTTGGGTTACATTCTTACTTTTTGGCGCATGAACCTATATGGTTTGCAATTTGCAAAGGACTTGTCGCTGGATTTATTGCTGTACTGATTTATCATTTATTACGTTTAATTAAAATAATATGACAATAGAGCAACGCAAAAGATTAGAAGGATTTAAGAATCAGTTAATGATTTATGACCAATATAAATCCATAATGCCAACAAATGAAACGATTAGGCAGATGCGTGAACTTTATCACGACATCGGACATCCACCAACTGGAAGCTGTGGCGGTTGCATACCCATGATTATTGAAACATTAATAGACCATTTAAAAGAGGAAGGATTATATGAAAACTGAAATAATAAACATAAACAAAGTAAAAAGTAATCCAAATAACCCAAGAGTTATTAAGGATGACAAATTTGAAAAATTGGTCAAATCAATAAAAGAATTTCCAAAGATGTTGGAACTTCGACCAATAGTAGTAAATGATGACATGATTGTTCTTGGTGGCAATATGCGTTTAAAAGCTTGTAAGGAGGCAGGATTAAAACAAATACCTATTATCAAAGCTTCAGAACTAACAGAAGAAGAACAAAGAGAATTTATAATAAAAGATAATGTTGGTTATGGTGAATGGGACTGGGAATTAATTAATGCTGAATGGGATTTAGAACAGCTTGGAGATTGGGGATTAGATATATTTACAAAAGAATCAGAAGTTGATTATTCTATTTTGGATGAAGAAGATGTTTCTGAACAATTAGAACAAATGACTGATGGAGTTAAAAAAGCAATACAAATAGAATTTGAATTAGAACATTATGAGGAGGCATCACAACTTGTTAAATTTTGGAGAGATAGAAAAGCTTATGTAGGTGGAATGATAATGGAATATTTAAAATCTGAAAAAAATAAAATATGAAACGAATAGATTTAATACAAAAACAACATAATGTACAAATAGGAGATATTTGTGGACATATAGAACCTAATATAACAGAAGACAGTATATTTCATTTTAATGATGAACCAATTGGTTTTTATATTAAAGATATTTCTAAACATTCTGAAAAATTATCAAAATTAGCCGATTTAGCTAATAAAGAATTAAGAAGTAAAAATGTACCGAAAAGCACAATGAAAAGGTCAAGTGGATTTGGTGAAGATAATTCAGAAAAAGAAGTATTACAATATTCAACTATAATTGGTAGTGTTCCACCAAAACCACATATGAGGAGACCATATCCAACAATTAGTTCTGTGCATAATGTTAAAACAGCTCAAACATTTATAAAAGCAATGTTATTGTTATGCAAAGAATCTGAACAATTAATAAAAAAAATTACACCACATATTTATGAAAGGCAAAAAAATATAATTGAAACTAATATACCCAAAAAATGGAGGTTTGGTGAACTATTTACAAGTTCAATTTCTAATTATAATATATCAGCACCATTCCATAGAGATGCAGGAAATTTAGAAAATTGTGTCAATGTTATAATAGCTAAAAAACAAAATGCAACTGGTGGAAATACAACTGTACCTGATTATGGAGCAACTATAGATAGTTGTGATAATTCTATGTTAGTTTATCCAGCTTGGAGAAATGTACATGGTGTAACTCCAATAGTACCAACACATGATGGTGGATATAGAAATTCTTTAGTGTTTTATCCATTAAAAGCTTTTAAAGGACTAGAATAATATGCTACCTGAAGAAACAAAACAAAGAATGATTTTAGCTTTAGAGCAGAATTTAGGCATTGTTACAAATGCTTGTAAAGCTATTGGTATATCTAGACCGATGCACTATAAATGGCTGAAAGAAGATGCTGAATATAGACGTGCTGTTAAAGATATGGAGAATGCTGCGTTAGACTTTGCAGAATCACAACTGTTAAAGCAAATACAAAAAGGCAATCCATTATCGACTATATTTTATTTAAAGTGCAAAGGAAAAAAGAGGGGTTACATTGAACAAAATAATTTAGAAATTAAAGGAAACATGGTTTTCCGAGCAGACTTTGGCAAAGGCGATACTATACACACCACACAAGAATCAGGACAAGATACATCAAGCCATCAATTGGGGGAGTGAAAAGTATTACATTCTGAATATTGGTAGGCAGTTTGGTAAAACCTTACTGGCTACAAATCAATTATTATATTGGGCATTAAACAATAAAAACGTTAAATGTGCTTGGGTATCTCCAACCTATAAACAAAGCAAGAAAGTATTTGATGAAATGTATAAAGCATTTCAAAAAAGACCTGAGATTTATAGGACTGTTAATCGAAGTGAATTATTACTCGAGTATGCTTCAGGTTCTACCATTCAATTCTTTAGTGCTGAGAGATACGATAACATTCGTGGATTTACTTTTGAATATTTAGTTTGCGATGAGTTTGCTTTTATGAGTGAACAAGCGTGGACTGAAGTATTGAGAGCAACAGTTCTAGTTAAGGGAAGAAAGGTATTATTAATATCTACACCAAAAGGCAGAAACCATTTCTACAAGCTTTATCAAATGGATGGTTATAATCCGCAATACAAAAGCTTTACAATGACTTCTTATCATAATCCTTTAATACTTACTTCAGAAATTGATGATGCAAAACAAACATTACCGGATCATGTATTTAGACAGGAATATTTAGCTGAGTTTATTGATGGTGGCGCTGGAATGTTTAAAGATGTTCAAATAAACAACGTTCCAGAAATGACCGGTAGATACTACGCTGGAATAGATGTTGGAAGGGCGGATGATTATACTGTGCTGACTATACTAAACAACAAATCAGAAATGGTTTATTGCGACCGTTGGAGGCAAATGGATTGGACAGAAATTGTCCAAAAAGTGAAACAGCAACTTGAGAAATATAATCCTGATACACTTATAGAGGTTAACTCAGTTGGTGATGCGGTATTTGAAATGCTGAGAAACGAGATACCTTCCGTTTACATTGCGCCATTTGTAACTACCAGTAAAAGCAAACAGGATATAATTGAAAATCTAATTGTGGCAAACCAAGACAAAACTTTGAAGGTGCTACAAAATGAATGGCTATTAAAAGAGTTGGAGGTATTTAGTTATGAATATAATCCAAAAACAAGGTCAGTCAAATATTCTGCTCCTTTTGGATTCCATGATGATGGCGTTATGAGTTTGGCAATAGCTTATCAAAGTTATAGACAAGCTGAGAAAACTTATTTGTCCTCAACTTTCCGCTAAAAATAGGGTACAAAACAAATCAATATAACACTTTATAAATAGACACATGAAAACACCAAAGAACTGGAATAATGTAAGTTTAAAACAACTAATTGAAATAGAGGCAATTAGGAACGATAAGTCAATAGATAAAGAAATTTATCCTGACATAACACGTTCATTGTTAATACTTTCGTTGTTTACTGGCATACCTTACAGCGAATATGAACAGATTCCGCTTAACAAGTTACAAGAAGAAATTAGTAAAATAAAATTTTTAAGTGAACTTCCAAAGACTGAGGTAGTTAGAAAGTTTTATCACAAAGGTTATTATTGGAAAGTCAATTTTGATTTGAAAGAATTAACCGCGCAGCAATTCATTAACCATTATGAATTAACTAAGGATAGCGAAAAGATATTTGAGAATGCAAATAAGTTAATGGCTATTTATTGTGTGCCTCAGAGGTTTTTTATAAAGTCTAAAATGACTGATGAAAGAAAACAGGAGTTAATGAAGGATTGCCCGGTTAGTGTAATTTATCCGCTTGTGGTTTTTTTTTGCAATCTCTTTCCGATTTTATTCGAGGGTATAAAGGATTATTTGAATCAAGCAGACGCATTTCTGACGGAGACAATGAACAAAGTAGAAAAGCTAAACCAACAAGCAACTTAACATGGTATTATATATTAGATAATTTAAGTAACAGCAATCCATTAGTATGGGATGAATACATGAGTTGGACTGCATATAAATTTTTGAATGTTTTACAGTTTTATAGAATAAAAGAGAAAGAATTAGAATGGCACAGAAAGGAACAGGAACGGCGAATTTCAGCGAGGCGATAAGTGATTATCTAACTAACGAAGTTGGTGAAAGCGTTTTAAACTTTCAAAAGAATGATACGCTAACTGACTTTATTAATAAGTGGGCAGACATTTGGCGAGATTCTTTAACTCAAAATAAACACATTGCAAGTGGTGAATTATACCAATCGTTATTAGATGGGTGGGAGTTTACAACATTAGGTAAACGTGTAAACATAAAATTAATTTTACCTAAGTATTACGGTGCAACTGACACAGGAAGAAATGAAACTTCAAGCGGTGGAAATGGCGCATTAAGAAAGGCTTTGGCATTTGATACCGGTAAAGCTGGTGGATGGATAGCACAAAAGAAATTAGTTCCTTCAAGTGGAATGGAAATAAAGGGAAAGTATAAATTAAAAAATGGAACAATCAAAACTTACACAAGAAAGTTAACAGCGGCACAAGCTAATAAATCATTGTCATTTGCAATATCACGAAAAATACATGAAGAAGGATTTGAAGGTACACGCTGGTTTAGTAAACATCTAAGCACATTTGAAAAAGAATTATCGGTATCACTTGAAGAACAATTCGGTAAAGGCGCAAAGTTTAATTTAGAAATATTTGGTAAATAATGGCAATCACAATTCAATCATATCCAATAGGTGGACAAAATGTAACAATGGCTCACAATCCGATTGAGTACGTTGTATCTTCAACAAACAAAACACAAACTAATTTTAAATACATTGCAGACCTTTACTGGCTTGGTGCAACAGAACCAGTTAGATTCACAATGGGAGTAGAACCAACTTATGGGAATTGTAGATTTGATTTTAGTAGTATATTAAGAAACTTAGTTACATCAGACCCTCCAACTTTTATAAATGACTTTCAACCATGTACTAATAGTTATCAAACATTAACCGTAAAATTTGGTGAGCAGTACGGTGCAAGTTCAGCATTGACTAACTACTTGAATTTAGCAACCCACACCATGAAAGTTTGGAATGCAAGTTTATCAGTTAGCGATTGGTGGAATAACAATAATCCTGTAACTGCATACGCTATAAAGAATGACCAAAGAAAATTCTTGACCAATGTACCGAGAGGCGATGAATTTAACGGTGTAAAAGTTTGTTATAATGATTTACACTATTTGTATTTACTTCAAGACGGCACGAGTAATGATATAGGTTATGTTGAAATATTACTTTACAAAGGAGCATCATTACACAGCATAGTTACTTGGGATTGTGCTACAACAAAAACTACTCCAGTATTAAGAGTAGGAGTTGGAGCAAAGAATTTACAAGAGGCTTCGACTTATCAGAATGAATTAAATATTACATCAACTTTTGGTTTTCCTTTTATGGATACTGAAATAACGAGATATTCAGTACAAGTAATTGATGTTGGAGCAAAACCATTAACTGAAGTTATGTGGTTTAAAATAGAATGTGAATGTACTTGGGAATCACCTTACAGATTATGTTTTTTAAATAAGTTAGGCGGCTATGACTTTTTTAATTTTAATTGGAATAGTAAAAAAACATCTAGCTATAAAAAAACTGATTACGAACGTAAGATGTGGGAATGGAATAATACCGGAACTGCCATCCTTTACAATTCAAAGTCAAGAGGTAAAACACAATACTCAACTATTATAACTGATAAGCTTCAACTTACAAGCGGTTGGTTAACAGAAGATGAAAGCACATGGTTAGAAGAATTAATTGCCTCACCTGACGTTTACATAATAAATAATACCACAGGACAATTAACAGCTGTTACAGTTACAGATTCGCAATACGATTACAAAACTTTGGAGTATGACCAGTTATTTAATTTGACTGTTAATTTAGAATTTGCATATACTCGTTTCAGTCAATCGCTATGATAAAAACAGAAATAATATTAAACGGTACTTACTTAGATTTAATAGATGATGTAAGTATGCCATTGAGTTATCAGATTGCTGACATCAAAGACCCATCTAAAAAAAATACCAACTTTAGTAAAACAATTACTTTACCGGGTACACGAATAAACAATAAAATATTTGGTTGGATTTGGGACACTAATATTTCTGTAACATCTTCCGGTACTACAAACTTTACTCCAACATTTAATCCTAATAAAAAGGCTGACGTTGTAATTATTTACGATGGGGCTGAGATATTTAAAGGCTTTATGAAGTTGGATAAAATCAAAGTTTTAAATGATTACAAAATAGAATATGATGTAACTTGTTTTGGTAAGCTTAAAGATTTGTTTTTAGAACTTGGTGAAAAAACAATGGCGGATTTAAATCTGTCAAAGTACAATCACCCATATACATACGATGTTCAAAAAGCATCATGGGATAATTACATTTATAAAAATGGTGTTACCGTACCATTCGATAAAGGCGATGGGTATGTTTACCCAATGGTAGATTATGCTTTGAATGATAATCAAAATTGGAAAACAGAACACTTTTTCCCAGCTGTATATTACAAGACAATTATTAATGAAATTGTAACTCAGGCTGGTTATAAATACGATGGTTCAATTTTTAATGACAATGATTTCAAAAGTTTAGTTGTAAGTTATGGAAGTGGTGATTTAAAACTATCAACTCAACAGGTTACTAATAAAGTTTTTCAAGCTTCTAAATCTTCAGACGAATATATTGATTTATCTTTTGGTGCATTGTTTCAACCAGTAACAAATAGAAATCAACCAAGAACACTTTTGTTTGATGATGAAACAACTCCGCCAAATGCTGACGTAGGTAATAACTTTGATGGATATACTTATACAGCACCAACAAACGGCTTTTATGATTTTAGCTCTATTATAAATTTATCGTTTACTCATTTCCCATCAAGTGGTACATCAACTATAAATACTGGTGCTAATTTTGGTATTTTTATGGGTTATTTCTCATTCAGAAAAAACTCAGTTGATATTACTACAATTCCTATTTTTTTAAGTGGGACTGCCTTATCAGATTATAGCGTTGGATTATCCGGTGGTTATCAATTTTTTCTTAATAGTACAGTAACTTCAGGAACAACATCTTCAACTTTTAATTTTACCTTTAATCAACAAATTACATTAAATGCTGGTGATTTAATTAGATTAGAATTTTTTAGAACAACTGGAACTTATTACACAACGGTAAACTTAAATATTTACGGTGAAAATCCAGCGGTATTAAATTCCTATATTCGTTTAAATGTTGAGGCAAATTCTTTATTTAAAAACAACATGGCATCAACTTCTTTGATAGAAGGTGAAACTGTTGAGATGTCAAATTTATTTGGAAGTCAGTTAAAGCAAAAAGATTTCATAAGTTCGTTTTTTAAGCTGTTTAATATTTATACTGAAACAGATAAATATGACCCATACTTATTACACTTTGAACCAAGAAATAATTTCTACGCATCTTCTGGTACAATAAGAGATTGGGATAACAAATTGGATTACTCACAGAATTATGAGATTATTCCAATGGGTGATTTGGATGCAAAAACCTATTTATATAAATTCAAAGATGATACCGATTATTGGAATGATTACTACAAAAAGAAATATACTGAAACATACGGACAAAGAAAATACGTTGTAGATAATGACTGGGTAACTAAAGAAAATAAAACAGAAGTAATATTTGCACCAACTCCATTAGTTAACAGAATAGGCGATGATAAAATTTTACCTCGCATATTACAAATGAATAGTAATGGCGCACCACAGCCATTATCAAACAATGCAAACAAAGCAAGTAATTTAAGACTTTGGTATTATGGCGGTGTTAAAACAACTTCAGGTTATAATTTTATAAGGACAAGCGGAACTACAAATGAAACATCTTATGGCTATGCTGGACACATTGATAACATAACTAATCCAAATTTTGATGTAAATTTTGGAGTTCCAATTGAGGTTTATTATACCGCAAATACTTACACCAATAACAATTTATTTAATAAATATTACAAACAATTTATTGAGGAAATAAGTAGTAAGGATTCAAAGATTTTCAAAGGGCAATTTCATCTTAATCCTGTTGACATTGCAATATTAAATTTCAGAGATTTATTTTATTTTCATGGCTCATATTGGATTCTAAATAAAATATATGATTACAACCCTAAAGAAACTGGTAAAACTACTACTTGTGAATTCATAAAATTAAAAGCTGGAATACCATTTCAACCAACTCAAAAAAATATTAATGGCGGCAAAGGTGATTCAATAGGCTCAGATGTTAGTCCTTCATTTAATGATTCGATTCCAAGAGATGGAAATATTTTAGATAGCAATGTTTTAGTAAGTGGTAGTGATAACGTTATAAACTCAGGTATAAAAAGTGCAATAGTAATTGGTAATGATAATAGACTTAGTGCTGCATCACAAAATATTACTTTGCTAAATTCATCAGGCACAACTGTTTTACCGAATACAAAAAACGTAACGTTAATAAACAGTAATAATTTAACTATTGATGAAACTTATAACAATGCACTTATAATTAATAACCAAAGATATGGTTTAGGTAATGAAA
>Ga0070749_10001283_pt1 | contig 17038 bp, 26 predicted proteins | sample VirMetDEL_Nov_18_FD_75180 | JGI IMG/M metagenome (GOLD analysis project Ga0070749, IMG submission 75180) | Aqueous microbial communities from the Delaware River and Bay under freshwater to marine salinity gradient to study organic matter... | ecosystem: Environmental > Aquatic > Marine >...
CTTGCCTTCGGACAAAGTTACATTACCTGCAAAAGTAGCAAGCTCACTGCCAGAAGCACCACCAAAGGTCGCCTGTAATACGTCGCCTGTCGCGTGTATTGTCAGGTTTTCCGTGCTGTTCGAAAATTTTACCGCGCCACGAAGGGCCGCATCGCTGTCACCAAATGAAACTGCGGATGTACCCGCCACATTCCCAGAGATTATTGCAAGGTAGGAGCTATTCGAGGTGCCTTGAGTGTTGATGATTGCTGCGGTGTAACCAGCCCAAGAAAGATCAGGCTCACCGGTTGCGTTTCCACCGCACACAATAAGGTCTGGCCCGGTAGCAGCAATAGAAGTAGCATTCCAGCCGAGAACTTTAAGTTTTCCGTGGGCCAGTGTGTTTTCTGCCCCAGAAGCACCGGAGAGGGTGAGGTTGGTTACGTTGTTGTCCGACGCCAGCACTAGCGAAGCCCCGACCCTCCTTGCTCTGATGCTGAATACATTTGCGTCGTAGCCCCATTGGACGGTAGCGCCCAAATTACTAGAAGCCGACCCGAAAACAAGATATCCTGCTGCAGCATCTGGGGTTAGAATTGAAATGCCCCCGTTACTGTTAGACTCGAAAACACCAACGTCGCCCACTGAATTTGCAGTAACCACCCCAGCACTAGCAGTATGCACATGAAGGGTGCCATCAGCCGCGACAGAACTGGAGCCAACAGTGAGCTTCTTGGCGAAGTTGGCTTGCTCACTTCCAGAAGCACCAGAGAGGGTGAGGTTGGTTACAAAGTTATCACCAGACAGCCTCAAAGAGGCACCGACTTTCCCGGAGCCCAATAAGGCCAAGCTGGTGTTGTAATTCCATGTGAAACCAGCGCCTTGGTTATCTGTAGGCGAGCCCATGTAGTAACCAGATGTGTTCGCATCTGGCGCAAGTATAGTTGCTCCGGTATCTCCGCTCCCTTCGATTATGAAATCATCTGCCGCAGGAGGGGCAGCAACCGCCCCAGCAGTAGCCGTATGTACATGAAGGGTGCCGTCAGGCGTGACTGAGAGAGAGCCGACAATTAGACTTCCTGACTGCCTCAGACCAGATGAACTAAACCGAGTTACCGCAGTCCCATCTGCTGAAATGTAGAGATAGTTCGGGTCGTCAAAACGAATAACCCCATCAGAAGTAGTCGCTGACGATGACAAGCTGGAACCAAAGCCAACATAGATTGGAACAGCGGCTGTATTGTCTACTTGTATATACCCGCCGGCGGCGTTACTGCTTTTGAATTCCGCCAACCTGTTGACTGAATTGTTTGCAACAGATAGCGAAGTTGTTGCTGCTAGCGTAGTGAACGTACCAGCCCCGGCAGAGGCTCCGCCAATAGTTGCACCGTCAATCGTTCCGCCGTTGATGTCTACAGTGGTAACAGAGCCAAGGTTGGCAATGGTGCCGGAGAACGACTGGCCGTTAGAGGTAACAGTCCCGCCCAAGGTCAGGGCAGGAAGTGTCCAAGTAGCAGCAGCAGTCCACGTACCACCAGCAGCAATGGGGCCGTTGATCGTACCCGTGGCCTGAGTCGTGCCGTCAATGGTTCCACCGTTGATGTCTACAGTCGTAACTGTGCCCAAGTTCGACCACGTACCAGTCAGAGAACCGCCGCCAGTTGCAGTGATACCGGCATCTTTCAATAGTACCCCATCTACAGTCACACCAGCGGCTGAAGTAGTTTCACTAACAGTATCAGTAGTAATTACGTCCCCGGCAGTAACAACAATATTCGTACCACCCGTAGAGTTTCCCGCAACCAATACTTCCGCAAGCGTATCGGTAATACCGGGGTCAACAAGAGCAAGAGCGTCAACAATAGAAGCACCAGAACCGGCACCATCTGAATAAATAACGACGGTCTTACCGTTAGCGATAGTTACCGTAGAACCACTACCTTGGCTAATAGTGATGGATTGCCCACCAGTGGTAGCATTTTCAATAAACATAACCCGTGAAAGGGTGTTGGGGGCAAGAGTAAGTGTACGTGTAGCAGTCAAAGTTGCCGAAGACGTAACTTTAAAGTACATCGCCCGAGCCGGGTCCGCCGCGCCATCCGCAACAGTCGTAGTCGCATTGGTATCAGATGCAAAACAATCTTGGGTGGCGTACCCAAGCGCATCACCGATTAGCTCTAAATTTACGTTAGTGGAATCCCCCCACGTACCGTCTTCATCGCCGGTAGTAATTTCTTTAAGCCGCAAATTATTTACATACGTAGCCATTAGTATCTCCTACTACAACGCTGTGTCGCCCTTAGCAATCGGTACGCTAGTAGCATAAATCGTTGTACTTTGTTTAACATACAGGGGTTGCCCACAATCAGAACAAGTAGCGGCAGAGAGTTCCGCTGCGTCAAGATCGTATCCGCAGTTATTACAAACCTGTTCAATTTCGTGTTTGGGGTCTATAGTAGGCCCAATTTGCCTTGCTTCTTTTACTATTTTCATGCCGCTATATCCAACCAGTTTGGTGTTTGCGCTGGGTTAATACTACCCCAATTTGCGTTCTGGTTTGGTATTACATCCCCCCAAACAAGAACCGGACCTATATACCCCGCACTTTGTACACCTAAAACATTAACGTTGGCGTATGCGGTTACTGTTGCAACACCTAAAGCAGTGGTTCCAGCTACCCCAGTAACGGTTACATTTGCGTCCGCAGTTATTGCTACAGTACCAACCGCCCCGGTAGCAAAACCTACAGCTTCACTGCCCTCACCAAACGCGCCTTCCCCCCAGCCTATACGCCCCCAGCCGCTGTACGGAACGACAACATCAGTCATTAGGCAATCCTAACAATAGCGTTACTTGCGTCAGCAGTCGGGAACACAATAGTAAAGTTTCCCGATGTTGAGGTTTTATCAGAACCAAAATCAAGCACTGCAACCGCCGGATTAGTCCCACCAGACTTATAAATTAACGCTCCACGCGCAGTAATGCTTGCGGACGCCCAAACAACATCACTGAAGTCCAAATACGCTGTTGTGCCAGAGGTAGTGGGGTTAACAGAAATAGTTAATGTTTCTCCACCGGCAGAATAACCCGTACCAGCCACTTCATTTGTCGCGCTATAAGCAGTCGTTGTTGCGTCTAACGTAGCGGAACTTGTATACAACGCAATTTTAAATACTTGTGCTGTGTCTGAACTAAAGTCCATTTCCCCGTCGAGAAGGGCTTTTTTAAACGAAGTACACATTGCTTGAGAAATAGCCATTTTTTACCTCACAAAAATTACGAGACTTTTATACGTGCCTGCCCGGAACGATACGTATCTTCCCGCATTTTTCCATCACCAAGATTTTTAAGGAGTGTCAAAGATGCAGCAAATTTTTTGTCGTATAGAGCAACCATATCCTGCTCGCCTTTCTGAAACCGTATAGCCTCAACCAACGCACCGTTCAACAATGCAGAATCAAATTCATTTCCTAGCCACGTAGTCCCCGCAGTAACAATAGATTCGGGGTAGTATCCGTAGTGAAGTTCTACGTTATAACTAGCATCCGGGGTCGGCCCCAATAAAAACGCTGTGTCATCAAATATTGCGTAGTGCTTGGGCGTACCAGTATCGGTCGGGCCGGGGTATGCTTCACGAATAAAATTTACATCTTTGTTTAACAAATACGAAAAATCACCGCTGCCGTCTATAACTGCTAACGAATATACATAAAGTAGGTCAGTCGGGAACACGAGATATTTGTTACCTGACGTAACATTACCGGATTGATTTTTACGAAGCGCAGGAATTTGAACAGCGTTATAAATAAACTGTTCGGCCTGTTCCGTAAACATAGCAAGCTGGTCATCTGTAAACGTCTGTTCACAAATATCTTGTATATTCGTTTTAAGTTCGGTGTAGTTCACCTACTTCTCCCTACGCCATCGGACCACGAGCGCGGGTGCCTTTGGTTGCAGCACCACAACCACGAACTTTTACCCCACCGCCGGAAGCCATTTTTACGGCTCCGCCACAAGCACATCCGGCTCTACCACATTTAGGACATTTTTTTGATTTGGTTTTCATAGTTGTTCCTTAGTTAGTTGTTACTGTTACCGTACCGACTTGCCCACTTCCTTGTAAATTATTTGGTGTAAGCCCGTCATCATTACCAAACCCAACCGGGTTCCACCCCCACTGTATATCTCTACTTTCTAGTAACTCGGCAGAATCGGGCCTTGGGTTGCGTAACGCTTGCGGGTCGTCTACCGGAAATTCACCCAAATGTAATTGAGGGTGATCTAAATCCCAACATTCCGGGCAAGCTTTTATATTTGTATCTCTGCCTTTTACTATTACAATTTTTAGTTCATGTAGTTTGTACTGAAACCCGCACACATCGCATATAGCGATAGCGTTCCTACCTGAAGCAAACCTATTGGTCATCCGCGCATACCATAAATACGAGGTACTAAACTAACCGCTGCTTTTTCTCTGTCTTCGCCAGCCGCTAACTCAAACTGTCGTTCGTACTCCGCTTGTATCATTGGTACACGGGGCATCAATTCCGGGTCTTTTTGGGCTATGTAATAAGCCAAACCCGCAACAAGTGCGGGTAAGAAGCGAAAATTAACATCCGGGGTTTGAACCCCACTCCCCGCGTCTTCAATACGCCGCAATCGCCAGTATTTAAGTATGTAATACGGGCTACCCCCCGTTCCTTGGTCTGGGATAGGCCACACAGTTACCGTCGGGGTTGCTTGCGCCCGGTCGATATATAGCTGGATGGGGCGTCCTTGAGATAACTTATTAGGGATAGAAGAATATGTAGATACACTGATGCGAGAAATACTAAGATCAGACTGAGTAGAAGCATTACCACTCCCCGTGCGTACTACGTGTTCAAGTAAATCAATAGTGTCAGCAGGAAGGTTATATGTCGCAGTGCCTTGTACAAGGTTGACTGTGCCTTCCTCAATAGTCCACATATTTATGCCACGGTTCTGCCACTCAATAGTCAACAGATTCATAGAACGACGGGCAGTACGGAGGTCGTACCCCGAGCGCATTTCTCTACCGGCACGTTCCCACGCTTCCTCCGCAATTTCGGTGAAGTCCATGTCAAATGTTGCTGTACCGGACGTTGCCATTTACTTTTTCCTTTTTAGCGGCGTTACCCGCTTTGGCGCACCTGCTGGCTGGCCTAAACTTTTCTTCTGCGCTACCCGAGATTTTTTCTCGGCTGAACTCATTTCTGACGCAGTTTTCGGAGTTTTACTGGATACTCGTTTTGTCGGTCTACAGTACGGAGTACCACGCTTTTCCCCTTCTTGACGCCCGCACTCTTTACCTGTGCGAACATCTTTCCAATCCTCTTTGAACCACCGCTTCAGGGCAGCTCCTTTCTCTGTCTTTCTAACCGCCACGAGCTTTATTCTTCCTACACTTAGCGATTGCACCAGAAGCGTACGCGGAAGGGAAAACCTTGTACTGAGCCTTCACCTTGCGGTAGCAGTCGTCTTTGACCGTACCGCCTTCTTTCAGGGCTATAGGCTTTATAGCCCCCATTCCGCGACAATTCATCATTTTTTCATCTTACTCAAAGTCTGAGCTAAACGCGCCCGCTGACCCATTTTGCCGGGTTTTTTAGCGGCTGCGGCTAGTTTCTTAGCCGGAATTTTCTCACCTTGCTTAACCCCCAGAGACTCTTTAAGCGCCCCGGGCTTTTTAATAGCTTTTTGAATCCACTTTTTATCTTTAACCACAATTATTACCTCAACAGTTCCAAGCCCGAAGGGACTTATTTATGCGGCTATTTGGGTCTTTTGCTGCCTTGTCTAACAGGTCGGATGAATGACGTTTGTAGTACTCCCCCCACTCCGGCGAAGACTTTGAAGCAAGTAGGTACATTCTAGCAAACTCTAACAAGTCTGGGTCATCTCGGAAATGCCCCAATCCCCGGTTACAATGGTTACATAACATACCACGAACCTCGCCGGTTACGTGGTTGTGGTCAACTACAAGCGTCCCGCTCGCTCCACAAATGACACACTCTGTGGTGCCTGCTTTAAGCGCCTTTAGCGCTTCGTCACTTATTACGCCTCGAAACTTACCGCGACATATCTCATTACGGTACGTAGCCCGGCAATTTCGGCACCACGAGTCCAAACCATTGGCTTTCTTGTTATGCAGCGGGAAATACTCCGCAGTCCCGGGTTTTTGCGTTTTGCACCGCGTGCAAGTCAACAGTTCCACGCTTTCCTCGCTTTGCGTAATCGGCTTTCCGGGTCTTTTGCAGCCTCAGGCCACATCTTCATTTGCCCCGCTGATCGGGCACAAAAAGACTTACGCCTATTTGCGTCTTTCTCGGTTTTGGGGTTTGGCGCAGGGGGCTTTAACCCCGGCTTACCGGGGTTTGCTTTGTTATACGAAGCCCGCCCTTTAGCGTTCAAGCCGCCTTTTGGGTTTTTACCTTCTTTTCTAGTCCACGCAGGAGTCTTAGCCATAAGATTTAAGCATCGTCAAAATAACGGTGTAAACATCGTTAGCGGTGTGATTAAAAGTAGTAAATTTGATGTCTCCGGTTTTACCTGCCCCGGCGTTGTTAGTAAGCCCGCCAATTTCGGCAAAATCTTGGTCACCAAAATTACCTTCAGTAGCTATGTAGCAGAGCAAATCGGTATCCGCGTCCCAAAGTATCTGAACGTCCATACCGCGTACATCGTACTGGATGCGTTGGATAGTCACACCCGTACAAGTTTTTCCCGTAATCGGGTCAACCGCAAGCGCACTAACATCTACTTTGGTTACGGCAGATTCTCCGGTCCCATCGGAAATGTTAGTGAACTTCATTACCGCGATACGGCCACCATCTACTAGGGTCTGTGAAGTAACGGCATCAGCCATAAGTCACCCCCTATTATTGGTCAGCGAAGGCAGGAGCAGTCGTGCTACAAACGTATCCAGAGACCTGATAAGTAGTTGCGCTGGTGCCGGTAAAGGTCACTTCGATGGCCTGCGGCAGGTTAATCTGTAGCTTGCTGTTGCTGTTGCCGTCGGAGAACACCATGCTGATTACGTCGGTGTCTTCGTCCAAAAACACTACCCCACCCACGAAATACAGGGTGTCTGTGCCAGTGGTAATGATGGCATCGTGGCCGTCAGCAGCGCCGCCGCCGTAGATGAATTTGAACACAGAACCGGCAACCGGGGTCGGCAGGGTGTAAGTCCTGTCAGCGGTTACGTCTGCAATGATGTTCACAACACCAGAGTTGGCCGCGTTAGTCAGGGTTTTGTCGGCGTCGGTAAAAGAAACTGGGGCCAACCCTGAGTTATTCAGGACAGTAATTGTGCCCGTGGTAGCGTCTTGCGATACAGATTGGAACCCATTTTCTGAACGAACGGGACCGTTAAACGTGGTATTAGCCATTTGAGACCTCTCATGCGAGTTGGGGTATATCTGTCTGCATGACGTCAGCCGGGACTGTCAGATATACCGGATGACCCCGGTTTATATAGTATATAGCATTTTTAAAACAATGCTACAAGGGAGTAAATTTTAAGTTTTACAAAGATATGCGTGTTCGTACAGTGCCCGTATCCACCAAATAAGCATATCCGGGCTAAGTGTGTGTTTCATTATGTTTACGCGAGTAGCAACTAGCTGGATATTGCCTTCTTTATAAGGCCCAGCAGGGTTAATTCGATCAATTGAAGCATTAAAATCTTTCTTTCCCGCCCCATAAATCCCGTCTCTATGGTAGGTCATAACGACCCCAGATAACGCACAACGCCCGTTTTGCTTTTCCCACAAAGCTATAATATGTTCAAAATCTAAGCAAAATTCGACATTTTTCTGTTTTTTGCGTTGAGATTTTAATTGTATGTACAGAACTTTGAGGTAATTTTGGGGTGAATTAGATGCGTATTTTGCTTTTACGGCGTTTCTACAGGCAGCACAAGTATTTCTAAAGTACGTTTTTCCGTCTTTTACGGCCTTGTGAAACGCCGAAACGGGTAGACTTTTTTGGCATTTGTTGCAAGTTTTTACGTCCACGAGTCAATTACCCCCCTAATAACAAAAAGGGGGCCGAAGCCCCCCTTAGTAGTAACGTAAGTTACTGATTTACAACCATTAAGCGCCCGGGCTTCCAAAAATGCCCAGCGGGTCAGAGACACCAAAGCTGTAACGCTCACGGGCCTTGTACCTGCTGTTGCCGGTATCGAAGTCAGCATCCATAGACGTCTGCATCGAAGTACGGACAAAGTGCTTAAGACCGTTAGGCACATCAGTCAACAGGAACCAAGCGTCAGTGTCGGTCAAAAAGTTATTGACCGTGTATCCACCGGGGATAGAACCGTTGGTTTTCAGTGCGTTCAGGTCATTATCGGCAGTACCAACACGCAGTTCGGTTTCCAGCAAACGGGTCGCCACAAACATCAAATTGGGCGGGACTACCAGTTTACGGGGTTTCGCTGCGATCAGCAGGCCGCGCTCGTCCGTCCAGCCAGCAATTTGAATTACAGCAGCTTCCAAAGAAGTTTCATTCAAATCGGCAGCAGTGGCGGGTTCGTTGGAGTTGGTGCCACCAGAGACCAGCGGGTGGTCGGTAGCACACAGTTCTTTGCCGTCACCGTATTTGTAGCTGCTGCTGAACGCATTGTTCAGGATAGCCGCAGCTTTAACCTGTTTGGTATACGCCATAGCGCGGGCCAGAGCCTTGGTATAACGAGACGACAGACTATCGTACAGGTTGTCTTCAATCGCTTCTTCAGTGATTGAAAAACCCATAGAAACGGTTTCGTGGTTATACCGGGCAGTCCATGCTTCTTGCGCGTTGTCGTAGGCGATGGCAGAACCTTCACCTTTAATCGGAGCAGCGCCAAAGCCAGACAGCTTAGTCTCTTCTTCAAAAGAACGGTCAGAGTTTTCGGTTTCGTAAATCTCTTTGTGTTGCTCACCGTATTTAGCATATTCAAGGCCGAACAGGGCGTTAAGACCCGGCAGGAGTTCCTTGAGTAGTTGTGCGCGTGAAATAGCCATGACTCAATACTCCTTACAGTCCGACGTTGTTCATATAGCTGTGGGCACTGGGGTTAAACTTGACCAGTACATCCGGGAAAGCGTCACTCGCGGGGGAAACGTGAGCAACGATACGGAATGCAGCAGCCGCAGTTTGAACCGTAGCGTCCAAAGCACTTGTGGAGTTACCAGTAGTGGTAGAACCCGTGCTGGTACTTTGCACCGCAGCAAAGAAAGTATTAGTGCCAATAATCGTTTGGGCACCGGAACCATCAAGCTGGGCTTGGAACAGAACCATTGGGTCATCAACCACATACGCCTTAATCGGGGTAGAATTATAGTTCTGCCCGGTGGGGTAATACTGGGAGAAAACTTGCTGGCCTTGACTATTTGTGTACTCGCAGCCAACAAACACACCTACGGCACCTACACCGTTACCACCAAGGTTATTGGTAGTAACGTCAGCACCGGTAGCGGTAGAAATGGCGATATAACCATCACTACCGATAATTACAACCGAACCATAGTAGATATTAGTACCTTCACCGGCCGGGTCAATAAGATACTGGGTAACAGCTCCCGAATAGGGGAGGCCGTCGACCCGTTTTACGGGTTTAAGCCCGTAGGGGGCAGCAGTAGTTGCCATGATAAACTCCTAAAAATTAACCTTTACCAAAAGAAACCGTGGATTTCCTGTCGTTAAACAAGGGCATCCTAGGGTCGTTTTCACGCATTAGGCTGTTATCTACGGCTTGCATTTCGCCATACGATTTATTCTGGTAGAAAGTATTACGCTCTTTAACCATTTCTTCGGGTGCTTTACATAGCATAAGACCCCCGATAATGATGTTATCTTTAAAGCGGTTATCCTTAATTACGTCTGAATAAACCTCGGGATGGTCGCTAGCAAGTACCGGTTCCCAGCCTTCGCGCAGTTTTGAGGAAATATTGGTAGCATCCGACTGACCAAGAGTGCTCAGACGAACCCAACGCGGAACCCAACCATCACCAACTTCGACGTTAGGTAAAGTTTCTGGGCGTTCCCACGCTTTTTTGCGCGTAGATTTGGCTCTATTCGTCTCGTCTCTATTCAATCTAGTATCAACCATTTAAATTTCCTCTTAGTTTCGCCGCATGTAAGGCGTACTGTTCTAAAGTAAGTCCAAGTTTTCTTGCTATAGCAATCTCAGATTGCTTTAAGCGCACTTTCTTAGGTGCTTGGCTCCGATTAACGGGTGCAACTATGTTGCTTGATTTCTTTTTAGGAGTTTCTATAAACTCCTTGGTTTCTTCCTCATAATCAAACCGATCTGGGAAGACGCTCATCATGCGAGAATTTATCTTCTCGTAATACTCATCAGAAGTGGGGTCAACCCCTTCCTTTATAAGTTTGCTGTGGTAGCCTAGTGCCAACGCGGTCATCTCGTCGTCACTACCAAACCACGGATTAGCATCACGCCAAGCCTCCGCTTTTTTGTCTATAACCGGTTGTGGCTGTTCGACTTTTTTCGGGCCTTGGTTGTCTGATACCCTTTCTACAGGAATTTCTTCGGTTTGTAAAGCCTTTGGCTTTAATCCAAGTACTTTGTCAGCTCTAATTTGCGCTTTATTGAGGGATTCTTGGGCGGCAATCATAGCCTCGGAATCGTTTGATTCATAAGCACTTTTGTACTGCCGCTTCGCCTCAGCTATCTCAAGCGCAACCTGTTTTTTGGCTTGGTCAATAAGGGCGTTGTGACTACGGGTTTCCGTCTCTTTTAGCTTTTTATTCTCTTCAATAAGCTGTTTGGCGTAATTCTGTAAAGCCTCTCGCTCACGATACGCCCTTTCCTTATCCCTACGCTCGTCATGGAAACTCTTTTGTATAGACTTTATACGGTTTTGTACTGTTTTGGAGTACTGAGAGAGTTCTTCATCAGTAACTTCTTTTGGCGTTTTAGCCCTTAAATGCCCCCGGTCTTCTGGTGGCCTGTCGTCTTCAATCTCAACTTCAATTTCGCCGGATTTTATTACTCTAGTAACTTCTTGTTTTTTCTCGGGTTTTTTAATTTCTTCGCGCCCAACAGCACCCTCAACTTCAAGGTCGTTGTTAGTTTCGTCTTTTACGTTAACCTCTACTTCGGCTACCGTGTTTTCCTTGTCTGGTTCCGGTACTGAGTATTCTACTCGTTGAATAGCCATAATTTAGCTCCTAGATACGAGAAATCGCTTTAGGGTTGGGAACAACGGCCTGAACGCTGTCGTCGTTCATAATGCGGTATTCTTGCTTACCGATTTTGAAGCGTGTGCCGGTATTAGCCCGGAACATGACATAGTCCCCACGAGCGCACCAAGGGCCAGTAGGATACCGGTCTTTGTCTGCATAGGCTTGGTCCCCCATGTCCAGAACCAGCCCGATCATGGATAAAATGTACTCGTCCCGTAGGGTTTTTTCCGCTTTTAGCAACCCGGAATCGCCAAAAGTTTCGTCTACATTTGGCAGCGCAATCAGTAGGTGGTACCCAATTGGTTTAGGGATACTCGCTTCCAGCAGGGCTTGTTCTTCCGCTGCTTTGGCCCGCTCCTTTACTATTTTCTCTGCCCGTACTTTTTCTAACGCTGTAAGCTCTACCGTAGCTGAAGCTTCTACAGTTCTATTCATCTTCATCGAGTTCCATTTGGTTTCGTGCGAGGTCTTTTATTTCTTGCAATGCGGTAGCTAGCCCCCGTATCACTCCGCATACTTCTTTATAGCTGGCGTAGTCTTTAGCCCCACCGTCTATAAGATGTTCTTGGTGCTGTACTATGCACTCGTTGATTTTTTCAATAAGCACTTCGTATATTGTTTTTGCCATTTACCTACCTTGCCCTCGATATGGTTTAAACGACCTTTTTTCGTGTTTACTCATACTGCTCAGTTTTTGTAGCCCATTACCAATCTTGGTAAGTTTTTTTGCCTTATGCAGCCGCAGTGATTCGCCTGTACTGACTGTTTTCTTAGCCACGGAACCGCTCCTGTTCTGTTTTTACTAAATCAAGAATAGCTTTAGCCTCGTCCAAATCTTGTTTGGCGGTGGCTTGTTGAGTTTGCGAAGCAACCCGAGCAGCCTCAAGGGCAACAGTTTTGTCTGCTTTTTGTTTATCAAGTTGCAGTTTAGCCGCTGCAAGGGTTGCGTCTATCTGGTCTTTCTGCGCCTTACGCTGTTGCTCCGCTTGTTTAATTTGTAGCTCTTGTTGTTGCATTTGGATAAATGGGTCTTGAGCTTGCTGGGCCGCTTGCTGAGCCGCCGCCTGTGCTTGTTTAGCCTGCGTATTTTGTTGTGAAGCCGCAGCCATAACCTGAGACAACAGTACTTCCACTTTTTCCGACATCTCTTTGTTTGGTTCACCAAGCGGTACACCAAGCTTTTCTTGAATCTGTTTTCGGTAAGAAAATGCTATATGTTCTGCAATATGGGCGTTCAACGCAGCCACAATCTGTTGCGCTGCCGGATTTTGACCAATAAAAGCCGCAATCTGTGGGTCTTGCATAAAAGATTGGTGGGTTGCAATGTGTGCGTCGTGGTCCTGATATATAAACGCTTTAATGGGTTTCCCAGTGATAGCGCTCATATTTTCACTTACCGGGTCCGTAGGTTTAATATCGTCTTTAATCGGTACCAACTTATCCGCGTTTTTAATACCAAGCACTTCAATCATTTGCCTGTGAAGTTGCGGCAGGTCGTAAATTTGTGGGGTAGCCTGCGCCATTTGCAGTACGGCTTGGTATTGAACTACCTTTTGCGCCATAGTGCTGCTATTAGGGTCGCTGACGGGAATTACATCCACCACGGCGTAGTCGGCTTGTTTAGCACGAGGTTCACCACGGTCAGGCGTGTAGGTGTAATCAGAAGGCGCAAACTCAGCAATGATTGCTTTTAACAACTTAAACTCTTGCTTCATTGTGTAATGAATGCGTGACTGCACCGCAGCCATCGGTTTAAGAGTACGTTCAAGCAACGCCAGAGTAGTTCCAACTGGGGTGTTTGCACCCATGTCGCTTATGTTCATATCCGAGATAGCGCCTAATCTGCGGCCTTCGTCGGTAATCTGTTTCAACAAAGCGAACAAAGTTTGTGACGGCTCTTTATACGGCAACGTCATTATGTTGTCGCGCACAGAACCCGACGGTACATCTACATCACGAAACTCACCCGGCCCAATCGGTGTATCGTCCCCTTTAATGCGTAGTCCCCGCGTTTTCAAGCCACCGGGCAGATTCGACAAAGTTCCTGCGTCTACAAGCTGCCGAATAATTGAAGTACCCGCACGAGCGTACCCACCAATAATATGAATCAGGCCAAGGCCATAGAAACCAAATCCCGGTACGTAGGTGTAGTGTACAAAGTGTTGGCGCTTTAGCATCAGCGGGTCTTCGGGATTCCAGTTGCGACGAATAGCAAGGACTTCGCCAGAACCCTGTTCAATAGTAACAACATAAGGTTTTGCAATTTGCTGTTCTTCGTTATCCCCCCCATCTACATCGTCGATAACTAGGTCAGCATGTATTTCAAACAACACATAGCGTTCATCGGCGGACAGTGTGTATCCGGCCTCTTCTGCTTTTTTCTCTTCTATATCCGTGTGATATTTGACCGGTTCCCCAAGGTCTATGTCTGCATAGAAACCGGCGGCTTGCAGTTTGAACATTTCGTTTTTTGTTTTACGCATAACGTGCGTAACTCGTTCTGCCGATTCAATATTAGATGCGCCGTAGGGGACAATTACATCTTCAGGGGGTAAAAATATAGCTACCTGCCTGCCAATATTCGGGTCATAGTACACTTTCTTAAACGCAGAACCCGCAAGCCCCAAGGTATACAGCATACGTTCGTGTTCGGGGCGGTACTCGGTCATTACTTCGGTAAGCTCATAGTTCATATCCGCTTTTACACGTAGCGCCGCATCTTCTTTTTCTTTTGTTACCTCGCCAATTATTTTTGTTTTTACCGGCCCTGCGGCGGGAAACGTTTCCGACATTGCTTCAGCTTGAAACCGTATTACTGCTTCGGCTAGTACATTGCTATACACCCCACAGGCGTTTTCCCACGGCTCAGTGCGCTGTTCGTAGGAGAAACCAAGTACTTCCAAACCCTTAACAAAAGTATCTGCCCAATCTCTACGGCTTTGTATATCGGTTTTTACATAACCCATAAGGTCAGACGAAAGCGTTTGTAGAGCCCTTTCATCCATATACTCCACAAGGTTAGCGTCAAATGGAGCAGCTTCAATGGAGTTTTCTTCCTCACCAAAAGTTATCTCGACACTGCCATCCTCAAGCTCAACCTGCACCGGGCTGCTAGACATAATATCCATATCAATAACGGCGTCAGCATACTCTTCCATATCCATACCGTTAAGCCCGTTCATTTCCATCGGGGCGGCGTATATGTTCTTTTCAATTGCCATAATATTTACCTATATAAGCCGCCAGCGGCCTTTGGAGTAGTTAGCAGGTGTTTCTGTCGGAGCGTTTATCATGCCGCCTTTGGCTTTACTTATATTTCTATTTCTCTCTGCCATTGTCCACCTTCATCTTTTCCCACTTACCTAGCGGGCAAGAAGCACCCTTAAAAAATACTTTAGCGGGCATCAAGCACCCGCACTCTTCACATCTATTTATCTTAGGCGTTAGGCGGGGACACCCCTGACAAACTTTTAATCTTTCCAGCGCTTGCGCTTTTACTTCCGGCGAAAAAAACGGTAGGTTTTTACCTATCCAGTCACGAGATTCTTCGTCTAATTTCATTGCTAGCCTCAGTAATACGCCCCGTTGCGTCTACCTTTAAAGTACCGTTTTTGCTCCGCCTCATCCGACGGCAACTTCAAAAAACCCCCTTGCCGGAACCGCATTAGCGCCATAATAACGCTGTCTACATAGTCGTCGTGCTCACCCGCCGGGAAGCTTGCAACCTCGTCAACGACTTCATCCGCCCAACGGCGGTCTGGTGCCCACACTATACCAGACGCAAACAGGTCTGAAACAGCGTTAAGCCTAGCCATTTTATTGTTTGGGCTATTAGCCGCCCCACGTACCGGGGTATACTCATTAACTGGTATACCCATAGCCCGAAGCTCGTAAATTAGTGGGGCACCGGAGGCTTTCTTCTCCACAATCAGCGAATCTGGTTTATACTCCTTGTATTGTTCCAACACGACCCGTTTTAACGCTGGAAACTCCAATCTATCTTTATACGCATTAAGCATTATGATGTTGGTAGTGTGGGTATTTTCATTAAAAAAGACTCCCCACGTAGTGCAAGCCGAATAGTCCGCCCGGTTATTGGCTTCAAACGCCGTATCCCAAGATTGCAAAATATAGTCGCACTGGGGTGGGGTATCTTCTTCCCATTTATTCCACCACTCCCGCTTAATTATTGCCGAAACATCCGATGTCGGTTGTTGCTGGTACTGGGCGTTCCACTTACCGCTTGGAAGTTCTTCTTTTAACGCCCCTAGCTCCTCCAAGCTCCAAAATTCGGGCCATAGAGCGCTACCCGACGGCATAATTGCTGGAAATTCAATAACTTCCCAGTCATCTCCACCACGCTGGGCCGCCGCTTTGAGTATTTGGGCGGTCAAATCGCGCTGTGACCACCGAGTCATAACCACAATTATAGCCCCACCGGGTTGTAAACGCTGTCTTGGGCCTGAGGTATACCACTCATACACCTTATCGTAAATTTCCGGGCTAACATCTGCTAAAGCAGCCTCTTGTTCGGAGTGTGGGTCGTCGATTATGAGCAAATCAGCGCCTTTACCAGTCACCGCACCCCCGACACCTATGGCAAAATAGTCCCCACCTTTGCTGGTGTTCCACCTTCCGGCGGCTTTTGAGTCTACAGACAGCGTTAAACCGGGGAAAATGTCGTGGTAAGCTTCAGAATCGACCAAATTTCGTACTTTGCGACCAAAACCTACCGCAAGTTCCGCCGTATGTGAGGTTTGAATAACCTTTTTATGCGGAAATTTGCCCAAAAACCAAGCAGGCAGTAGGTAACTAGCAAACTCAGACTTAGTATGACGAGGAGGCATATTAATAATAAGGCGCTTAAGCTCACCACAAGCCACTCGCTCAAAAGCTTCAGCCATGATCTTATGGTGCCTGCCGCCGATAAAGGTCGGCCACATCTGCTTAACAAACTCAATAAACTTCTCCTCAGCTAGTTTTGCCCCTTTAGTTTTTCTAAGTGGGTTAACTGGGCAAGTAGTTGCTCCTGCTCGGCTATGGACAACAGCGGCAGCACTTTAGGTATGTCTTTAAGGCTTATATTCTCAAAAGCAGACGTCATTTTTCTATAGTCTCAGACGTCGTTTCGCTGCTTTCTGGTGTTTCTTCCGGCGTATACACTCCCAACTCCTCGTCTAACCCTTCAGACAGGGGTACAGTTTCTACTACGGTGGCGTTCAGTAGGCGTTTAACCCTAGTTTTTATCTCTTCTTCCAGTGCGGCAGGGTCTTTATAGTTTATGGTTATCTCACTACGTTCAGTAAATATCCCAATATCGCTGTGTTTACCAAGCAACTCCAAGGCTTTCAGCTCGTAACGGGGGTCACCGCAGTTAGCAATTTCCATTAACTTGTTAGTAATTGCGGCCCTAGATTGTGCGGCATCTAACGCTAGTTGCGAACCATACGTACGCAGGAAGGCTGCGGCGGCAAAGGCAGTATTTGGCTGATTAAGAAGTTTCTTATCTTGTTGTTTTATAACCGCATTTATTAGTTCTTTTTCGCGGGCTATGTCTGCTTCGTCTAAACTAATTACGGCACCGAGAGCCTCTTGCAGCTCGACGGTATTCCCCGCAACTGCCATTTCTTCACCAACAGTGCGAGTTTGGTCGTCCCCTAAATCGTAGGGGATAGGTTTATCCTTCGTTGGCTCAACAGTCACGTTAGGCATATGTTTGCGGGTAGTACTTACCGGTTAACGCATAGTATAAACGTAACAAACACTAAACAGAAGTCGTTGCATCACAGTATGCGGGGGGTGGCTTGCCTACCTCCTGTTTTAGGTACCATCAAGGGGGGTGTTTCCTATA
>Ga0070749_10001287_pt1 | contig 17017 bp, 27 predicted proteins | sample VirMetDEL_Nov_18_FD_75180 | JGI IMG/M metagenome (GOLD analysis project Ga0070749, IMG submission 75180) | Aqueous microbial communities from the Delaware River and Bay under freshwater to marine salinity gradient to study organic matter... | ecosystem: Environmental > Aquatic > Marine >...
TGAACACCCTTCAACTATTTGACCAGACTCTATAGCTTTTTTAATTGCCACCTTGTCGGATTTTAGTTTTGTGTTAACAAACTTAAGCGGAATGTGGTCAAAGCCTATTTCTACGATCACAGCCGTTGATTTTCTTAGCGTGATCTTTCTACCCATATCACCCTCAACTTTACTTAAACCACTTCGCTCCATAATAAACTTTGCACCGTCTAGCAAGTCCTGTCTTTTTTTAACCAAGCCGTCTAAATATTCTTTTGCTAGCCTGATGCGCTCTTTTATAAATTCAATTTCAGCGTCTCTGCTATCTAGGTACGTGCATAAATTAAAGACTTTAGTTTTGGTTGATAAAACAAGTGAGGCAAGCCTTTTCTCTTGCTCTTCGTTAATAATACCACCCTGCTCTTCAATCTCTCTGCAAACTTCAATAGTGCTATTGTCGAGCTGTAACCACGAGGGGCTTAGTTCGTTTTTCATCGAAACGCGCTTTCTTCACTTTGTTTAAGTTTGTCCAAGTGAACTTGCCATTTTGTAGTTATTAGCGTGTATTCTTCTCTTGTTAGTTTCGTAAGTGAGTCTTTGTTGCCTTGTTCTTTTATTACTGCGTCCACCTGGGCTTTTGTCAGGTTCATTGCTTTAGCCATCGCCCAAAATCTTTTCATTTGAGCTTCAGATAGCTCGGACCCTTGGGCGGCAGTACCCGGCGCGTGGTTAACTGGTTTTGGCGCTTGAGCTTGTTGTTGAGGTTGGTTTTTAGATACTGCAACCGAGTTACCGTCATCGTCTTCGTCGCCAGCGACACCACAAATTGCAAACACAGCTTGTCGTCTTGCGTATGTGAGCGCAGCACCTAGGCCTTGCATGTCTTGTTTTTGCAAGATCAGCGGCATGGTTGGGTTAAATATTGACCGCTAGCGTGGCCAAGAAGCGTCACTAGGGCGTGGGAGTTTAATTCTCTGTCAAAATCAACTAGCTGAGTGAGGCTTAGTCCGAATTCCGCAAGGACTGGTCTTATTTCTTTTAGTCCGCCCGGAAGGCTTGCATATTTAGACCGAAAGTGTGGGTTTAAAGAGTCGAGCGGGGGGTCTTTTAGTTTGCCTTGTGCTTTAGACAGGGCTTCCATTAGCTGGCTTATGTCTTCGCTTTTCTGCATGGATTAATCCTTTGTATATTGTTGTTCGCTTTCTTTTGCTTTTGTACTCAAAGTATATTTTTCTGAATTCTTCGTTTTGCTTGATGGCCTTATTGAATTCAGCTTCAGTTAGGTAGCCTTTTCCAATGAAAGATCGCTGGCTCCAGCCATCATCGCAGTGCGATCGAAATATAGAAGCTAGATTAGGGTCATCATGTTTTAGTCTCATCTTTTTCTCTCTTAATATCAAAAGCAGTTACACGTCCAGCCGTGACCGCGTCATCAATGGCTTCCGAGTGAGTGATCAGCTTTATTTCATACGCATGAAAGACTGCGTCTATTTGAACTCTAAGCCTAGGATGGTATTTCAGTGGTATTTTTTCAATGCCCGCTTTAAGCAGTTCATCAATGGCTTTAGAATAAAGATGATCTTTAGAAAGTTCCTTTTTTGTCACTATAAACCCCTCAAGCCTATTGTTATCCAAGGGAAACCGGACTCTAGAGAGTAGTATGGAGCTTCTCTCTAGAGTCCGGCCGCTTTCAGAACAACGAATAGGATTGATTTACTTAATATCGCGCTTCTTATTTTGTAAACTAAAATCTTTGTCGCTCTCCGACAAGGCATTTTTTGCAAATAAAATGGCAGCTTCTAAAAAATTCCTAAGCGTTACACCCCTAGCTTGAGCGCAATCTTTAGCTATCATTAACGTGGCCTCTGAAATCTTGGTTGGTATTACCACGCGCTTTTCTTTTTCTCTCAATAAGTTATTAAAGCCTGATATGTGTCTCATGTTTACCCCAAATCTACCACAGGTTGAGCTGTGAAATTGTCGTTTTCGTCATAGCATCCAGTCGTAATAAGCGCGTTACCTTCGTACTGTGGAACCGTGGAGCTATCTACCATTACGATGACCTGAGATCCGCCCTCCTTCAAAAGTGAGAGTTGATTGCCGACAACGGAAAATGTGTAGACCGTTGAAAAGCTACTGCCGCCGCATGATGATCTAGTCCAGGTTACTGAAAGACTATCGGCATCCAATATTTCATACGTGCCACGCATGGCTTGCATATTGAAGTGTGTACCTATGTCATTACAGTAGGCAAGCAGTGTGGCCGTACCACCCTCGCCAAAGCCATAGGATATGTAACAGTATTCGCTGGCGGCATAGGCCCATGTTTTAACGATAGGATGCTTTGTAGCCCCCGCTGCCTCCGAGTCTCCGCTTGACCCACAGCCAACCGTAAACATTAACACTGTTAATAAAACAACACAGATTAAGAAAATACTAATACAGCTTTTTATATCGTTTCTCATTTACCACCCCCGCGCTTTTTTAAGAACCCTATGCATTTCAGTAAAAAATTTGTCCTGATCTTCTGCGGCATGAGAATGCTCAAGCAACTCCAGACAAGCAAGCATTTCAGGTGCAGCAGCTATTAGGTTGGCGTCCGATAATTTTGCGTGAGCAAAAGACGATGGCCCGCGACCATCTGTTTCATCGTTACCAAACACCGAATATGTTGGCTCTCCAACCCATTGCCCTTGCCTATCTTTGATACCTGATGCGGATCCAACTCTCCACGGTCCTTTAGTATGTGTCACTTTACCACCCCCCATTATGTAGGTTTTTATCTTGTTCTTTTAATATTGCATTTGAAACGTCATCAAAATGCATATCCCACAGGAAATCCATTACAGATTTCTCGCTCACCTGAACGCCCTTGTAGATGATGCCTTTTAATTTAATGTCAGGCTCATACGTAACACCAAGATGAGGGTCAAACTCCCAAACCCCGACAACTATCCTAAACTCAATTTTAATCGCTATTTTAAGAGTTTCGTCTTCTAACTCTAAGTAAACAGACCTTTCGCCAATTTCTCTTTCCATGTTCATCACTCCTTGTCACTATATGGATAGCATAGCATCGTATCACTCTTTTGTATGCTACTATTTAAAATCTGTCTCAAAATGATACGTTTTCATTGACTGCTTAACTTGTCGACAGGGTAAAATTTACATATGATGTTAACAAAAGAAGAAATAGCTCAAGCTAAAGATGAAATTAACCAACTCTTAACCAGGGTTAATGACCTTAAATCTAGGCTTCCAAAAAACCACAACACCGAGCACATAAAACACGCCAAACACTCTGAAGAGTTCTTTAACTTGTTTAAGCTTCCGCAGATCCATCAAACATTCACAGTTAGGGAAAGCGAGATCTTATTGTTTCTCGCTAAAGGTCTGTCTAACCAAGCAATCGGTGATCATCTGTTTATTACCGAAAAAGCAGTCAAATTTCACATGACCAAGATCTTTAAAAAGCTTCAACTTAAGACAAGATTAGAGGTTGGTTTTTGGCTATCTAACTTAAAAAAGGGAGCCCATCCCCTAGCCTAGCAAGTCTTGAGCGCATAAACTCAGTGCTATTCTTGGCGGTTAATTTAGCTTTACTTATTGGTCCCTTTTTCTGGCTCATTTACTCAACCAACAAAACAGATTTATTCTGGTTTATCGGCTCAGGATATGGGCCAGTCAAGCGGCGCTATCGGCTCCTTGTTCACGCCAGGGCATTGACCTTTAAGCAACCCAACAAACGACATAACCTTTCGGTCGGTTTGTTTTTGCGAGTTATTAATTCGCTGAACCATTTGGAAAACCCTGAGCTACGCAGTCCCTTGCCCCGATCTCATTCCGAGGCCGCTCTTCATTGGCTACACCCACCGCAGGGTAACCTCACCAATTCGGATCACTTCCAATAATTCACCTGCTGATTTTACAAGTTTTGCAGCATTTACATTTCTTGAAGAAAATACTTGCCACTTAGGATTAAATGTGGAATTTTATGGTCATCAGTTCATAAAATTGGCAGATCACCTGGTCTGCCTTTTTCTTTTCTTACGCTAAGACTAATCCTAAAAACAAACAGATTGAAACTAAAATATTTGCCTCGTTGCGACAATGGTCTGGTTTTTATTGACTCAAAATAAAATCAAAATTGATGATGGGCTATGAGTGACGTTGTAGTGATTTTCTTTTTATTGGCGAGCCTATCTATTAATGCCTATCTTTTCCGGCGCTTAAAAATTGAGCAAGCTAGGAATAAAGAGCGAGAGCCATCGGTTGAACTTGATGAGTTTATCGCTGACCTTCTTAATGGTAATGGCATTGTTAAACTAACCAGAATAAACCCACATGACATATTTTTAAGGTCCCCACGTGCTAGACGATAGTGGAAGGACTTTAAAACACATTACCATTCTTGGTGGCACGGGTACGCTTGGACAGGCCATTATTAAGCATTTAATGAAGACCACAAAAGGCCTTCAAAAGATCACCGTAGCCTCAAGGAATGAGCATAAACATTATGAAATGAGACGGCGCTGGCCTGAGATTAAGTACGTCCTTACTGATATTAGAGACTATGAATCAGTGTCTAGGGTTTTACATAAGCAAGATTTAGTTTTTCATGTTGCCGCTTTAAAGCACATCGACCTTTTAGAAGATAACCCGCTTGAATCGATTAAAACCAACGTCCTTGGCACTGAAAACGTCGCAAAGGCTTGTGTGGCGTCAAATGTCAGATATTGCCTATTCTCTTCAACCGACAAGGCTGTGGATCCGATAAACACATACGGATATTGCAAGGCTCTAAGCGAGAAGCTTCTGCTTAATTACAACGACACTCAAATGACCACTAAATTTCAGATCTTCCGCTGGGGTAATGTCCTCGGGTCTCAAGGTTCGGTTATTCCAAATTTCATTGAAAGCATTGCTCTTGGAAAAGATATAAACGTGACAAACGAAGAAATGACTAGATTTTGGATTAGGATTGAGGACGCCGTGGCTTTTATGTTTGATAACATTAAAAACCAGTCAAACTCAGTGCTCATCCATCCTGACATGAGAGCCGCAAGACTGATTGACGTGATCAACGCTTTGGCTGTTATCTTAAATAGAAAACCAGTGATTAAAATCATTGGCCTCAGAAAAGGCGAGAAGCTTCACGAGGCCCTTAATTCTCAGCATACTAGATTTCCTTCGTGTTCAAAAACGGCTAGACAATACAAGCAAGATGAACTCATTGCTCTTTTAAGACCATTATGCGGTGACCATGTCTAATCTAATTTACGGCGCTAATGGCTCAATGGGGGTTAGGTACCAGGCTATTTTAAAGCACCTGCATGAGCCTTACTGGTGTGTTGATGTTCAAACCACGCCAAGCGTGAAAAAAAGCTTACTTACAAAGTGTGAGCGAATAATTTTATGCACCCCCACCGATACTCACTTTGAGATTTTAAAAGAGATCCTTCCTTTGGGAAAACCAGTCCTTTGCGAAAAGCCAATAGTAAAGTCAGCCAAAGACGTTGAGCGGGTTATTGAAATAGCAAAAATGCACAATGCCGAATTAACTATGATGTTTCAGTACAGTGAGTTAATCCCATACCCACACAACAAGACTGGGGCCACCAATTACAACTATTTTCGCACTGGCAAGGACGGTCTAGTTTGGGATTATTTACAAATCATCGCTCTTTCTAATAGTACGATAGAACTTAAAAACGCTAGTCCAATTTGGCGCTGCCAAATTAATGGCACCAATCTTTCCTTGTCCGATATGGATGTTGCTTATGTTAGTTTTGTTAGAAAATGGCTTGAGGGTCGAGTTAATCAAAATTACGAAGACCTAATTAGATTTCACAGAAAGACTGAACAAATTTATGATGAACAACTTAAGCAGCTCAATTAGAAATGTATACACGTTAATTGCAATACAAGCCAGAAGCACATCACAAAGATTGCCCGGCAAGATCTTAGAGCACATTGGCTCAAAATCAATATTATCTATGGTTCAGCAAGCTTGTGATTCATCTAAAAGACACGTTGAGAGGCAAAAGCCAGACAAAACCAGAATAAAACACGTCATTGATATTGCTATCCTTCACCCGTACCACGATGAACTTTTAATGAAGTCATTTAAAACAATGGGATGTCAGTTGGTGGCTGGACCCGAGGATGATGTTTTGCAAAGGTATCTAAACGCTGTGGAGAGGTTCAATCCTGACTATATCGTGAGACTTACAGCCGACTGTCCAATGCTTCTTCCGTTTATGATCTCAAAGCACATAAATACAGCAGTGTACAACTCTCTAGACTATGTCTCCAATGTTCATGAATCATGCAGGACGGTTGCCGATGGACTAGACGTGGAAATCATGTCCAGAAGAGCCATCGAGTGGCTAAAGACGAATGCCACCACAGCGAGAGAAAAAGAGCATGTGACGTTAGCAATTAGAGAGAAGATGCCTAAAGAGCTGTCTATGGGTTTTGTGTTTTCAAACCTAGACACAAGTGGAATGAAGCTGTCGGTTGATACTTTAGATGATCTTGAGTTTGTTCGCTCTATGTATCACGAGAGAGAAAGAAAAATGGCCGAAGCTGTAAAGATTTTTGGCTTTAAAGGAATTTATGAGTGTTAATTGGAACCAAAGAGCCACAAGCTCTATTTTGCATGGTGCTTTAACTAACTCCAAGCGCCCAATGTGTTTCGTTCGCGGCGTTTACCCCACTCATTTAACCCGTGGAAACGTAAACTTTGTTTGGGACTCAAACGGCAAGCGATATGTGGATTATATTTGTGGGCTTGGCTCAAATATGTTCGGCTATGCAAACCACGAGATAAACCAAGCTGTGAAAGCGCAGCTTGATCGTGGAACGCTGTATTCATTAAGCTCAACACTTGAGGTTGAGGCCGCTGAGATCATAAAAGAAGAAGTCCCCTTTGTTCGCCTTTTAAGGTTCATGAAGGGCGGAACCGCCGCTTGTAATGCCGCCGTAAAGATTGCAAGATCAGTCACGAAAAGAAATCAGATTTTAACCGAAGGATATCATGGATGGGGAGACGAGTTTGTCTCTATTTCCCCTCCTGGTCTTGGAATACCACCACAAAGCCACATTTCTAAACTCATTGACCTTGAGCAGATCTCAGAAGAGACTGCTTGCGTAATTGTTGAGCCAATCATCACGGATTTCTCTAAGACTCGCATTGAGTGGCTTAATCAACTGAAGGCTAAATGCAATAAAGTTGGCGCTGTATTAATATTTGATGAAATCATCACCGGGTTTAGGTGGCCATCTAGGACTGTGTCGCAGTATTACGGCATTCAACCTGACATAATTTGCTTAGGCAAGTGTCTAGGGGGCGGTGTTGATATATCTATTGTTGGATTAAATGAGAAAACATCACTTGTTGCAAATGAGCTTGAATGGTTTGTTTCCGGCACGTTCTTTGGCGACAACCTTGGTTTTGCTGCGTTAAAGAAGGTCGTTGAGCTTCAGCGCGGGAAATACAACATCAATAAGTTATGGGAGCAAGGTCATGAGTTTATTTTAAGATTCAACGAGGCCATGAGTGGGGCGGTTTACATCGAGGGGTATCCCACTCGTGGCGTCTTTAAGGCAAAAGATGATTTAACAAAAGCTTTGTTTTTCCAAGAAGCTTGCAAGGCCGGGTTATTATTTGGGCCGTCGTTTTTTTACAACTACCATCATCATGAACAAGATGACTTTACTTTAAGCACCTGTAAGGATATTGCAGTCAGAATTAAATCAGGAATGATTAAACTAGAGGGCGAAATGCCAACAACGCCTTTCGCTCAAAAAATAAGGAGTACATAAATGGACAAACAAGGATTCGACGGGAAGTTAGAAGAGCGACTTCAGAAATACACCGCTTTAGAGCAAGAAGTTCAGACAAAACTTCAAGCACTAAGAGCTATGGGAGAAGAAAACAACGCATGGCTGGCTCAAGAGCTTGGGCTTGATACTGGGAAAAACCAAGGCAATGTTTCTGCCCTTGAAATAGTATTAAAAGCTAGGAAGAAATTAATTCAATGATTAGTCTTGCTCCCCTCTCTAGTGAGGACTCTTCGCTTGCTTTTAATTGGCGAAATAATCCTACTATTTTTAAATGGTGCCGTCAGAATGATTTTTTAAATCTGCCAAACCATGAGAAATGGTTTAACAGTCAATTTGATGACAAGAACGTCAAGTTCTACGCCATTAAACTTACCGACGAAAATCTTTATAAAACCATTGGTGTTGCGGGGCTAACGTCGATTGATTTGGTTAATCAAAGGGCAGAGTTTAGCCTTTACGTTGGCCCAGAAAACCACGGCAAGGGATATGGAAAAGAAGCCCTTCGAGCTTTAGTTCGGCATGGGTTTAATATTCTACCGCTAAACATAATTTGGGGCGAGACCTACGAGGGAAACCCAGCCTATAAAATGTTCGAAGACGTTGGCTTTAAAAAAGAAGGTACGCGCCGAGAATTTTACAACCGAGAAGGTAAATTCATCGATGCACACTTGTACTCAATTAAGCGAGGGGAGTTAATAAATGCTTGATGTTGTTTGCTCTGTTTTAATCATTGCTCTGCAAATCATGCTATTTGTAAAGCTTAATAAAATTGGTGCAATTGTTCCTAAGTACCAAACCGAAGAGAAAGCTCGCTTTACTAAGCCATTCGCAAAACAAAGTAAAAAGCGCAAGCCAATCGCAAACGACGACGCTAAGGCGTGGCAAAAAGAACAAGAAAATGTTTCAACTTAAAATAGAAATTGAAGACCTTCCAAAGATGACCAATGGCCACGCTAATTCTTCATGGTTTAGACGAAAGGCCGAGGCTGATAAATGGAAAAGGCTGATGTTCTATGAGCTGGTCGGAAAAGCTCCGCCAGATCCGCTCTCTAAAGCGTCGATCACTTGTGTTAGGTATTCCTCAAGAGAGCCAGACTATGACGGGCTAGTGAGTGGGTTTAAGCATTGCATAGATGCCCTTAAGATAAATAAAATAATTTTAGACGATAAATCAAGCGTCATTGGTATTCCGCTTTACAGGTGGGAGAAGTTTCCCAAAGGAAGCGGCAAGATCACAATTGAAGTTAAAGAGAGGGGGAAAGATGACTAAGACAAAAAAGAAAAGCAAAAAAACAAAAAGCCGCAAATAAATCGACGAGCGCCGATAGCACAAAGAAATCAAACTGGTTTATTTAAGTTAGTGTTGTCGGTGCTTTTAGCCTGTCAGCTTCCGATGGCCACCTATAACCCAAAACTTGCCAAGGGTAATACTTAGAAATTCTCACCTGATCCGACTGATTCCCGCCCAATACTTCAATACTAAACGTGTTCTTTTTCCAGAAAAATCCAACATGACCAGAAGTCTTGCTAGAACCGCGAGACATAACGACAATGCATCCATATCGAGGCTTTTTTAGCGGAAGCCCATAATTTAACCAACTGCGAGCCATTGCGGAGTGAGTAGAATTAAATCCAGCCATATGCATAACCCAGTTAACGAAAGATGAGCACCACGGAACCTCATCAGACGAAAAAGCCCCGCTAGTCTTTGAATGATACTCAATAATGCGTGGGTTTTGCTTTGAGCCTGGCAACTCTCTGATGCCCATTTCGCCTTGAGCTATACCCATCCAATTGTGTGGGCTTATTGTGTCCGACATTGTTTATCCTTGTTCTTTAGATAGTACCTTTTCCAAGCTGCGGCCTCAGATGCTGGCAATGCGAAGAATCCATTGCAAGCTTGTATTGGTAAGTCGCGCTTTTTCCTAATAGTAAGCTTCTCGCGGTCCACTATCTCATACTCCCGACACTCCATCAGATCAGTATCAATGAAATGAGGCGAGAGAGGCGGAGCCCCCGCGCAAGACGACAATATTAAAAACAAAACGTAGATTTTAGCTTTCATTAAAAAGTGACTCCTCTAGTTCGGTTTTCTTTCGTCTAATCTCGTCTTTTTCTTCATCTGTTAGGCCATCGGCGGCCTTAATCTTTGCTTCTTCAATGACTTTTTCATAGTCAGCCAAAGTCTTTTTAACCCTAGCCTCCCATCGCTGCTTGGCAAGACCGTCTTTGACGGCGTCACTCACCATGCCCCAAATCTTGGACATAACATAGCTAAGCAACGCCTGGCCTATTTTTGAAGAAAAGAACTTTGCTAAAAGTGGCATATTAAACCAGTGGAGAGATCTTCTCTGCCAAAGATAAAAGCTGCTCTTTAATTTTAGCCTTAGCCTCAACGCGAGCGCCCTCTATGATGATAGATAAAAACGCCAACTCTTGTGGGATTCTTAGTTTCATTTCGTCGATGATCTTATCAACCGCAGCGTCGCACTGAGATTGAATAGCTTGCTCGACAATGATTTCAACATACTTTAGAACTTCAGCCTTGATGTCCATGTGTAATCTCCATTTTGTTTAGTTTAGTTTCTTTTTTTTAGAGTCTCTTCAATTCTAATTAGTCTTTCCCTTATTTCAACCAAAAGCTGCTCTTGCCTGTTTTGGTCTATGTCAATTTCGTTTACCTTTTGAGCTAAAGCCTTGTTATCAAACCAAAGCATACTTAGCCAAACAATAAAACCAACAACAATGGGAATGGATGCTACAACACTCCAAAGGTTTATTGTTGTTCTTTCGTCTAGCTTCATGCTCATTTAAAACAACTTTTTAAATAAAAACACTAAAGCGTCGTAGAACTCTTTCTCCGCCGCCGGTGCTGCGTCCCGTTTTGCATCTAAAGCTTTAAGAGCGTCTCTTAGCTTCTTTTTCTCTCTGCCTATGTCTTCAGTTTTGTCAGTGATGACAACTTGGCAATCCGATGGCTCTCCCCACTTCTTTTTCTCCATGCACATAGAGATCCAAGCGTCCGCTGACGCCCGGTCTTCAAAGTTTCCAGCAAACTCTCTTAGTGTTACTAAGTTTTTCACTTCTACTTTAATCGGCTTCATTTACGCGCTCCAGTCTAAGAATGAAATTGATACGAAATTGTAACTTCCATCAGCCTCTAGGGCCAGGGCCGCGCCAGAATTGTGCAAAATTTGAATTGCTATTGTGTCTCCAGCAGCACACTGAACAACTTCAGCGCCGCCAGTACCAACCCCAGACGTGTGGGCCGCTTGCATATCTAGCTCAAAAAGATTTCCATAATTTGAACCGTTTTTGAAAACCCTAAGCACGGCATACTCTCCAGCCGCCCACCCACCGCCAGTTGTAAAATAAGCCGATGCACAAACTAAATATGTCCCGGCTATCGGTGCCGTAAACACCCAACTTCCGCCAGTCGTGACCGCCCCTTGGCATCCGTTGGATGAGAAAACCTTGTCTTCGAAATCTATTGTTGTCGATGAGTTGTTTGCAATGCTTTGACCTGCGTTGGTTGAGTATTTCACTGCAACTTGAGGTCTAACAAAAGCCGGGTCAGTTACTAATTGAATATCTGTCGGCACCGCCGCATAAGTACCCGCAGCGGTTTGGTTGCTAATTAGAACTGCAATCAGCCTTGCTGCGACGCTTGTTCTTGCTGTGGTCGAGTACATGACTCGATTGCTATCGGCAGCACCAGCGCCGCCCTCTGCTGTGGTCGTGACTAAAGATGTGTGTTTGAATAACGCACTAGATGCAGCAAGCTCCACTGTTCCAGCGTTGTCTATGGCGTAAACATAAATATTATTGTTTACTGCTGAAACGTGTCCAAGCGTTGAACCTGAACTAATTGTTAATGTTAAGTTAGAAGTGATTTGTCGGTCTGTTAGTGTTCCTGTGGTTAGCGTTGCGCTCCTAAATGGAATTGTTCCATAGTTTGTTGAAGAAAACGCGGTCCCATCAGCACTAGCTAGGGTTATCGTCAAAGCACTAGATCCAACCGAACAAGAGATAGAGCAATTTTCAATAGATCCGAAGCTTGTTCTTTTCTTCGTCCAAGATGTAACACCAGACCCATTAGTTTCTAAAACATAATTAGCGGTTCCGGCTGTGACTGGCATCGTGAAGGTCCAGGTCGCCGACATTGAACCAGATCCGACAATATTCACGGTCTGCGAGTTTGCACCGAAGTACAATGCTCTAAGCCCAAGAGTCGAGCTTCCTATGTCATAAGTGTTTGTCGTCTTGATTGGAATCGACGAAGCAAGACTTCCCGTGACTGTTACATCATCGCCCGTGGCGTTTCCAAGAGTCGTGTTACCACTAACAATAAGGTTGCCCGAGAGAGTTCCGTTTAGCATCGAGAAGTCTTTGGTTCCGTCTGAAAACCCGTTGATCAAATCTTGAAAGTTTTGGTCAACCTGGTCCGCATCACTCACAGATCCGTTGGAAAAGTTGTATGTTACCGATGGATAAGCCATTATTTACCGTCCTTTAGTTTTTGAAGTCTTCTTTCAATTGCGCTTCTTGCTCCGATTGTAGCCGGAATATTAGTGACCCCAATCTTCATCTTTCCGCCTGGGATTTGATTCTCGATTGGCAACCCTCTCAATGCTTCGCCAGTAGATCTAATAGGACCTTGTCCTTTTAATATTCCAAGCCTTCCAATATCCCTAGCCTGAAGCATTGGATTTAACATATCTCTGAAGTCTAAACCTTGCGGCGTTCCGCTTGGTCCCATCATCTTTGGATTGGACTGCATGACCGTAACAATATCGTCAATTCTCCCCTTTGATCCTTCTCCAAAAACAAGTTCAGTCACTTCAGGGCCCATCGATTTAATGTTACGTCTAAAGGACGCCGCATTCAATTGTCCATCTGCACCAGTAGATAGCTTTTGAAGCTCGGAAATCTTAGCCTGACGAAGCAAATCAAATTGCTCCGGAAACTTCTTTTTCATCACGTTCATTGCATTTAGGTTGCCAGTGTTAAAGAACTTCTTTGACACACTCTCAGCGGGCATAGACTCAATGGCGTCAAGAATATTGGTTATGTTTTCCCTTCCGCCAACCTTTAGCCCAGTAGCTTCAGAGAACTCATTCAATGATTTATAAATTTCTTTCCATTGTTTCCTCGCGCTCAATGACTCTTCAACCAAGTCTTTGCCGATTTCTCCACCTTCTTTGGCATTTCTTGCGGCCCTAACCGCCCCACGCATGATTGTGTTGTTTTCAAGCTTTGACAATTTATCGTAAAGCTTACCAAGAACCATTCTCTCCGGACCCTCTGCCGATCTGAAGTCCTCGCCAACCGTTTTCCTTATTGTCGCAATCTCATCGGCAGATTGTGCATTTCCGAGGGCTTCGGCGTATGACCTGGCTTTTGTTGACCACGACTCTTTCGGCAAAAGCCTGACTTCGTCTATCTTTTCAATATTTTTTGCAACTCGAGCAATTGATTTTTTATCAATTGGTATATCCTTAGTCATGGCCTTCACATTTTCAAACATCATCGACGCTGGGCCTGTCTTCTCTCCAATTCTTGCGACCATTCCAGTCTTTACTTGCTCACCGACTTCATATGGGCTTAAAGATGTTCCTTCTTCTACCAGTCCGCCAACTGCTTTCCTTATAGCCTCTCTTGGCCCCTCTGTTCCTTTTCTTGCAATTGACCCGGCTAAAGTCGGGGATTGCTCCAAAGAAGACTCTAGGCCTTGAATTGTTGGAGAAGCTGAAAGCATTCCTTCCGTTGGTTTAACGCCAATGTTTTTTGCCGCCTGTTTTATAGCCTCAGCATTCGATTTTTGTTTAACCAAATCTGACAAACTTTTTCCGACAACATTGAGACCCTTTGAAACAACTTGACCGCCAGCCTCTCCGGCTATGCCCATAACGGGTTCCGCTACAAAAGCAGACTTATACATTTCTCCGGTAGTTTCCGGCTGATCATAAACGTATTTTCTACCAATAGATCTAATTCCCGAACCAACCATTCCGCCAAGCCCGGCACCAACAAGACCGCCGCCCGGAGCGCCAAGACCAAGAGTCGGAACGCCAGCCGCCGTTGCTCCAACTGCTCCGCCAAGTCCGGCTAATGCCGCAGGAGCTGCTTCAAATGCACCGCGAATGAAGTCTGGACTAGAGCTTGCTTTTTGTTGTGGCTTTTGTTGACCACCAAGAGAGGCAATTGTCGCGTCAAGCTCTTCGTCAGACAACTGATCGGCAGACTTGCCTTTTGACGACAACATCAAAAGCTCTCTGTCTAATTCCTCGTCTGTTAATTTTCTAAAATCATTAGCCATAAACTACCTTTTAGGAATTACTGCGTTTAGTCCTTGTCTCTCTAGCTCTCTTCGTCTTTTCTCGGCCATCAATTCCTTAAGTCTATCAGCTTTTCCAGCGTCCTGGTCTTCTACAGTTTCCCGACCAAGAGTCTGATTTATTTGCTTGTCCAGCATCATGTTGGCTTGCTTATTTCTCGCCTGAACATTTTTTAATTGCTGCTTAAATCCCTCAAGGTCTGGCCCCGGCATCCATTTACCTACGGTAGGGCTTGGGGTTGCGCTTAAATACTTAGATACGCGATCAGCCTCTCCCTCGCCTAAAGCGTCTGGTCCTAGAGATGAGTTCATCAATTTTAATTGCTCATTTGCGGAGGCAATTTTTTGTTCATCAGAAATGTTTGGATCATCAAGTTGAGCTACAAGCGCGTCAACCATGTTGCCAGTTGCCATCATTTTGGCTTTATTTTCAGACAATGCGGAGGCAACAATTTGCTTTTCCTTTGGCAAGTTTTCCATTCTATAAGGGTCTGCCTTTTGGCTAGCCAGTCTCTTTTTCTCATCTATGTCTAATTGCCTAAGTAATGCCGTCTGCTCTCTTGTCGCGCTAGTGTACGGATCAACTTCTGTTTTTCTCATTCTTGATTGATAAAAAGATGAGCTTGGGTCATCGACAATCTTACCAGAAGGGTCAAACATCTGCCCCCGCCCAGCAAGCTCTCTTGCTGTGTCTTCAGTTCTATTCTTGGCGGCCATTTCTCTGTCGGTGGCTTTCATTTCCATTTCTTTAGCGAGCATATCTTGCTTTTGAGAAGCTTCCTTAATGCCGTAAACATTAGCAGCGATGTTCAACCCTTTAAGCAAAACATCAAGTGGGTCTCTTTCTTCTTTTTGCCTCAATTGAGGCATATTAACCGATACTGGCACCTGGACCCCCTTTTTTCTTAGCCATAAACTCAGCTTGTAAAAGTGGTTTAGCTAATTGCTCTCTTAGTGAATTATCTTGGACGTATTGAAGGGAATCAATGCTATTTCTAAGCTGAGATAAATCAGAGTTTTGAAGCTGGCTCATGCGACGGTCCATAGCCCCGCCCTCTAGTGGTGCAATTTCTTGTTTTTGTGGCGCAGCTTTTTGCCCCATAGATCCAAGCATTCCACCAGCCTGGGCTCCGGTCATCGCCCCGCCAATGGTAGCGCCTAGCGGAGCCCCAGCTCCTGGTATAAGCATCCCTCCGGCGACCGCCCCGCCAATAGTCATAAGTTTTGATAAAGCGTCACCTTTTGCATTGCTAACTGGTGCCGCGCCTGGAATATAAACTTGTCTTGCCATTTTTCCCCCTTAAAAAAGTCCGCTAAGTAAATTGCTAATCAAGCCGCCCCCGCCGCCGCTTCCGGCCGCTGCGTTTTGTCTTGATGTGATCTCAGCCATACGCTTGTTAAATTCAGTAACGTCTTTATCAATTTCAAGCTGCTGTAAAGCCAGTTCAAACTCTTTAAGTTTATTCATGCGCTCTTCACCAAACACTTCTCGTTTGAACTGTTCATCAGCTTGAGATAACGCCAACTTCAGCGCCTCGTCCTTAGATCCCATTGCTTCCTGTCGTCCTAGCTGTAGTTCAGCCATTCCTTGCTGAAGAGCAGCCTCTCTCTCCGCAGAATCAAGCTCTTGGATTTGTCCTCGTCCTACGTCCTGCAATTGTTGCTGCAGTCTTCCTTGAGCTTGCAAGCCTTGCTCGTTTAGTTTTTGTTGAGCAGCGAGAGACGCACCACTTGAGCCTTGTCCAAGAGCTGCAAAACGACGAGTTAGCGCATCACCTGTTTCTTGTTGTTGTTGTCTAATTCCTTGGCCAAGCTCAGCCCCAAGCTTTGCTCTTTCTCTCTCAATGTCTCCTTGCATATTTCCTCGGCGCTGCTGAAAAAATTGCTGCCTCATTGTTGCGATATCTTGAGGATTGAGCGTCTTCATCTGAGTGTCGCCTTGTTGACGAAGTTGAGAGATTCTTTCATCGTATCGATTCACCGGAGCCATCTGCTGTGTCCGAACAAGATCTTGTGCAGTCTTTATTGGTTGCGCTTTAATGGGTTGCGCCGCCGGGGCAGCGACTGGTTGAGCTGCCGCCGCCCTAGCTGCCGCTTCAGCTTGATTTCTAGCTAGCATTTGTCTGTCTAGTGCGTTTCTGCCTAAAGCATCATCACCTTTTCCCATGTATTACCTCGGTCCTTTTAAATTATATGTAAAATTAAACCAATGAACTTTAAACTTCTGATTAATTGTATTTAAATTGCTAAACTTAAATCTAATTCTCTCTCCACGAGTTCCGCTAAGATAAACTCTTCTGTTCCCTTGAGCCGATCCACCGCCCCAAACATCAGTCCCCCAGACAAAAGTCCCCCACACAGATTGCATAGGGTCTAGGTCAACTTGCACCAATGTTCCGGTGCCGGAATCAGAGTTTGTCTTGTAGGCAACGCCCATGTAATAAGAGCCTGGCAAATCAACAAGCAAGTTCAGAAATCTAAAGTCTTTGTTGAACGCATCATCGCCCTTGTATCCACTAAATTCCTTACTCCACCAATATGAATCAATAGCGGTCGAGTCGTCAGCGTAAACGGACGGAGTCTCTTTATATAAAAATCCATTCGCAGTCGATGACCCAAAGTAAAGTAGGCCGCCGTAAATAGTAAACTGCGCAGCGTTTAACCCTGACCACCTAGCCCACGACTCCATTCCTTTGTTTGTGAACTTATTTAATGAAAAGTCCATCACATAAACTCGGTTGTTAGTCGTGTTGCCAGTTCCTTTTGTCATGGTGATGTAAGCTTTGTTTTTATAAACTAATGAAGAGATATTGTTCACATATGATTCTTGTATATCGAACATATCAGTTTCAA
>Ga0070749_10001288_pt1 | contig 17017 bp, 19 predicted proteins | sample VirMetDEL_Nov_18_FD_75180 | JGI IMG/M metagenome (GOLD analysis project Ga0070749, IMG submission 75180) | Aqueous microbial communities from the Delaware River and Bay under freshwater to marine salinity gradient to study organic matter... | ecosystem: Environmental > Aquatic > Marine >...
ACGCAATTTGAATGTATTTGCAAGGGTACGATTGACGGGTTTTACAGTTATCAACCTGGCGGGGGTTCAGTGCGCCATGCGTTTGAGGTGTATGATTACCCAGGCGGTACGCTGAACATCAAAAATGGCGTGATGGAGTATGGAGGGAATTCTAGTTCCGGCGATTTGGTAGTCAACGGCGACAACACGACGAATGCTGCGGCATCTACCTACAACATCTCCGGCAATATCATCTTGAAAAATGCGACGGGCACAACGGATAGATCCAGCGGGTCGCTAGTCAACCTGGCTCGCGGCATGGACTACGAAACGTGGAACATTACGCGCAACACCATCTACATGACACAACCAGCTAACGGCGCAGGGTCTATCGGTGTTGAAGGGTCTAATAAAAGCGCCATAGGCAGTTCCACGGCCATTGCCAGCATTAAAGACAACATCGGATGGGCCGAAAGCGGCTACGAGGGTGCCCTTGTGCACACCCTCTCGTCTAACCGTAGCGCGACCAAACGGTTGATTGATAGCGGGACCGTGACCAGCGCCACGTCCACGAGTCTAGCCGATACAACGGTTAACCCGAACTGGTCAACGGTTACCGGAGCCAACACCCTGTTTACTAGTTATCCAGGCGCGTATGTGCGGATCACGACGGTGGCGCGGCAGCAAGTGGTGGCAATTACCGGCCAAGTGTCGGCCACAGAATTGAGCGTGGCGGCATGGACGAACGGCACGCCACAAGCGGGCGATGCCTATGAAATCATCATGCCGGATATGATTACGGCCAGCAATACCGATTACAACGGGTTTTGGTACCCTGCGACAGGTACGATCTATCGTCCCGACACCAGCGCCACCACGGTATCATCGACTGGCTATGATGGATGGTACGTGACGACGAGTGCCCCAGGCGCACATGACGTATCAGGGAATCCTACCTTTGTTGATTCCACGCGCCGCCTATCCACGTGGGATACCTCGTTGGGCGGAGCGGGTACTGCCGCGAATGCGATCACTGAAATCATGAAGATGAATGATGATAGCGGGCACAACAGCGCCTATACTATTGCCGCCGCTATCGCGTATGTGCGGGCAGGGTTCCAGCCGACGAACACTTCATTTCGGGCCTCATCGACGAGCGGGTGGATGGGCGCGATTGACGGGCCATCGGCATCCTGCACCAGTGCGATCAACTTATTGAGAGGCCCAGTATGTTGACGATTGCCATTACTATCATCATATGGCTGGCCAGCATCCCCGCAATGGCTGCGACCTATTGGGTTGCCCCTACAGGGGCAGCGGCATGGGGGTCGTGTTCTGGCTCAACCCCACTCACAGGGGGTAACGCCTGCTCTCCTGCGACCGCGTTCGCAAATGCCGTGGCGGGCGATGTGGTGTATTTCAGGGGCGGCACCTATACCAGCCCCCAGAGAAACACGGGCGATTCGTACACGTCCTACTACATGCCGTCCCATTCAGGCACGGTTGATAGTTGGATCACGTTCCAAGCCTATACAGGCGAAACGCCAGTATTCGACGGCACCAGCGGCGGCACAGCAGACTTGTATGGGACGAATGGATACATTGGCTGCAAGGTGATGGGGGTATCAGGAAAAGAATATATCATTCTGGATGGGTTCACCATCACCTGTGACGGCGGCACGAAAATGGGCGGCATGACAGTCGGGAGTTCAGGCGGAGGGAACACGCCAGGGCCATACCTCACTAATTACGTGATTATCCGCAACTGTACCATTAACGGGGGCACGACGGTCAACACGGGCACGGACAATGCGGATGGCATTCGTCTGAACTCTGTTGGACACGCCACGATTAAAAATAATGTCATTTACAATTTCCTTCAGTCTACGAATGTTGCCAACACTGCCGCGACGAAGGCGTACCACACAGCCTACACGGTATATGAGGGCAATTATATCTACAATTCCAGCACTGGGATTTATGACAAAAGCGACGGCTGGTACAATATCTATCGGTATAATTTCATCAGGAACGTCTATGAGGCTATCCACATTCCGACGAACAGCTATCGGCAACTCTATGGACAGGTGTACCACAATATCATCGTGAACTCCGGTGGAAACGGGATACTGATTCCAGCGAAACCTCCGCAGTCCCGTACATCAGCACAGATTGGGAGGTCCACCACAATACGATTTACAGCGCAACTGCGGCGACTGGGCATCCTATCGTTATTGTGTGGCAAGGGAATACCCCCTTAGCAATGACGGGGTATTCTGTCCACAATAATATTGTGGCCCAGGCGGGGCTTGCATACTACGGGTCGAATGTACGCATCCAAGTGGATCTGACAGCAGGGTTTGTCGAGACTGGCCTGGGTCTGGATTACAATAACTATGGGGCAAACGGGGAAGTGGTCTTTCGGGATGCTGGCGCATGGTATGACTACACGACATTGGCCGCGCTGAAAGCCGCTGCTGCATACAACCTCGCCAGCGGATCGCACGATCAGCATTCCATCGCCGCCGCTCCGGTATTCACGAATGCGTCAGGCAACTACCTGTACCCGTCTGATTTTCTCCTCGCCTCAGGATCACCAGGAGAAAACGCAGGGAGTGACGGCAACGATATGGGCGCTAATGTCTCGCTGGTCTGGTATCCGACTATCGCAGTCACATGGTGGCGAGTCGCACAAGACCCCGTTACTCGTATTTCGACGGTCGATCCAGTCGCCAGGGCTGCACAATCCAGTCGGCCAGCAAAAAGTTTTTAACGGAAAGGACGAACCATGAGATTATTTATTGTGGGATTAATTGTGACGGTGTTGATGGTGCCCTGTAATACTGTTTTCGCTGAATCCGACAAGACTATCGAGTTGTCCTATCAGGCGTCCAACCTCGACCAGCATCGGGACGAAGTAGAAAAGAAGCTGGCCTCTGAGCAGGTGAAAGTCTACCGGCTGGCGCAACGGGTACAGGCGCTCGAAAAGCAACTTGACGAGATGAAAAAGGCGGCAGAGAAACCGGCTGAGAAGAAGGCGGAATGATGATCTTGGATCTTATCAGGGTCGGCCAATCTTCACGCGGGACATTTGGCGTCATTCGTTTCGGTGCGGTGCCGTTTGTGCTGACACTGGAACGCCCCTGGCAAGACAACCAGGCAAGTGTGTCCTGTATCCCGGCCGGCCGGTACCGCTGTGAGCGGGTTCGCTCCCCGAAATTCGGCTGGACCTTTGAGGTTAAAAACGTCCCTGGCCGCACGCATATCCTCTTCCACAATGGCAGCTTCATTGAAGATACCGAAGGCTGCATTCTGGTGGGAGAAGAGTTTTCGGGCACGTGGGATAAGCCGTTTCTCTCATCCAGCCAACGCGGGTTTACAGAATTCCTCAACATGCTGGACGGCGTGAACGCCTTTGAATTGAACGTCCTAGATCCGCCTCCACCGACGACAACACAGGTGATAGTATGAAGTTCTTCGCCGTGTATTTCTGTCCTAAGAAGCCAATGAAGTGAGTGGAGGGGCAATGGATGATCGTGGCGTAGATGTACTAGAAGGCGGGATTGGTGGGTTGAAGGCAACGGTGCATGGGCAACATGCGATCTACATTACCCTTTTAGCGATCTCACTTGGCATTACGGGCTACATGCTTTGGTGCGATGTGCGAGAGAATCGGATCATTTCACATGATGAACATACGACGATTCAGCAAGGCATTGATGAAATGGTCTACGTGCAATCACTGAGCGACGATGAGCGGAAGCGGCTAAACCTAACCATGCCGGAATCGCTGGCGAGAAAGCGGCGCTCGGCGGCGTGGGCCACGGATCACTAAGGGAGGGCATGATGGACATGAACAATTCTACCGTTATTGCAATGGCCTTGTTTGCGGTGAGTGAAGCTCTATCACTGATCCCCGCTGTCAAGGCAAATGGCGTATTCCAGTTAATTGCGAACCTGCTTCGCGCAGTCGTCAAAAAACCCTAGCTCAAGGAGACTTAATCATGAAAGCTCTTATCATTGTTGCTATCGCCCTCTCACTGACGGCCTGCGGGAAAACGAAAGATGCGCTCATGAAGGTGCTGCATGACGCGATCGATGTGCCGGCGAATGTGTATGAGGACGCGAAGGACAACACCAAGACGGTGAAAGACGCGGTAACACCGGCACAGGATTCAACGGGGAAGTAACGCGATGGCTATACCTCAATCAGTCCAAGACAAGGTGAAGCGGTTTGATGCCGCGTTGCGGTTGAAGGAGACACAAGGGCCTGATCCGCTGAAGCGTGGCGAAACCTGCACTATGATTGCCTTAGAGCGGCGCCGGCGCGATGGCGTCTATGAGCGGATTGGCTGGGTGCGCCCGGATCTGCTGGGTGACGGGACCGTGTTGCTCAATAAGCTGAAGCGGAACGATGTGCGGGAGTATGGCAGCGGCGCGAAGGCGGCAGCGGCCTACGATGAAGCGGAGCGCGAAGAGGAACGGAAGCGCAAGGAGAAGCGGCGCGATGAGCATATCGAAGTGGGCAAGGTGGCCCACGATCACGCGATGCGCCGCATGGGAGTCCGTATTAACAATGCCGGCATGCCTGGGGTAAGCGCATGAATAGAGGCGAGATACGGGATCTAGTGCGGGAATACCTGAATGAGCCTCAAGCCGTCTTTTGGACAAACGCGCAACTGAATATCCATATCGATACCGGCATGCGGAAGGTGCATAACCGGATCAAGACGGTATCCCGGTACCACTTTACGACTCGCGCCACGTTCTCCACGGTGGTAGGTACGGAGTATTACTCGCTGCCTACGGATTGCAAAGACATTAAGCTTGTCACCTGGATTGACAGCGATAGCCGGGAAACGCCACTGATTCGGGCACCCTGGCCGGATCCGACTGCGTTTACGCCTGCCGGCCTGCTGGATCCTTCCGTAGGAAGTGGTTTGGATGGGCCGGGGTTCTATTGGATCGTTGGCGGTTCGATTCGGATTCTTCCCAACCCTGCGGCGGTCCAGACCATCAAGCTCTACTACGAGGCTCGGCTTACCGCTATGTCGGCCGACGTTGACATTCCTAGCTGTGATGCTGACTACCACGACATGATTGCGAAATGGGCGGCGCTTGAGGCCGGCATCAAAGACGACAAGCAGCAAACCAATCTTGCGGGACTCTACAAGGTGCGTGAGGAAGATATGATGCAGGACGTTCTGCATCGTGTGCCCTCCCCTGCTCAAGAAACCGAATCCTTTTTGCAGGAGTAAACCGTGTCCAATCTGACTGTTGACGGAGATAGCGACTACTCTTCGACTGGGACACCGGATACGTACACGCCTGTCTCTGACGGGCCAAGCGGAACGGACGCGGTAGCAGCCCATATCAACGGGGTTGCCACGGCGATTACCGAACTGCAAACCTTGATCGGGAACGCGCTGACGCTTAAAGGGTCAACGGCTGATTTGGTGGCGCGGCTGTCCAAGGTGATTCATTCGGATGGGGCCTTTGCAAAAGGTACGTCATTCCCAGGAACACCGATCGATGGACAGCCGTTCTACCGGACGGACCTAAACGCGCTCTACGTTTACGATGCCGGCACTACTTCATGGACGCAAGGACTTGATACGGGGGAATTCGCCCTCATCGATGGCACGCGGGAATTTACTGGCGATGTAAAGATTGAGAAAGCCACGCCTGGGGTACGGCTACGCGGGACAGAAGCGAGTGCCGATGATGTATTGATTCGTGAAGATACCGGCGTCTTGTATATCTATCGGAATACCGGCTCAGAGGGTTCTCCAACCTGGACGTTAAGCGCCTCGCTGGATTTGGCGAATGGGCATTTGACCATCATTGGCAATCTTAAAACCAAGTCTGGAACATCTTACTTAGGGACGTTTGACCACGCGAACACGGCGGATCGGGTTTACACGCTTCCCAATGCAGATTGGGACTTTATGGTAGGAACGGTCTTTAAGGGGCCTACGTCCTGCGGCTCAGGTTCCACACGCACACATGAAGGTTCCCTGACGGTATCAGGGAACGGGAACTATTCTGGCATCCACTTCTATACCGATTTTACGCTGAACAGTTCAGTGACGATGACGGTTCCGGCAGGAACGGGGCGGTTGGTTATTGTGGCGACTGGGACCATTACGATTAACGGGACAATTAGCGCGAGTGGGGCCGCGCTCAGCGGATCGTGCAGCGGAAATTCTAATGCTCCGGGGAATGCCGGTTATCAAGGAACGTCACAAGCAGGTGGAGGTGGGGGAGGGTCAAGCGACGGGAATGCGGGTGGCGCGGGTGGCGCGGTGGTAGTGCATGGTCTTACAGTGCAAGCCGGTGGAACTGCTGGAGTTGGAACAGGCGGGAATGCAACGGCTATTAGCGGAAGCAGTTGTCGGGATATCCTGGCCTATCTTGATTCATGGGGTGGGGCATCAGGCGGGAGCGGTGGCGGGTGTGCCGGGCCTGTAACGGGAGCAACGGGTGGGGCTGGCGGGGGTGTCATTGTCCTGATTGCGCCAACAGTTGTCTTAGCGGCAACGGCAACACTCAACGCATCTGGCGCAAACGGATCAGGTGGCGGTGCGGCAGGTGGCGGGGGGCCGTGGGCTGGATCAGGCGGCGGAGGCGGTGGCGGCGCGGTGATTATTGTCACGCGCTCATTCACGGATAATGGTGCAACCTTTACCGTATCAGGCGGGACAGGAGCATCTAGTTCTGGTGGAGGAGCTGGCGCGGGTGGCAACGGCGCAGCAGGCATTAAACAAATTCTGATTCACGCATAAGGAGCGAAACATGGGCGCACTCTCACCAGCACAGATTCAAGAAGAATTGTCTCGCAGCATTTCGGCGAAGCAAAAACTGGCTTCGCTCGACCAGGACTTGAACGCACAAGCAGAGGCTATCATGGACAGGGCCAGGGCCGAAGTAGATGCCTTGCGAACAGCGCAGAAAGCTGACCGTGATGCGCTGGTGGCAATCTTGGCTGACTCCGAAAAGCGTCTAGCAGAAGGCTCAATCGGTGGCGATCCGCCCAACGTCAAGGGGTTTGAGGGTGCGCTGAAGGGTATTTACGCGAATAACTTGCTGGCGCTCAACGCCCTTCTCGGCAAGTAGCCCCTCTTTCTGTGGAGCTTGCGTGATGAAAATTGGTCATTCGTCGCGCAAATGTTTCAAGGCGCGGTGGCAGCGAAGGACATTACCGAAGAGGATTGGGCGAAGATTCAGGCAGCGGCAACGGCGAACAATATTCCGCTGACGGTCTAAACAGGACGCATGGCGAGTCAATACGAGGATCGAGAGTACGTTTTGAAGGGTGGCATCATTCGCCACCTTTCGACGTTCAAACATGTCAACGCGGGATTCTGGCAAGTGAAGGGCTTCCACGGTGACGATGAGGACGCGCTGACGAAGTGGAACGGGTCAGAACGGTTCTCCCCTACGAGTATGGGCGCGCGCGTGGTGGGACTCTTCCAGGTCACGCAAGGAAGCGGCGTCAATTACTTCGTGATGGCGAACGGGAAGATCATGCGCGTGAATGGCGCTGTGGTCACGGATCTTTTGACGGGGCAAGCGGCCGGCTATTACGACGGGGAAACGCTCAATTCCATTTTCTATGCGGTATCGGGCGTCAACGCGAACAAGAAGATTCTATCGACGCTGACGGTGCAAGGGGTAGGGATTGCGGCGCCGGGATCGGCGTGCACAGCGGCGCTCGGTGCGGTGGGCGTGCTGACGGGAGACTATAGCTACAAGTACACCTATCGGAACTCGGTGACGGGGCATGAGTCGAACCCCTCCCCGGTCAGTAACACATTGACGACGACAACCGATCAAGTTTCGTTGACAGGCATTGCGGCATCGGGCGATGCCCAAGTCGATTACAAGGTGATTTACCGGACGACGACGGGTGGTGATGGGGCGTGGTTTCGCGTGGCGGAAATCGCCAACGCGACCACAACCTACACAGACAACATTGCTGACACCAGTTTAGGCGAGGCGGTCTTAGAAGATAGCGGGGTCCCTCCGCAAGCGGCTTACGTAGAAATCCATAACGGCATGCTGGCCTATGCCGGCCTAGAATCTCCGAACCGGAGCCGTGTGGCAATGAGCGGGGTGCTTCGGCCTGAAGCCTGCGATCCTGATAACGTCTACGATCTTGAGCCGGATGAAGAGGACATTATCACCGGCATGAAGCGGTTTGGGTCCTCGCTGGCGGTCTACAAGCGCAATCGACTGTTCCTGGGAGTGGGCAGCGCGCCGGATGAAATGAACTTTGTCCCAACGCGGGTCAAGGAAGGCTCACTTGGGAATGCCTGTATCATCGATTACAACTCGGCCCATTGGTATCTCGGTGAACGGGGGCCGCTGGTGTTTGGGGGGTTGAAGGAAGAATTCATCGGGCGCCCCATCCAAAACTTCTATAAAACGCTGGATCCGGTCTATCTTGGCAATGCGACGGGTGTGTTCTACAAACCCATGAACATGCTGATTTGGAACGTGATGGAGATTGGCGAGTCCGACTATAACACGTGGCTCTGTTACAACACGCAGACAAAAGAATGGTCGATCAGGGATCATGCTTCGTCCAGGCTGTCCATCTACTTAGACACCATCAAGTCTACAAAGCTGTGGCTCGGCGGGGTCGATGGCTATACGTACACCGGCGACACCGGCACCGGCGACAACGGAGCCAACATTGCCTGTGAATTGGTCACGCGCGGGATCTGCCTGAAGTACACCAACAAGCAGCCGGATCTTGAGCAAACCTACGTCTTTCGGCATATCGAAATTCTGTATGACGCCAACGGGGGCACTTCCCCGGTCACGGTGCAGTATGCGCTCGATAAACCGGATGCGAACTACCAAAACACGGTGAACGTAGCGACGGGCGCCAGCACCTTTATCCCGACAACGGGCACGCGCGCACGGTTTGATCTGGCCGGCTATGGGCGGTTGCTGTTTATTAAGCTCACGGTGGATAGTGCCGAAGCGTTGACGATCCGAGGGATTCGCGTGCAAGGCAACGCACTAGGGAGGCGGTAGATGGGTGGCGAAGGGGCTTTAGTCAAAGATTTTGTGATGCCGCATGAAGGGGAATGGGGGCCTGATATCGCAGAACAGATTGACGCCTTCTTTGATGAAATTGTCAACCGGCATGTGACGATCAAGACCGGCCGCTACACAGGGACAGGGCGGGAACTGACGGTATCGGTGCGGGATCTCCCCCGACCTCCGAAGTTCTTAGCGATTCAGCCGTCCAGCGGCGGCACTGTCTATACCACGTTACTTGCCTACCCTAGCGGGAACGTGACGGCGTGGAACAATAAGGGCTTTACGCTTTCGACGGCGGCAGCGGTGAATACACAAAACACAGATTACTCCTTCCTGATTTTGGCGTGAGGGTGCCTATGGTGAGTGAGTGCGGAGAACATCCTTTGCCGGTCCTCTCGTTTGAGGATCAACACCGGGTACCGGGTAGCACGGTATCGGTTATCCCTCGTACTGGGAACCCTGAAATCCGCGAGGAGATTCTAGGGCTGGAATCCGATATCCGGCAGTTCCTTCGGGAAACCGGCACACCGGAGCCGGAATGTCCATTAACCCATCACTTTGCGCCAGGGGCATATGGCCGGCAGATCCTACTCCCTAAAGGGGTGTTGGTCGTCGGCAAGATCCATAAGCACGCGCACCTGAATATGGTGATGCAAGGCAAGGTGACGGTGGGCACGGAGGACGGTATCAAGCATATCGAAGCGCCGGCCGTGTTTGTGTCCAGCCCTGGAACTAAGCGGGTGGTGTTCGCGCACGAAGATACTATTTGGGTCACAGTGCATGTGACGGAGAGCCGGGACTTGGACGAAATCGAGAATCAAATCATTGCCAAAACTTACGCAGAATTTGACGCGCTGCAAGGCATCGACATGAAAGGGCTAGTGGTAGCCATAGCGCAGAAGGAGGCCGTATGTCCTGGGTTGCAGTAGGTGTAGGCGGCGCGGCACTGGTCGGCGGTGGTCTGAGCTACATGGGCGCGTCATCGTCTGCCAGTAAGTCTCGCGCAGCGATGGAGCGGTATATTACCGAACTGAATAAGCAGCGCGAAACCTTCCTGAATCAGCCTGAAAGCTCTGCGATTCGTTCTAAAATGGGAGACTATATCGAGGGCAATTCTGGATACAGTAACGAATTGCTATCAGGGATGAAGGCGCAGACGCAAGAAGCGTATGGCAATTCCTTGGCTGACATGACGCGGTTGGTGGGCAAAGGGGGCGCGGCAAGTACGGGAGTCTATACGCCTGGAAGGGCCGATCGCACAGCGCGGTTACTGGGGCAGAATATCGCCTCCAATCGAGCGAACAGCATGCGCGACATTAACCAAAAGAATGCCGACGTAGCCTTGAGCAACCAACGCTTTGCGGTGAGTGCCTTGCCTACCTATATGCCGGGACTCCCGGCGACACAGGTTGCGGGGCCGGATGTGTACGCGGCCACCGGCAATGTTCCAAATTGGGGATCGTTCATCGGGCCGGCTATCTCGCAGGCTGGGCAAGTGTGGGGGCAGCAACAAATTTATGGGCCGATCATGGAGCGCATGATGGCCGGGTATGGGGCGAACAGTGGAGCGTCATTTGTCCCTTCCAGTACGAATCAAGTAAACCCAATGGGCTTTAGTGGCATGAACGATGCGACTAGTTACTATAACAACTACCTGCGAAATCTTTCCCCAACACGGTAAGGGGTGCATGTTATGGGGGCGCTGAGAACTAAATTAGAGTCGTTCAAACAGCCGCATGTGATTAAGTCCACCGGGCATGTTTCGGTGCAGAACCTGGCGCCGAAGGGCATTGCGCCGGTGAAGGACTTGGGTTACTCCAAGGCGTTTTGGATGGCGCGCGCGTTGAGTAAAGATGAAGAAGGGCGGCAAGCGGCGATGCTGAATAGTCACCTGCAAACCTTGCGGCGGGGCGGCCCGATGGACGCGGATAGCGGGGTAATGGGCAAGCTCGATGAGTACATGCAGAACGTGGACAACCTGTTAGAACAACTCGGTATTACGGATGGGGGTGAACTATGATGCGTGGCATGAGTCCGATTCGGCAACGGTTACAGGTCGGTGCAGGGCCGCGCATGAAGGTTCCTGGCAGCAATATGCCGATCCAGTACCCGCAGACGCCCGACGATATGGAGTATCCGGGTGGGGGCGATTTAGGGATGGAAATGAGCGAGCCGTATCAAATGCCGGCGCCGCAAGGCATGCCGAACATGGGCGCACAGGCGATGCCCGTTCATTCGATGCCGGAAGCGGAGAAGTTCTACAAGGGCATGGGACAGGCGATGCCGGAAGGCATTCGCGGGTTGACGGGCGCGATGGAAAAGGCGCCGGCCGGTCCTCTTCGTGAGCGCATGCACGCGACACAGCATCAAATGATGGCGGGGGATCAGAAAGCCGTTATCCAGTCAAAGCGCATGGAACTGGCGCGCAAGAAGCAAATGCTGGAAGCGGCCTATCAGAAGATCCGGCGCGGGGAAATTATGGATACAGACGGCAAGCTCATGCGGCAGATTGACGGCGGCATGCAGCAAATCGATGCGATGCTTGGCGCCCTCGGATTACCCACGAACGCAGAGTAACTAAGGGGTTGGCATGGCAAAGGGGAACCCCTACGAGGGGCTAGATCCGTACCAGCTACAGCAACTTAAGACCGAACTGGAATACTGGAAAACCAAGTATCCCGGTACGCCTCCCCCATCGGCTGAAGAACAGGCGCGATTGGCGGCAGAGAAGGAGCGCGGGTCGGTCTGGAATACCATGAAGCGTGGGATGTGGCGCGGCATGGAAAACCTGTCACGCTACGGGCAAGGCGCGGCCTGGTTGCCGATCCAACTCCTCAAGCTGCCTGGGTCCATCAATGAAGCGGTGGGCGGTTCTCCGGGTCTGTCTACGCGCATTAAACAGGGCGCTGAAAACATCGAGCGCGAGCTACAGGACAGTACTGCCTTCTTCCAAGAGAAGGCGGGAGTACCGAAAGAGGAACATTGGTACCCCACTAGCGAACGGATTATCCCTAAGTGGGTGCCTGAAGTCGCCGGTACGTTTACGCAGCCGGGGCCGTACCTCTCCCCGATCAAAAAGCTCATGGCGAAAGAGGCGATTAAGCCGGCGCTGAAGGGCATGGCGCAAATGGGGGCTTACTCCGGGGCCGTGTCGGGGATGGAGGAGTTCAACAAGCCTGCCGAACGGCGCGATTGGTCGAACGTCCTGACCAATGCGGCCGTTGGTGGGGCCATGTCTCCCCTCTTCCAACGGTTTGCCGGCGCGTTTGAGCGAAATGCAATCCCCACAAGCAAGGGGCCTGCTGGCCTGCCTCCTGGCAAGGATCGTGTTTCGCTGGATATACCGCAAGAGACTGGATTGACGACGACGGCGCCGCCTCCTGCGCCTCCTCGTCCTCCCGCTCCACCGTCCCGGCAGATTCCCGATTATGTGGATGTGCCGTTTGAGTCCATCAAGTCAACGGGGGATTTGCCGTACATTCCTACCAAACCGTTAGAGTACAAGCCTCCGCAGAACCCGACGATTCACGCGCCTGGTCCGGTCGCAACGGGCCAAGGGACCGTGATTGAAATGCCTGGGCCGGTCTATGCCGATCCTCCCAAGGTGGAGGATATTATGGCTGGCCTACGTCGGGGCGGGGTCGAGCCGAATTCCAAGGTTAAGATGTGGCAGCAAGGGCAAGCGACGACGGAGCCTGACTTACCAACCATCGATGATGTACTGAAGGAATTCGCGCCGAAGAACTTGGAGATTAGCAAGCCACGGCAGAAGCCTCCCGTTCTCCCTCCCGTTCAGAAGGGACCGATGCAAGGGCCTCCTCCGTTGGAGGATTACTATAACGCGGTGCGCCCTGCGCCGGTCGAAGAGATACCAACTGACTTTGTGCGGTCCTACCAAGGGCCGATCGCTGGGCTAGGTAAGCCGGATCCTCTGGACTTCGATGTAGCGTTTGCCCAAGGGAAGGCGCCAGTGGTGACGAAGATCCCACTGGAAGAGAAAATGCCGCTGCTCCGCTCGGTGGATACGCCTGTATCGCCGGCCGAACCTGCCGCGCCTGTCTCCCTTGGTAAGGTCTACGGGCAAACCCTGTCGGAATTCCTCGCCTCTAAGGGCGGGGTGATGGATCAGGGGAGCGAACTGTCACGGCTGGAAATGCAGGGGAAACCGTTTAAGCCTGGTCTGGTGAAGTCTCAGGGGATGGGCCTGGACGATGCGGCAAACGCCGCGTTTGAGGCGGGATACATTAAGCACCGGGATATAAACGAACTGCTGAATACCTTGGACATGGAGAGCCGGGGGAAGCAGGCGTTTGGGGCGGATTCGCCGGTCAATCCTGCGCTTGAGGATCAGCTATTTGAGCAACAGTTCAACAAGGATCGGAAATGGGTAGATCCGGCTGAAGCGGAGTTTGCGCTGACGCCTGAAGAACCTATCCATCCCTCTGATATTCCAGACGAATTCCTGCCTCCGTTGGAGGATGCCTGGACGGACCCTACTCTAGCCCCTCGCGCAAGCGGCGGGGCGGGGCAGCAAACCTCTATTGACCTACCGCCTCCCACGGTGGGGCAACGTCCCATCATCGGGCGCGAAGCGATGCCGGAAGAGGCGCCGTTATTCTCCAAGTCGGCGCATATTCCCACGCCTGAACAACCTGACATTTTCCATGTGGCTGCTGGGCCTGGGCCGAAACCCGTTCCCCATGAAGCGGCACCCCCTACCCCGGACCTACCGGCCGGTTATCAGGCGGCAAAGGAAGTGACGGAAGAGGTATCGCACGATTCAGACATGCTCGGTAAGCTCCGCAACATCCTGAACGATGAGCGCGGCTCGGTGAATATCGGCGGGGGTGTGGGACCAATCGAGCGGGTGTTGACGCAACGGCGCTTTGCTGAAAAGCACCCTGACTTTGCGCCGGTCTACCAGAAGGCGTTGGATCGTTTCGAGTGGGCTTCCGCACAGAAACATGACCTGCATCAACTGGGCCGGCCGTACTTCCTGCTTGAGCCGAAGGATCGAGCGATTGTCGATAAGTTCTTGCGTGAACGGCGCCGCATGCGTCCGGGGGTGACATTGCCGGCTGCGCTACAGCCTGCCGTGGATGCCGTAGACCGCATGATGGGGTCGGCATGGCAACTGACGAACGATGTGCGCGCAACGAAGGGATTGCCCCCGATTCCGCAAGATCCCAACTATGTGCCGTTTGCACGGTCTGGTGATTACCTGACGATCGGGCAGCTACCCAACGGGCAAAAGTGGGTGTCGGCTTCCGCCACCTTGCGCGAAGCTGAACGCATTATGGAGCGGCAGAAGGCGTTGAACCCGCAAGGTACGTGGAACGTCAAACAGACTTCCGCGAAGAAGGGCGATTTGCCGGCGCTGGATTTCGGCACATTAGCTCAACTGGAAAAGGCGGGATTCATTGGCCGCGATGAATTCGATCAGATCGTGACACAGTTCGACCTGCCGCCAGGATTCAGCGCGCACTTCCGTAACGCGCAGAAGATCATGGGCGAATCGGTTGACTTGCTGGATCCCATCGAGCGGTATCTTGACGGCGTAACTAACTATGCGGCGCGGTTCCTCCACGATGATCCGATGAAGGAACTGATTACCAAGATCAAAGATCCGGCCGTGCGGCAGTATGCGGAGCATTACCGGGACTATATCAACACGAAACCGCAAGAGTTTAGCCGGTTGCGTGGGGGCGTGGCGGTGTGGGACCTGTCGATGAATGCCGGCTCGATGTTCCAGAATGCCACGCAGGTTCCCCTGCTGGGCATTCCCACGCTCCAAGAGCGCCTTGGTTCGCTGAAGGCTGCTGGCTCGGTGTTTAAGGACTCGGTTAAAACTCTGCACAATATCAATGATCCGGCGAATCAGAAGTATCTCAACGTGCTGCAAATGGCCGAACGTGAGGGCCATATCAGGCCGGTGAATGCCGAAGAACTGTTTGGCGCGCGCGGGACCGGGCAACAGGAATTGCAGTTTGGTTCGCCTTACGTGCAACGGCAGATCGAGAAAGGCTGGTTGCCGGCGCCGGTAGGTCATGCGATTCGCAAACCGCTGGACCTTGCGGCTGAAGGGATAGAAAACCTGACTTCTAAGATTGGTGATGTAAGCCTCGATCTCGGTCAGAAAACCTCCTATGCGTTGCATCGGCTTACCGGATCCTCGGCGCCGATCGCCAAGGACAAGGCGCAAGCGGCCCATCCTATCCTCATGCAGGGCTTTGCGGCGCTTGAGGAAATGAATCGGAAAACGGCGGTGCTTATGGGTTACAAGGCCGGGGAAAAGCTCGGCATGGGACCGCAAGAAGCCTACGAATTCGCCAAGAAGTTTAGCCGTGATGTGAATTTCGACTACTCGCCGGCATCCAGAGCTAATGCCTTCCGTGGGCCTGGGGCGCCACTGGGCTTGTTCATGACGTTCCAGACGGAGTACATGTCATCGATTTCGCGCATGCTCCGCGAACAAGTGAAGGATCGGAAGTTGCTTGGCCCGGCGACAACGGCTCTCGCGGGGTTCCTGACATTGGCCGGCATGAAGGGCCTCCCCAGCATGGAAGAACTAGACACATTCGGCTTGCATGGTTCGCTGAGTAACAGCCTCCCTGACTGGGCGTGGCATGGGCCGGTGGGCGCCGCCACTGGCTTTGACGTAGGGGCGAAGTTCAAGCTGGGCGTGCGCTCCCCGCTTGACTTAGGGGATGGATCGATTGATCTCACACAGCTACCCATTACCCAACCGTTTGCGAACATCGCACAAGGTACAGGGTGGTTTCTGAGCCAACCCAAAGACCTACCGAACGCACAACACTGGATTGAGCGCATGTTGCCCCCGGCTGCACGGCATTTAGCCACGGCTGCACGCTGGGCTGAGTTAGGACCGGCTGGGGAGATTGAACGTGGGGCGGTGGGCAGCTTGCGAGGGCATACGCCAGGGCCAACCGTGGATGGGAAGCATGAATTCTATCATCCTAGTACGGGCGATATCATCGGGAAGGCGTTGACCTTCACCCCGTTGGAATTGTCGAAGCAATGGCAGCGGGGAAGAGTCCAGCGGGAATTGCTCAATGAGAAGCGGCAAGATACGACAAACCTTGTCAATGCGGCTGCACACCATCTTGACCGGAACGGCGAAGGGGTACCCAGTCCCGCCCTGGAAGAACTACGGACCAAGCACCCCAACAGTTATCGCGCTGTGATGAAAGCCTACGCGAAGCACAAGGCCGGCGAGAAGGCCAGCACAGAAGAAATCTATAGGAAATCGCAAGAGCCGAAGGTGATTCAACCGTGAGCGTCAAAGTCAAATACGGGGCCAAGGCTAAGTGGGGCAATGGCTGGAAGTACGGCAATGGGACTTCCGAACCCTGGACCCCGCTTGGCAATCCCTCTACTTACGATCGGTTTGAAGTGGAATCGTTGGCCGATACGGTGCCGGCTCAGACTGCCGGCACCAGTACCACGCCAGCCTTTAGCGCGGAGGGATCTACCACGCCTACATACACGGTGGAGAGTCCATAGAGCCTAGCCTAATTCGCTGTTTCAGATCCGCAATCTCCTGCGCCTGCTGGGCGATGGTGGCACGCTGGGCGGCGTCGTGGGCAACTATCCCCTCTTCTAACTCTTGCAGTTCGGCGTCATAGGCAAACTGACGATCAAGCGTTTGCGAAGTTTCGCGGTATTTCTGACGCGCAATGGACGCCTGTTGATGCCGATACATCCATTCCTTTAGCTGCTCCCGGCTCAACGCGCTGGGGGCAGGGCACGTACAAGGACCACACTCAGGGTCTGCAATGGTTTTGCAATCTGCCTGGTGCTTCATCACGCCTCCTTGGGTTGGTAACAGGGGCAGTCGGTGGTATCGGAACGCATGACGCTCGCCATTGTCCCACCGCCCGATAGCGGGTTATGCAGTTCTCGCATCACCCATACCGGCAGAGGGAACAGACACCGACATTGATTATTTACCCCGCCCCACCAT
>Ga0070749_10001289_pt1 | contig 17013 bp, 29 predicted proteins | sample VirMetDEL_Nov_18_FD_75180 | JGI IMG/M metagenome (GOLD analysis project Ga0070749, IMG submission 75180) | Aqueous microbial communities from the Delaware River and Bay under freshwater to marine salinity gradient to study organic matter... | ecosystem: Environmental > Aquatic > Marine >...
CCAGCATTTGTAGCAATTCCTGCCGCAAGAGAAGCAGCGTTAGCAGTTGAAGACTTTGAATCAATCTGAGTCTGAATCGCAGAAGTTACGCCGTCAAGATATCCAAGCTCAGTTGAGGTGACAGCTGAAACTGCAACTTTACCCGATCCATCTGACGCTAATGCGCGAGAAGCTGTTAAGTTGCCTGTAGTAATCGTAGATACGGCACCAGCAATGTTAGCTGTTCTCCGAGATTCAACAGCTGAAATATCGGTTGCGTTTTGTGCTACATTGTCTTGTACGATATCAACATTAGCTGAGATCTGCGTATGCGTTACATAGTCATTAGATAAAGCAGCTAAATAAGTAGCAGAATCGTTTGCGCGAAGTTCTACACCGTCAGAATAAACTGCTACAGCCTCAAGCCCAGAAGCTGTAATATTCGCTTTATAAGCTCCACCAATGACACCTACAATTTCATTCGTTGGAAAATAGAATCCAGTTGTCGGACGATCTGCGTGGTGAACTGCTGTAAAGTTTGGATCATGCGTACCTTCTGCTCCAAATGAATTAGCGTGAACATCAATATATGCTATTGGATAATGAGCCGCATTATCAGCGGGAGCATCAGTAAAGATGAAGTCAATATGATTTCCATATTGAGCGAAACCAAAGAAGACATTTGCGTCTTGACCGCGATTAATAACAATACCAGAGTCAACACCGAGTTGAGCGTCAGCAGGGGTATTAGCAGCTAAGAGTAGTGTGGCGTCATCAATCTGCGCCGAACCAATGCCTAAGTCTACTTGTGCACCAATCACATAAAGGTTGCCAGACACTGTGAGTGCCTGATTCATAGTAACATCGCCAGTAAAGGCAGTGGAACCATCAATAATTGCCGCAATATTAGCCTCAGCAGCTGCTACATTATCTTGAACTGCACTTACATTGGCGTCAAGACGAGTATAAGTTACATAGTCATTAGAAGCTGCTACAAGAGCGTTAGCTGCGATTCTAGCCTGAAGAGCTGTATCTTCATTTTGAAGCGAAGTAACATTAGCACCTAACCGAGTTTGTAGAGCTGCATCTTCCAGCGCCAAAGCTGTAGCATTGGCGTTTGAGGACGTGCCAAAATTATCAACAGTGGTAGTTAGAGTTGACACGTTGTCTTGAACTACATTGATATTCGCATTAAGAAGTGAATAAGTAGCAAAGTCGTTAGCACGAGCTAGGAAAAGAGTAGCAGATACATTTGCCTTGGTATCTAATGTAGTATTAGCATAAGATCCAAAGTTATCAACAGTTGTTACTGTGGTTGTAAGATTGCCTTGAACCTCATCTAAGTCTGCTTGACGAGTAGCATCAGACGAACTAGCTGGAGCTGCTAACCCAGTGATTCTGTTGGTATTCATATTCAACGGATCATCAAAATTAATTGAGCCAGTAGAAACTCCTACAGTACCATTAAGGAAGATCGCACCACTGCCGCCATTAGTTGTGAGGTTTAATGATCCTGTTCCAGAAGTTTGTAGCTTAAGATCTTGGTTTGTGTCAGTAGAGACTGTAATTGTGCCTGAATCATCTTGAATAACTTGGCGGTTATTAACGTAGAGAGATCCAGGACCAATGTAGAGATCTTTCCACTGCTTATCTGGAGCACCTAAACTGAATGTATTGTTTGAACCAGGCTCCACATTGGCAGTGTTGATGATAACATTAGAACCTGTATTAAATGTGTAAAAGGTATTAGCTGTACGACGAGCCTCAACTGCGTTAATACTTGCTGTAGTAGAAGTGATATTTGCGGAACGACGAGTTTCAACAGCAGATACATCTTGAGAAACTTGATTTACATTATCAGTAATTAAGTTAAGATTAGCAGTTACGTTAGCAACTGATGTGTCAAGCTGAGTAGTAGCTCCATCAGCGTCTTCAATTTTTAAACCAGTCTCAACAGCTGTCATGGTAACATTACCAAGACGAATGGAGCCTGGGCCTACATATAAATCTTTCCAAACCTTATCAGGAGCACCGAGTGAGAAGATATTGTTTTGAGAAGGTTCAACATTGGCTGAGTTGATAACAACATTAGCTTGATCACCTTGAGAGTTATAGGTAAAGAACACATTGTCAGAACGACGTTGTTCTACGGCTGATACATTGTCTTGTACGATATCAAGATTAGCATTTACCTGTACGTCTAAAGCGGAAACATTGTCTTGTACAGCATCAAGATTAGCATTAACCTGTACATCTAAAGCAGAAACGTTGTCTTGTACAATGTTTACATTACCTTCTAAAGTTGTTAAATCAATGGCTACTGTAGCATTTGAAGCACCAGTAATACGACCCTTAGCATCAACAGTAATTACTGCAACATTTGTAGTTGAGCCTTCAACGCCACCATATAAGCCAGCACTAACACCAGTATTCTCAAGAGTATATGTAACTTGATCATCACCAGTGAAAACACCAAGACCTACAGCTTGAAATGTTAAAGTATCAGATCCTACAGCTACTACATCAGAGTTAGATCCATCAGAAATATTAAGATTAATTGATAAAGCTGCCACATTATCTTGTACAATATCAAGATTAGCATTTAAACGTGTTTCAGCAGCTGTAACATTGTCAGAAACGACATTAAGATTAGAATTTAATTGAAGATAAGTTACATAGTCATTAGCGTAAGCTAATGATTCTCGTAAAGAAAGTGCTGTAACTTTTTTAGTTGTGTCGCCGCCTACGTCAACAATCGGAAGAACATCGTTATCGGCAACGTCAACTGCCGCGAGTTCCGTAAGTTCGGTAATTTTTACGTTTGCCATTAAATTTTACTCCCAGAAAATGTGTACACTGATGGTCATATTTTCACATTTTGATAAACTATTGTCAAAACTCAATTTGTTAAACACTTTAAATTACTATGCGGTCCTAGACTTTTCATGATGAATTAAATCACCATTTTGAGAAGCAAGAGCATTACCGTCTTGAGTTAAGAGAGCGTTGCCAGTAACAGTTTCACCTGTAAGATCACTCTGATCCAGCAGCACTGATTTGCCATCTTGAGTTAAGAAGATTTCTTCTGCTTGTGTTTGTAAGAAATCTCCAGATATAAACTGACCAATTAAGTCAGACTCTTCATGCAGAATTAACAGACCACTTTGAGTAGATAGTGTGCGACCATCTTGAGTCTCGATAAAGTTAAGCCCAACTTCTTCTACCGCAAAAAGCTGCTGAGTTGATAATACTCTATCATTTTGGGTAAGAATAGTCTCTCCCGCCTCTGTAAGCAAGGATGAGATGTTTGGATCTATGAAATCACCAGTAACAAAATCAGACTGATTAGCTAGAATCAGCTCACCTCGTTCTGTGATTAATATTTCTCCTGCTTGAGAGAGTAGATAATCAGCATCAACACCAGCTACTTCAGCTAGTGTTCGCTTCATAGCAGAGATAGATAAGAGGAGTCTACTTACTCCTAGGGGCATTATTCTCTCTCAGATATGTATAGTATGCCAGGAGATGTGGCAGATATTACAGCTACATATCTATCATTCGCGGAAGCAATAGTTTCTGCCCCAAGTGAAATGTCATAGATAAAGCCAGAAGGTAAAAAGTGAGAGTTACTTTGATTAGCACTTACAGTAACATCTCCAGTTTCAATAAAACAATCTGTAGTAGAATATAAAGAAACTACTCGAATTGAGTTAGAAATAGCTGGAGAAGTGTTAGAAGAAGTGGTATGAGGAACTTGATGACCACAATTAGGTCTCAAACCTAACACTGGAATAGGATCATTGCCATCATCACGTGGTTGTTTGCTCATTTTTTATCCTTTCTGCCATCTGTCTAGCTATATGCATATGATAGCTTTCCATAGGATGTCCGTTGCCTAGCACGGTAATATTTTTCGGTATTGTTACTGGTATATAACAAGGAGCTATCTGCTCCCAAACTGATCTACAGTATTGTTTTAGCTCTTTGTTCTCACAATACTTCCATGCTGTAGAACTTTTTGTATCAGCTACTTGAACGAACCAGTGAACATAAGGAATCATTTGTTCAATAGCTCTATAGTAATTCCAACAAGCAGTTTCTAAATCTTGATGTTTAATTACTGAGTATGTACTTTGATTAAAAATCAAAGCTCTTTGTATATAAGTTAATCCTACTATAACTAAATCTTCTGAATTGTGCAATGAGTTTTTCATACGAAGCAAACATTGATCAATTGACGCACTTCCTACTCCTCTATTATCGAGTTCTAAAGCAAGATGGTTAGAGAGATGCCCTGCCCACGATCTGTAGTACCCAGCTTGTTCTAGTTTATACTGCTTTTCAAACCGTCGCCACTGTTTAAGAGGAACTTTACGTTTTAACTCATTGCACTCATCAATAGAGATGTCCATAGCAATATGATCACCTAGTTCAGTCCCAGCAGTAAGTGAGCATCCATAGGCCACTAGTCTTTTAAATTGGTCCATACCTGTTGTTCACCTGTGTTATAATCTTCATCAGTAAATAGTATAGGTTCACTCTTTTCATACAATGGATGAGATGTTACCCAGTCAGAAAATCGATCAAACAAATAGTCATTACCTTTACGAGTTAAATGATTGCCCAGCACTTTGAGTTCACTGTTTAAAAGAGAGTTAAATCCAGTCAATTTACCTGTTTTATCTCGATTCAACCACAGCTCATCATCTTCTAGTTGAATGATTGACTGAACTCCAGGCTCATCTTCATACCCAGGAAAAGGAGTCCAAAATAGAGCACGATCTCCAAATAGTGCTTGAGTTTTTCGTGCGGCTTCTAGATTCAGTTTTTTAAGCACTGCGGTGCTATACTGTTTATAAGAGTGTTTAAATCTATTAGACCCTCGAACCAAGTGAGAAAAGTTGATAATAAAGGGACACTGTAAGTCTTTATAGGGCAACAGCCTGTCTAAAATGTCTAAGTTGTTAGATCCTGGAACAGCTATGCCATATCCTCCATGAGCTCTAATCATGTTGCCTGCCCAAGAGTACTTAGGATGAGGCATGCAAGATATATCATGAGCTTTTGAGTATGAGTCTCCAGCTATTACTATCATAGATCAGCTCCTTGTTGTTGTAGCCACAGTTTAAGCCTATCATTGCCCAGCCGAGTTAGATGATTGTCTAACAGAGGCTTATCGCTGCACCACAACTCGCACTCTTCACGATCTTCCCAATATAACACATCATCCCAAGTTTCATAGTCAGGCCAAGGAGACCAAATAATGCTAACTGATTTCCAACGAGCAATAATTGATTGAGCTGCTCGTGTGTTCAGAGTGTGTAGCGAAGCATTTCGAAACTGATCAGGATTTTTACCTTTTGTTGAGGCTATTGATGGGGGAATACGGTTAAGTGTTGACAACTGGATTACAGCTGGTTGCAACTCAAGAGGTCGAAGTGTTTGCCAAATTTCTACATTTGACCAACCAGGTTGTGCTAAGGATGATGAGTGTGCACACCACGCATCGCTATCTCTAGAGTAAGAAAATGAATCACCGATTACTAGCATAAGTTTTTTTATCCACTGCTATGAAACGGTCAACTCTCTCTCGCCAATACAAACAAAAGGCACGGGCTCTTTCAGGATGTGGCGTTTTGATATGCACTGCTTCACAAATTTGTCCAAACAGAGGAAACCAGCTGTTAGCATCTCCATAGATGAACGTTTCTATAGGAACTCTTAACACATGAGGTCGAGGTGTAACAAAATGGTGATAGTGATCTGTCATAGACTCAGCTGTATTCCAATCGTGAACACAACGTGTATCAATTAACGCAGCATTTTGCCAAGTTAAAGCAATAACAGGTTGTTGAGTGTGTTGAGAAACCCAGTTAGCTCCAAGATGGCCTCCAACGGGAATTAGAATGCGTGAGTCGCGTTTGACTGCATGAGCCAACCAACGCTGTGTATTCTCATCTTTGATGCCACGCAAGCCTTCGGTCACAGCTGTTCGTAGATTAGTCCAGCCATCACAAAGTGAGATTAAGGTTCCAAAATGAGCTAGAGTGTAGTATTCTCCGCCACTCCAAGCGGTGCAAGTGGCTGTCTTAGCTGAGCCGGGAATATCAAGAGGAGCAAGGTTAGATCCCCAGTAGTTCCAGTCGGGCATATAACTATACTCGGCGTGATCTAAGATGCATCGAGCCATCACATTTCCAAACCCAAAATAGGGCCAAGTGATGTAGGTAGCGTGACTCAGCACCCAATCGACGAGGCCGGGCTGTGCGTCACTCATTGACTAAACCGAGCGCGAAGCGCTCGCAAATTTTTTTCTCTCTCACGCCATGATGTCCTCATCCGGTTATGATGATGGATGAGCTTGACGAATTCAATCAACCATGTGCTTGTCATGCTGTCTCTTTTCAACGATACGCCTCATCCAACGAGTAGCTGTATGAGTAAACCAACGCGGAACAAAGGCGTGGATTGTCACCGCCACAACCAACAATTGCAGTTGTGCAGCGACCCAGAGTGCGGAACGGAGGTGTTGCAGGGGTGTTTCTCCCACTGATGCACAGTGGTCTCTACAGCGTTGTGTAATCATTCCATGAGATCCCGCATGAGCTTGTCATAGTTGTTGATTTGAACTGCCACTGCAGGGCCTGTTTGCTTCGGCTTGAGGGAGGCTTCCACTTCTTGTAGATGCTTCATCCAGTCAAGAAGGTCTTTCTTCGAGTAGATGCCTGTTTCTACAGCTTCTTGGATTTTTTGATCGATCACTGAATTGATTAGGTTGATGCGCTTGATACGATTAAGATATCCTTGCGTCGCAAACACTGAATCAATATAGTTCTTCACCTCTTTCTTTTCAATCACGGATGTGACACGATCCTCGCTAATGCCATACTCATCGGCAAGTTCGTCAATGCCTTTACCGGATAAGTAATCGTTAGCGAGCGCCAGCATCACCGGGTCAAGAGGCGGAGCCTCTAAGCTGCGGTTGAGCGCATCAACAGTTGTGGTAACGGCGGTTGTGTTATCATGTTTCATTATTACACCTCATATAAAATTTGTGTGCTCATGTCTACTAGTCCATAAGGCTTAAACAGTCCTTCGTCGATGCGAAGAGCTGTGACACGAGCTTCTTCTACCTCAAATGCTCGATGGAGAGGGGTGAATGAGTCAATCGCAGTTTCAATTTGCCGACCTAGAGTCTCAGCGGCAGTCTGTGGATCGTCTCCGTCATAAATGTATCCACGAATGAGCACCTCTAGAGAGGCTAGTTTACGCCCGTCAGACCGGTGCTGTCGCCGTTCCCCTTCGGGGAGCATCGCGATAAAAGGCCAGTCATTTATCTCGTGCATATAGACCCAAAATCGTTGACAGTTGCCTGCGTCTACATCTGTGTTAGCAACTAGATGGTCTACTAGTGCTTCTAAAATCTGTGTACGTCTAGTCGGCATAGTATATCTCCACTCCTACGTCACAAATTCCATATGGTGAGAATAGCCCTTCATCTGTGACAAGCGTGACAACTTGAGAACGATGCACCTCAAGGTTGGACGATGCATCAGCAAACGCAGTAACAACCTGTTCAACATCGCGAGCAAGGAGTTCTGAGTCTTGAAGAGAATCTTCAACTGCGGTGTGTACGTATCCACGAATGGTCATGGTAAGAGACTTAAGGGGAGACTGAGATTGAGATTGATCAAACTGTTCACGGGGAGTCACTCCTAAACAAAGAGTGGGAAAGTCATTGATATCGTCTAGATACTTGCATGATCGATGCACCTGTGAAACTGTTGTGTTGTATCCACTCTCTTGAGAGATCAAACGAAGTTTGTCAGCTAGGTAGTTTACGATTTCTGTACGTCTGGCCATATCTCTCTCATCATAGCTTCTACAGACCCAGCCCTGGCTTGAAGTTCTTGGAAAGGGATATTATAACGATGATTCCACCAGTACCACTTAAAAATCCATTTACAAATTTGCCAATCTGTAACTACTAAAAAGTTGTCATCAAACCATTGTCTACAAGAGGCAATAGTTGGTAAGTCATCTTTTATAACTTCACAATACTCGGTCTCAGTTGGGACATGATTTAGATGGAGAATAGACTCTCCAGGTAGGCACTGATTACCGTCAGCATCAATTGGAATACCAATATCGTCATAACCTACAGGTGGAGTACCAGGCCAGTAATAGTTTCCTGACTGTTCATCATCTGTACTTGTTATATAAACAAGAGGTCCATACGTAAAAGCCAATTTTACCCCCAAATAGCTGTAATTTGTTCTGCGACAGTAGCGTTGTTGGCAACAATACCATCATACTCTGCTGTTCTAACTTCCTTATAACCATACCAATCAACAATAGCTTCTTTCACAGCAGCTTCTGTTTTGTAAATATGTTTAATCTCAAACCAAAGTGAAGCAGCGTTAACGGTAGGTAAATAGTCTTGGATATTATCATTAAACTCAGTTTCATGGGGAGAATAGTCTGGATGATATACACAAGATGAGTCAATACAAAGAGTGGCATTAGCAGCATCTCTTGGAATACCGGTAGTTGAATCATACTCAGTTGGATGAGTGCCGTCCCACCAGTAGTTACCGCTACCATCTGTCTCGTGTCTAAGATTCCAAGTTATACCTTTATAAGTCCACTTTGTGTCAGGAAACGTTGGATTTATTCGCCACCAACTACCTTCTAAATCATCAAGTTGGTGTGTGTTAACAATATTGTTAGCACCAGCGTTATCCCAACGATATTGATTTACATACCCTCTAAATTCAGAGCGATCCGCAAAAGATCCCCCGCTTCTGCCTGTCCATAGCTCTAGATTCTTTACTTTATCAGCCTTGCCAATGAAAGTTACAATTTCAGGAACATAAGCCACGTTCTCTCCAGGATCAACGGTTCCTAAAGACCCAATAGGACAGCCCGCTAGTCCTACCTGAGAAGATTGAGGCAGATTACAGTTAAAAGCAACGTCAAAACCTTCTTCAGCCGCTACATACTGAGCAGTAGCAAGAGCCATACCTAATTGAATACAAACTGTTTGAGTCTTTTTTAAGTCAGTATCTACTGTCATACAGTTGTCATACATGTCCTCTGAAAAAGCTGTAGGTACTGACCAATACAAAGCTAGAGGAGCGGTATTACATAGCTCAGCATAGTAAGTAAAGTTATCAGCAACTAGGTTAGCATTTACAGTCCCACCATCGGAAATAAACTGAGTAATCCTATCCTCTCTAGACTGAGCCCAAACAGCTAATTGAGTCTGCATCTCAGAAGGCATTTCGTTCACCCTAAAAAGAAACTCAGTCCCAGCAGGTGTAACATTTGCTACAGCTGCTAAAATGTTTGCCTTTGTTGATTCAGGTACTGAAACACCTGTGTCAAATGTAATCGGTGTAACTCTTTTATTCTCAATAAAGTCTTTAATAGAGTTAATCGAAATGCTTTCAAAATCTGCCATTTAGGTCTCCTTAAAATATGACTAGCTCTTCATGAGCTAAATTTTTCTCATAGCAACCTATCCCTAACAAGGTGTTGCCGTTATCTAATAATCCATTTTGTTCAATATTTTCTAAAATGAGAGGGGTGCTTGCTGTAACAAACTCTCTACATTTATGTAGAGCATCCCATCCAGGCCCACCATTGAACATTTTTTCTAAGTCACCCTCAGACGACATCAAAACCACAAATACAACCCATTTCATGATTTTCTCCCTTGTAAAAAATTTTTGAAACGTAAAGGGAGACGGTTCAAAACTTAAGTCTATAATACTCTTCCCTTTAAGGGATGTCAAGAACTAACAGTGATTTTTGAAATTTCCCAGTTCGAGGCCGTATGGAGGTGCACAGATACCCGTGCATCCTCCAAGTCTTACTAACCGCCCCCTGACCCCCCGCCGGGCTAAGCCCTTGATAACAAAGGAAAATAAAAATGATAAGTCATTGAAAACATTGGAAACTTTTTTCGCTTTGCCTCTTGATTTATAGGGCAAGATACCCTATATATAATATATAAGGTTTTAAAGGAGACTTCCAAATGGCAAAAATTCGCTCTCACAAGATCCGCTCTGCGATCCTCAAGGAATATAACCATTGTTGCGCGGCTTGCGGTTGCGCTGATCGTGAGGCACTTGCTATTGACCATGTTGTCCCACAAGCCCTTGGCGGTTCTGATGAACTGGATAACCTGCAGGTCCTTTGCGTGGTCTGCAACTCGCAAATTAAAGGCAAGGTTCAAACGCCTCGCCTCGATCCGCGTCAACCAATTTGGGATTGCCGCAAATGGAAAAAAGGGCGCATGGAATTACGCGCAATGATTAACGGAATGAAAGGATAAAAAGCCATGAATATCAATGCTTTAGAAACTCGCGACCTGCCAATGCTCACCGATAATGAGATCAAAGCGCTGGTCACTCGCCTGCTCACCTCAAATATTCGCCGTGATCTGCTCGGCGCGGTTATGGCTGAAGAAGAAACCCGCAATTCTGATGCGCTTCTTTCTTTCGGCTTCGATGACGATCAAGACCTCTAGGAGATATCACCATGTCAATTCATGCTTTCATCGTTTTTAAAATTTTCTTTGCCATCAACTGCATTGGCGGATTCCTGCTGATGATCTTTGGCGCGGGATTGATTGAATCGCCAGATACTGTCACCATGCTGATCGGCGTCATGGTCACTATAATCGGGATCTTATCCTTTATCACTTTTGGAATTCTGCTCGCTCAGCGGGCAGAATAATCCAACAAAAACAAACACTTACGAGGCAGCGGCCCCTGCAGGCTAACCCCTTGATTTTATTGCGTTTTTCGGCACGAAAAATGTTCTCTATGCGACTACGAATCACCTAAATGCGACATGCGTATATCCAGATTTTACCCCCTCGCTAACCCATTGATTTTATTAGCCTGCCGCTAAACCCTTGAAAACATTGACAAATAAAAATGCTAACCCATTGAAAACATTGGAAACTTTTTTCACTTTGCCCCTTGATTTTTAGGCTAAGAAACACTATATATAATATATAAGATAAATTAAACAAAAGGAATACAAAATGACTTTTCACAATATCGTAATCTTCGACTTAGATGGAACTACCATTGATAGCACTCATCGTCAAGCCACTCTTGCCGATGGAACTCTTAATCTTGCCGCTTGGAAAGAAGCGGCAACGCCTGAAAAAATCTTTCAGGATACTGTTTTACCTCTTGGTTATCAGGTCAATCGCATTGGCAAAAAAGCCTATACCATTATCTGCACAGCACGCAATATGAGCGATGCAGACTTTGAGTTTTTAATGGATAATGGAATCAATGTTGATAAAATTATCTCAAGACCTCATGGCAATAATGAGCCAGATGGTGAATTGAAAAAGAAACAACTCAACAGTTTCTTGTCACTCAAACAATTCAAACATAAAAATAAGATCATGTTTGATGATGCTTCTTCTGTAAGATCAATTTTAAGAAAAATTGGTATCACAGTTATTCATCCTAACAAAATCCAAGAAAGGATTGCTTAATCATGTTTGGGATTATTGGATCAGTCTTGGTCATCTTGCAAATGGCTTGCCTATCTCTTGGCGCGCCTACTCATACCGCTTTTTTATTCGGCTTAATTGCCGCTATTTGCTGGATCTTTCATGCTCTTGAGCGCAACGATAAATCGCTTTTGTTTGTTAATGTTGCGGTTGGCGGTTTCGCGTTCTATGGGTTAATCCCATAGGCGTGACCGCGCCAGCAGTTGTTCTACGATTTATGGTTAAAAGTCAACGACTTATGAGGCGCCGGCCCGCAAGGTCGTAAGTCATTGTTTTAATTAGGTTTTTTATGCGATTTTTTTTACATTTTGTTGCGATTAGAACACTAATAGTCGGTTAGAGGACAGAAAGTTTTTTAAATCTGATGTATAACTAATTTATCAAATGAAGTTAAACCCCGTTTTCTAGGAGATTGAATATGAAAACACCAAACTATACCGCTGAAATGACCGCTCGTCTTGTTGAAGAATACCAAAATGGTATGAGCGTTGACGATCTAGCAAATATGATGGACAAATCAGTCCGTTCTATTCGGTCAAAACTTGTTCGTGAGGGTGTTTATGTGGCAAAACCAAAAACCACCGCTCGTAAATCTGATGAACCTACCAAGAAAGAATTATTGCGTGAACTTGAGGATATCGCCCCAATTTCTTGCGATGGCTTGATGGGTGCTACCAAGGAGGCTATTAATGAACTCTTATCCTATTTCCAAAAAGCGAATTAAACCTCGCAACCCATTTCATAGCGATCTGCGGGTAATGCGCTCGCAGATCGTTCAATCCAAAAAACGCAACTCTAAAAAGGAGAGAAAGCATGAAAAGAAAATTGTTGCTGATCAAGGCTATTGAGTCGCATTGTCGCTTTCGTTTTTCTCGCTGGCAGATTATAAGGATGCTTCGTCATGATACTAATACGCTTAAAAAGATTTCGCGGTTTGTCCAAAAAGCCGAAAAAATCACAGGCAAAAAATATCCCAACGCAGGTAATCACCTCACGCGTGAGCGTCGCAACGCTGCATAATAGAAGGGCGTTTTACCCAATTAAATCAAAGGGTTAGGGCGCCCCGGCCCGCAAACGGCTAACTCATTGAAAACATTACGAAAAAACTTTGCATTTTGTTGTTTTTGAGACACTATTAGTCGGTTACAGGACATACTTTTCTGATAAATATGCTATAACTATATTATAATAAAGAAACAGAGATAACTGGATCGCAAGATAGGCTTAAGAGGCACTGAATATCTCACCAACTATAAGGAGGTCATAATGACCAAAACATTTTACACCGCTGGCAAAGTCTGGCATAACACAAAATTTCAATTCCTAAGAGACACTCTTGGCTTGCCTGTTAAGGCTCGCTGGATTGATCTTGACAATGACAGCGATTTCGTTCTTAACCATAAAGACAAACTTTGGAATCTTTGCTATGAAGATGTAAGAGATAGCGATTTCGTTCTGATGTATTCTGAAGATTTCAACGAAGAACAGCGCGGTGCGCTTGTCGAAATCGGTATGGCTTTTGGTTTCCAAAAACCAGTCTATGCCGTTGGTCGCTGTAAGACAATTTCACCAAATGAAATTTCTGATGTTGCCTTTACTCACTTCCCAAACTGGACTTGGCTTCCAACCAATGATCTAGTCGAAGGCGCAAAAATGGCTTTGCGTATCGAAAAACAAAAAACTGAACTTCTCAAGGAGATTGCATAATGCCTTATATTCCTGAACCACAACGCTTTGAAGCCGACAAAATTATGCGTGAAGAAGGCTTCATGCAATATGTCCCATCCAATGCTGGTGAATTAAACTATATCGTCACCACGCTGATTGACAACTATCTCAACAATGTTGGCATCCGCTATGCCCATGTTAATGAGATGATAGGCGCGTTGGAATGTTGCAAACTTGAATTGTATCGCCGCATTGTTGCGCCGTATGAGGATCAGGTCGCAGATAAAAATGGGGATGCGTATTATTCGCATCTACCAGACCCAGGGTCAGATTATTAAATCAAAACAAGGACTTACAGGGGGCCGGCCCGCGGCCCGTAACCCATTGATTTATAACGATATTTTATTTGCATTTTGGCGAGATTTGGACACTATTGGTCGGAATAAGACAAGACTTTTATGATAAATCTGCTATAACTATATCATACAGTGACAAACACGAGGAAAAAATGTCTAACTATTTGATTTCGCTTCACAATCCTGCTTATGGCATCACTCTTTTCAAAGATGGCTGGACAGGTAATCACCGCCTCGATGATGACGGATTGCCTACTGCTCGCCTTAATGAGTTTCATCGTGAATATGGCAAGCATGGGTGGATTGTGACTTTCTGCTCTAATCTGACCATGTTTGATGATCGCCGCACTTATCTGGTCGAACAAATTGCTCAAATACTAATGGGCATCAAAAAACTTGACTTCTTCCCAACTCGCGCTATGGCGCAAGACTTGGGCATCAATTCAGGTTGGACAGAAATTTTCGCGGTTGATCTTCCTCAACTGCGTGGCTACCAAGGGCAAGCCGTTAGAATTTGCAAGCGGCATAATTGGAATTATGCCAAAATACAAGATTGGATTAAAGCCACTTGCCAAGCCAATTTTGCGGCTGACTCTTGGGCTGAATACAAATATGGGGAAAAGGTTTTCCGCACTTCCCCTTTCAATGGACGCTATAACTTGGAGGTTTCCCATGTCTAAAAAAATGTTGCCTGTTTGGGGTTGTGAAAATTGCGAATTGATCGTTGAGACTGTTGGTCTCGAAGATGCCACCGCTTGTAATGAATGTGTTGACTGTGACGAGGGCGAAATTGTCGCTCTCGATCACCCTGCCGCTTGGTCTTGGGAAGATCAAGACGAGGGTCAACCCGATTGGGCGCAAGAATGGCACGACTTTGATCCAGACTGTTAGGGGGTTGTTATGCGTGATCTATGGATTGAATTAAATCAAAAAGCCGAAACACTGCACAAGCAAGGCAAGCGCGTTGCAGTTATTTTAGAGGGTCGTGATGGTGCAGGCAAATCTGGAACAATTCGGGAACTCACTCGATACTTGCCGCCATATGCTCACAGCGTGATGCGCTCATTTATGCCAACAAAAAAGATGATGAAACATTGGCTCAGCGAATGGGAAAAACTGCTTCCGCGTGAAGGCGAGATTAGGTTTTTTGATCGCTCTTGGTATTCTCGCGCTTTGCTTCAACCTGTTATGGGTTGGTGCACCGAAAAGCAATATCAAAACTTTATGGATCAGGTTATTGAATGGGAACTTTCACAAGATGTTCACTTCATCAAAATCTGGCTTTCGGTTGATGAACTCAAACAGCGCACCTTGCTTGAACGCCGTGCATCTGATCCCTTGCGCTATTGGAAACACTCGCCAAATGATGCGATTGCCGCTAGCAAGTTTGAGGAACTTACAGTCAAAAAAGATGCTATGTTTGCGCTCTCAAATGACTGGCAGATTATAGACATGGACAACAAAGATCAAGGCAGATATGAAGCCGTCAAAACAGTCGTTAATTCTCTGTGAAATCAACGACTTAGAGCGGCCCGGAAAATTGCTAACCCTTTGAAATCATTGACAAAAATAATTTCATTTTGTCGCAAAAGAAACACTATTGGTCGCTTCTAGCAAAGACTTTTTATTTATTCTATGCTATAAATAATCATAATCAAGATTAACTCTAACTAGGAGGTTGCTATGAAAGCACCAAATTACACAGCAGAGGCGACTGCTAAAATCATCGCCGACTATCAGTCTGGTTTGACTGTTGAGCAAATCGCAGAAGCGATTGACAAGAGCGTTCGCTCTGTTCGTTCCAAATTGGTTCGGGAAGGCGTTTATGTTGCCGCACCGAAAAAGGCTTCTCGGAAAAACGATGAGCCTACCAAAAAGGAACTCTTGCTCGAACTTGAGCAGGTTGCCCCTTTTGAGGTCACTGGCTTCATGGGTGCTACTAAAGCATCAATCCAAGACTTGATTGCTCACTTCAAGTCTTAACCACTACTGAAAAAGAAGCGGCAGTTATGCCGCTTTTTTCTTGACAAGATTGTTCAATAAAATCAAGCACTTAGCGGGTCCCGGCCCGCTTTTTCCATTTTGTCAATGAAAACAATGCTTTACCTGCTACAATTAATCTAAAAAAATCCACAAAATCAAGGTGTTAGCGCACCCCCCTCGAACTTACGAAGCAAAGTTAATGTTGCGTGGTGAGTGCGCTCCTGCGCCAGAGTGGAAAGGCGATTGTCAAGTAGAAAGTCAAAGTACATTGTCGAATGGAAGGACTTAAAATGAAAGTCTAGGCGCGTAGCGCCAGTAGTAGTTCGACGATTGTCAAGTAAAAAGTCAATGTGAATCCGTTATTTTATAGAAAAAACTTAAAGTCACTTTTCGCTTGCTTTGTGGGGTCAAATTTGCTATAATGGGTTCATCAAGACAGAGAGAGCATTGAGTCAGTCTAGCAGATAGGCAAAAAAGAAGACACTTTAGACTTGCTTAATGGCTCAAACAATGCTAATATCACTTATAACAATCAGAGAGAAGGAGACTGCAACATGGCAGCACAACAAAACTACAGCGCAGAGATGACCGCTCAAATCATCTCAGACTACCAAAACGGTTCTTCCGTTGAGGACATTGCTACCGCTATCGACAAATCAGTTCGGTCAGTACGTTCCAAACTCGTGCGCGAAGGCGTGTATGTAGCAAAACCAAAGGTGAAGTCCAATCGTGAGATGGGACCAACCAAAAAAGAACTGCTCCGTGACCTGGAAGGAACAGGCTTTGACGTCAGCGGCTTTGAAGGTGCCACTAAGGAAGCCATCACCCGTCTGATCGCAATGGTCAACTAATCTAAGGGGACAGGTGTAAGCCTGTCCCTTTTCTTTTGCAAAGGAAAGATACATGCCTGGTATTAGGTTTTCGTTTATTAGAGACGAAGCACAAGAATCTTGGGTTGATCGGGTCGAAGACCTGCAACCACAAACAGATGCGGCTTACATTTGGCACAACGAACAAGTGAAGCCAACACGTGAAGGTCTTCACGTACTGTTTGACCGCTTCATTTCGAGCACTGGTCTCGTAGAAGACGAAGCGGAAGAAGAGTAGCCGCTAGCGCCAGTGCAAATACGAAGTACAATCTCGATTTGCCTGGCACCTTTCCCCCATGTGTCCAAAAAGTGTCTAGTCTATGGCTAGACCCCTCCCCACCCTGGTATAATAGCACAAAAAATAGCCATCAAGCAACTGAACAGTGGCTCCCTACGGTCGCCACGCACAAAAAAAGGTCAATTTCTCTGCTTTTTGGCAGGAAATGACAAATAATCTTCAAATAATATCAAAAATAGTAGAAAACTAGCATAAAAACGTAGTTTTTTAGTGCTATGGCACCCAAAAAATGAGGAAATAGGTTGGCGCGAGGTCGCCAAGGGCAGCCCCAAGCGAACTCCGTTCGCGAGCTGACGAACAAACTTTCCATCTGCTGCC
>Ga0070749_10001290_pt1 | contig 17011 bp, 20 predicted proteins | sample VirMetDEL_Nov_18_FD_75180 | JGI IMG/M metagenome (GOLD analysis project Ga0070749, IMG submission 75180) | Aqueous microbial communities from the Delaware River and Bay under freshwater to marine salinity gradient to study organic matter... | ecosystem: Environmental > Aquatic > Marine >...
CCCCATGCACTGGAATAGCAATTGATTTGGCAAACTGCGCCTTGCCTCGCGAACCGCTGCACAACATGCATTTTTCGCATGTTGTGCGTTTTCCGGCTTGTTCAGACGCGGGGCAAAGTATTTCATGGTTTTTGTCTATTTCTGCAATAGATTCAACAGTCCGATAGGTGCGCAGCCCCTGCGACCATGCAAGCCGCGCCTGTTCTATGGTGTCGGCCGATAGCATGCAAAAATCTGAATACTCTAAAAATTGAGTATTTAAATTATTTTTGTCGGCGGCTAACAACTGATGACTGTATCCAGTCCAGCCTGCGCAGTCTTTTAGTAGATCGCGCCAGATATCGGCAGGAACAGCCGCGGGATCACCATACGAGCCTATCCTAATAATCCGGCCCCGCCCTAATTTGCCCAATTTATCCGATCGGGCTGTTTTGTACCCGCCAGCTATATATGTTCTAAAGATGGACTGCGGGCCTAATAACAGCACATAACAAGATCGCCCCGCAGCCGTTCCGCGAAAAGTAAACAAGCTTTTTTCCGTTCCTTTGTGGATACAATCCCCACAAATACCGCGATCATTTCCCCATCGATTAGCGCTGATAGGGTCAAGATTAGCGTTTAAAATCCAAGTCTGAATCATACTGCCCGTTTTTTGGTTGCTGGTTCCATCGGTAGCAATACAAACAATATCAGTCTGGTTATCTAGCTGACTTTTGCCTTGGTAAATAATCATTTGATTCTCTCGTTTCAAATTAAAGAAATAAACAAAGCCGCGGACGTTATTGTCTGCGCCCCTTAATTCTACTAGGGGCGTTTTGTTTTGTGCAAGTGCGAAAAGAAAAAAACTTGAATATTTATTATCTAAATAAACAAAGATTTTTTGATTTTGTATATCTCCAATCAAGTAAGTTTAATTATTTAAATAATTCGGATTATTTGGATTATTGGGATTATTCGGATTATTCGGATTATTCGGATTATTCGGATTATTTTGGCAGCGGCCAGCGGCCAGCCAGTAGTAGCGGTGGCTAGTAGTGGAAAGTAATGGGGGGAGGGTATTTAATGAATTTGACGCGCAAGTAAAAACAAAAAACCCCAGCATCCTTAACAGGAACTACTAAGGTCTATTTGAATACTGCTAATCTTTGTTGACTTGGGGGAGGGGGGCGGCAGGCCGGAAGCAGGAGTTTTTCAAAACCTTAAGCCTGCCACTTGAGAATCAAATGAAACAAGTTGAACTTACCTCAAAAATATCTTGCCTGTCTAGCTTTATTTGACTAGTGTCATTTCTTACTTCTCCTTGGTCAGGAGGGGCCACTTAATGCGTTTGACGCGCAAGTGGTTAATTTTAAACCCTTTTATAGAGAATCAACCGCATGAAAGCCACTTTAATTGACTCTATGGGCAGTGATTTAACTGTAGTTAATGCGGCCCGCGTTAGTTTTGGCAAGAAACGCGCAGTATTTGACCCAATCAAGGATGCGCGACTTATCCGTTACTTGGCAGAGCATGATCATATCAGCCCATTTGGTCATTGTTTTGCCAGTTTCCATGTACATGCCCCTGTATTTGTGGCCCGCCAGCTAGTTAAGCACAAATTCTTGCGCTGGAATGAAGTCAGCCGCCGTTACGTGACCTCTATTCCATCCTTGATGGAGTTAGACCGCGACTCTTGGCGCAAACAGTCGCCAGACAAGAAACAAGGGTCTGACGGCGATTCTAAAGCGTTTGTACCCGCCGAATTGCAGCATGCAATACATAATACGTATCTGCAGAGTCTGCAATGCTATAAAGATTTATTGGAAGAAGGCGTTGCAGCAGAACAGGCCCGCATGGTTTTGCCGCAATCAATGATGACCGAATGGTATTGGTCAGGCTCTCTAGACGCATGGGCCAATATGTGTCTATTACGAACGGACAAACATGCTCAACAAGAATCACAGGCTATCGCTCTGGAGATTTCGGACGCGCTGCAAGATATATATCCGTATTCTTGGCAGGCGCTTGTTACCAGAAAAACTCAAATATCAGATAAGGAGGCGTAAATCTATGATGGATCTAGCAAACCTTAGACTAAAGGAAAGAGACTTGGAAAAACTGCTGCTCAAATGCCAGCGCCAGCCGGATGAGGTTCTTGTACAGGGGAAAGCCTACTCTCTTAAGTACAAGGACATCCAACCCCTTGTGGCCAATGAGCTTTCCTACACCAAGGCAGAGATTGAACTGTCAGAAGATGTGCGCTATCGGCATCTGGTGCAAAAAGCTGATTTTACGTAATGGAATCTTCATATTTAAAAGTCTTGCAGCTAGCAGACTCTTTACTTGTAGGCGGCACAAGTACTTGCCGCATTGATTGTGTAGACTGTGGCGGCAGAAATACACTCACTATCTCCATTTTAGCAGGAAAAGTGGTGTGGAACTGCTACAAGGCCAATTGCGCCCTGTCTGGCGCAAAGAAAATAGATGCGGCCAGCAAGCCATTGGCCCAAGTACAGGCGTTTGTAAGTCAAACTACTGCGCCTGTTGCGCCGCCTAGAGGCATACCTATGCCTGCAGTGCTGTCTAGTCCCGCCAACCATCCTAAAGTGCTGGATTTTCTGGCACAGAATGGTTGCGGGCCAGCATATGCCGACAGCCTATGTCGCATTGCGTACGATCCTAAGCAGGACAGAGTGTTATTTTGTGCGCCCGATATGTCTGGCGCTTCCGGTAAGTCATTGCAGGCATGGCGCAAGCCTAAATGGCTTATTTATGGAGATCGTCAACCTTATTTTATTGTTGCGCCGCGCATTCGGTCAACTACTGCCGTACTGGTGGAGGATGCACTAAGTGCCTGCGCCATTGCTAGCTGCGGCGCGGCAGGCATTGCGATCCTAGGTACAAATATGGATACGTTTACGGCGTCTGCGCTCAAGAAGTTGCCGTATTATCATTACACTATTTGTTTGGATAGTGACGCAGGCCGCAAAGCTATCCAGATCAAACTGCAGCTACAGGCTGCACTCACCAATGCTACGGTATCTGTGCGCTTGCTCACAGGCCCAGACCCAAAGCATATGACTGACCAACAACTAAAGGATATATGCAACCACTGAAATGCAAGGTTATTCCAGATGAAATTACAGATCATGTTTCCAGTATTTTTGATTATTCATTTACGGATGGAGAGAGTACTTTTGTACCTCCTAAGTTTGACGCGCAAGAAATAGGGGAAGACTTCCAGATTGGCTTAATTGTTGGCCCCAGTGGTACAGGGAAGTCTACTATTTTGCGGGAATATTTTGGGGAAGAGCCAATTGTAGAGTGGGATTCATCAAGAGCTATTTGTTCACATTTTGATTCCCCCCAAGACGCAGAAGAGAGGCTAGGCGCAGTAGGATTAAACAGTATTCCTGCATGGGTCAAGCCTTACCACGTACTATCAGAAGGAGAGAAGTTTAGAGCTAGAGTTGCCAGATTATTAAAGTCTGGCGCAGTCATTGACGAATTTACCAGTGTAGTAGATAGGCAGGTAGCTAAAGCTTGCAGCTATGCCACCCAAAGGTACCTCCGTACCAAAGGATTGCGCCGCATAGTATTTTGTACGTGTCATTATGACGTTGTTGAATGGCTTGCGCCAGATTGGGTGTTTGACACTTCAGCCAAAGAGGGGCATTTGTCCACAGAAAGGTCAGTTCGGCGGCCCGAAATCGTCTTGGAACTCCTACCTGCTTCCTCCAAAGCTTGGTCAATGTTCAGCACGCATCACTATCTCGACTCAAACATCAATAAAAGTGCTAGATGCTGGCTAGCAGTTTGGGATGGGACAGTTGTAGGATTTACCAGTGCGCTTGCATTCCCTAGCGGAACAGTAAAGAACGCATGGCGCGGACATCGTACGGTTGTACTGCCAGAATTCCAAGGTTTGGGTCTAGGCGTACGCATCAGTGACGCCGTAGCGTCCATATTTACTTCACAAGGCTGTAGATTCTTTTCTAAAACGGCCCATCCAAGAATGGGGGAGTACAGGGAGAGATCCAACTTTTGGCGGCCTACATCTAAAAACAAGAAACAAAGAAAGGATTATTCTCTTAAACAGGCTAACAACAAGCACTCTATAGCTATGCTCACCAGACATGCTGATAGACTATGTTATTCACATGAATTTATAGGAGTACGTAATGAAAGCTAGATTTATTGTCGCGCTAGATTTTGACGCCCAAGGCCGCTGGGGCAATGCGCCACAAGAAGAAGAGGCCAAGATCCAGAATGTCCGATTCAATCTGGAAGAGGCATTGCAGGCTTTTGTAGCCGACAATAGCCATCTGTTACCCATTAAAAGCTATAGTCTTGTATTGCGCGAACGCCGTGGCTCAGAGACTACAGATTTAACTAAACTGAAGTTGCGCCGCTCTTAAGGCGCTACTCTTTAATCAGATTAATCAGAGAATCAAGATGCTTCCATTATTAGAACAGAAAGTCTTACTGTCCTTGTGCGACAAATCTTTTTATGCCGCCAACAAGTCCATGCTGTCGCCAGAGTTGTTCCAAGGCCCATTGCGCGACATATACACTTTGATTGTAGATAGCTACCAAAAGATGCCAGAGGTAGCTAGCCTCAACAAATCAGAGATTATGGTTATATGGGAAATAAAGAACCCACTTTCTTCAAATGCGCAGCGCCAAGAGTTTTCCGTATATCTGGATGACGTATTTACGGCAGGCGCAGATTTAAAGCCGGAACTTTTGAATTTGTATATCCAGAATCTTTGGGAGCGCCATACAGGCCATAAAATTGCCTCATTGGGGTTGTCAGTCGCGGAAGGTGATAAAGAGGCGCTGACACGGCTTATAAAGCTTCTAGAGGACAGACGCAACGGTTTTATGCCGACAGATTTTGGTGACCCTACCACTCAAGACTTGGATGTATTACTTGGATTTGCCAGTGATGACAATAGATTCAAGTTCAACATAGAGAGTCTGTCACGCCATGTGTTTGGCATTGGCCCCGGAGAGTTCGGCGTAATCTTTGCGCTCCCAGAAACAGGCAAGAGTGCCTTTGCGCTTTCTTTATGCTGTGCGCCCAATGGTTTCTGTGACCAAGGCATAAAGGTCTTGTATCTAGGCAATGAAGAGCGTACGGAACGCATGATGTTGCGAGCCATCCAATCCTACACAGGTATGACCAAGGATGAGATTTCTGCTAACCCTAAAAGGGCCAAGGCTATTTTCTCTAGGATTGCAGACTTGCTTGTAATGAATGATGTGCAGGATTGGGACTTGACGCGCATAGAAGCCTACATAGAGCATATTGACGCGCAAGTAGTTGTATTGGATCAAGGTGACAAGCTTCATCTAGCCAACAATACAAACTATAGCGCCTCCCATGAACGGTTGCGCGAACTATTCAAGAGTTTGCGGGAACTGGCAAAGAGGCGCAATTGTGCGCTACTTACGGTATCTCAGGCCAGTGCAGAAGCTAAAGGACGTACAAGGCTATCTCCATTTGATATGGAGGGTTCCAAGATTGGCAAGGCGGCAGAGACAGATTTGATTATAGGAATAGGCAAACATGAGGCTGGAGACATTGATGATTCAGAAGTAGACAACAGCCGCTATCTTACTGTTTCTAAAAACAAATTGTCTGGCTGGCACGGCACAATCATTGTACAGATAGAGCCAGAGATATCCAGATACATAGTGTAGCTTCCTACTTATTTTTAATTATTTTTTGGCTGGGGCCACTTTTTTCTTGTCATAGTACAGAAAAGAGAGTAGGCTCTGGCCCCAGACAGTTTGGGGCGTTTTTTATAATATATTTATAGTTACTAATAGTTTTTAGTAGATTAAAGAAATCTATAGATATCTATAAATATCCAGAATATCCAGATATTACCAGAAAGATAGATGCCTGTTAAAGATGTTTTCTCTTCAAATAGACTATTAAGTCAATTCTCTTCTTTTAATGGACAGATCCACAGATATCCACGTACTGGGCGGTTTGAGCTTATCGTGAAAGGCTGGGGCGATGAGTTCGTCCATGAAGGTGCATGGACGTTTGAGCGCGAAATAAAGTACATTGTGCGCGACTTACCGCTGACGGCCCATTATCTCCATACAATAAAGAACCATCCTAAAGTACCTAGCGTACAACGTTGTCTGTCTGGGTACATAAAGGGGCTAGAAAAACGCTCCCTAGATTCGTACTTGGGCACAGTGGATTGGAACAAGAAGGTAATGCGCCAAGTGGCGCAAGCTGTTTTGCAGTCTGATGTACAAGTAACCTTCTTCAATAAACAATTCCCGCTGACAGAATTCTCTATTTCTTACAAGTTTACTCCCAAGAGCGTTCTGTTTCCTTTATTTAACACTTTTGTGGAGAAAGACGCCTAAATGCCGCAAGAGAAAGAATCAGACAATCCTATGTTCTGTAATAGGTGCAATACTAACTACATGTACGCTCTAGATGTGATTTGTACCAATACAGAAACTAATATGCCTTTCCGTATGTGTGAACGTTGTAAGGAGGAGGTAGACAATACAATTTTCCAGAAGTACGAAGGCTATCATTTCTAAGAGAGAGAGCTTGTATGGACGCAACAGCTACAGAGATAAAACACTTCCCGCTAACTACAACGTTAAAATTATTAAATTGTGGCAGGGGTACCCTAGATGATCTAATGGAACGCTCTGGCGTAACCTACTCTAAGGTAGGTAAGCTAAAGGCTTTTACGGAAGAAGAGGTCAATCTGCTAAAAGAAGCAAAGACTCGTAAATTCTGGTGGCGCGATACGGAATCTCCAACAAAAGAGAAGCCCCGCAAGCAAGAATCGCCCAATGTACATCCAATGTATGTACGTATAAGCAGAGCAGACGCCCATCATGGAGAGACTATAGCCAAGAATGCTGTCCTTACCCACGGCGTACAAGGTGTGCGCGTACCGTCAGACAGATCCTTTCTTAAAGAAATAGACAGATGCGCCATTGGCTTTAAGGGCGAGGTTGTATTTGCGCGTGTATTTGATTTAAAGCCGCCGTCAATAAACTCCTTGTACACAGATGGAGGCGTGGATTTTTGGGTTAATAACATAAGTATTGACGTAAAAACGTCTAGTAGAAAAAATCCGGATTTATTGTTTGACTCTGTTGACAATTTCAGTTCTGATATAGCTTGTCTGATTGAGGCAGACAAGGAAGATGAAGATTTATTCATCATACATGGATGGATTTGCCGGAAAGACTTTATTGCGAAGGCACAGATACTTAAAGTTGGCCCCGGTAAGCGTCTATACGTAACTTCTAGGGATCTACAACCGATTGAAAGGTTGTGGCGGTATTTAAAGGAACACCAGAATGACTATCAGACTACCAGAGCAGTTTCTGCCCGCAATATGCGTGGACATAGAGACAACTGTACAGATTGACCAAGAGAGAGGGATTAAAGACAACTCGCCTTACAATCCCCTAAATCAAATTGTTTCCGTACACTGGCGCTCAATTGATGCGCACGGTACGCTAGGCCCGGCCAGCAGCATTGTGATCTTTCACAAGGAACTTGCGGCTACCCAAGAAGAAATTGCAGCTTCCTTACAAGAATTTGTAAAAGATTTGCGGGCAGCCAAAACCTTTGTGGCCCACAATGCCAAATTTGACTTGGCGTACTTGCATGAATTTATGGGCGCTAGTGATTTGCCGCGCCAAGTTTGGTGTACGATGGTGGCAGAATACGTACTTGCACGCGGGGTACGTACTGCGCTCTCGCTGGAACAGACCGCAATGCGGCGCGGCACTTCACTAAAGAAGACAGACCTAGTAAACAATCTGTTTAAGAGCGGCGTTGGGTTTGAGGAGATACCTCTAGATATTGTTGTAGAATATGCGGATGCTGACGTTCTTTCTACCGCTCAAATATTCTTGCAGCAACTGGAGGAATACCAGACGCCGCTCAGTGAGGGTCTTGTACCTGTAGTGCAGCTTTCTTTTGATATGCTTGGTTTCCTGCAGCACATTGAAAGTAACGGCATACACATAGATTTGAACGCTCTGGAGTCTGTAGAGCAAGAATACATAGAAGAGAAGGCCCAGATTCTGGCGCGGCTAGAAGACATTTCTCGCGCAGTAATGGGTGACACGCCAATCAATTTAAACAGTGGCGCAGACGTATCTACACTTATCTATTCGCGCAAGATTGTAGATAAGGCGCTACACAAGGAAATCTTTAATATAGGCACAGATTCGCGTGGTAAGTCCTTGCGCCCGCCACGCATGACAGAACGTGAATTTACACGTACTGTGCGCCAAAATACAGAGATTGCCCGTAAGACGGTGGCCCACAATTGTGCGGCCTGCAATGGATTTGGCAAGATTAGAAAAACTAAGAAGGACGGCACACCTTTTAAGAAAGAGAACAATTGCCCTAAGTGTGCTGGCGCTGGCATCATCTTTGTTGATACGCGAGAAGTCGCGGGTTTGCGTCTTAGCCCAGACTCTCCAGAAGATGCTAGCGCCCACGGTTTTAAGACAGATAAATCTACCCTCAAGAAACTGCAGGCCAAGGTGGCCCACTGGGAAGAAGGCAATCCGCGCAAGTTAATTGCCCAAGAGTTTCTGGAGGGTCTGAGCCGCCTTAATGCCGTCAATACCTACCTAGACTCCTTTGTGCGCAATATAAAGCATTGGACACGTACCAATTCGCTTTTACATGCCCAATTTAATCAGACAGTTACAAGAACTGGCCGCCTGTCTTCTTCCAATCCTAACTTCCAGAATCAGCCCAAGAGCGGCAAGTTCCCTGTGCGCAAATGCGTAACGTCTCGCTGGGCCAATGGAGGCAAGATACTGGAAGCAGACTTTAGCGGCCTAGAATTTAGAGTAGCAGGCGAATTGAGCCGTGACCCGCAGATTATTGATGATATCAATAACGGCAAAGACGTTCACAGTCAGACGGCCTGTATTATCAATCAATGCGCATTATCTGAGGTTACAAAGGATATGCGCCAAGCTGCAAAAGCCTATACCTTTGCGCCTTTGTATGGCGGTATGGGCGCAGCAGAACCCCCCCATGTGCAGGAGTACTTTAAAGAGTACTTCAATATCTACGTACGTCTTGGTGCTTGGCATAAAGAATTAATGACAGGCGTCTTGCGCACTGGCATTGTACGTACACCTTCTGGGAGAGAATTCTCTTTTCCCGATGCACAGAGGACAGCCAATGGCAGAGTTACAAATGCCACGGCCATAGTGAACTACCCTGTCCAATCTTTTGCTACGGCGGATATAGTGCCTTTAGCCTGCGTAAGGGCGCTGCGTTTCTTTATGGATGAAGGACTACAAAGTAGAATCATTCTTACAGTGCATGACTCTATAGTTGTAGATTGCTATCCAGAAGAGGAAGACAGGGTACGTACACTACTTACTAAAGCCATGTCTGGCGTAGATGAAGAGGTTAAAACCCGATTCGGCTACGACTTGTGCTTGCCGCTAGCTATAGAAATAGTCAGTGGTATCAATTGGATGGAGACAGCCTGACTACTGCAGTGCAGTTTACTAGGCGCATCTATCATTTTTAATACACTTAAAGGTAATATGTCCAATAATCTTCCAGCTAATATACAAGACCTCACTCCAGAAATGCAGAAACTGCTTGGGACTACTGCGCCATCCGGCGGGGAGGGGGAACGCCTGCCGCAATTGAAGGTAAACTCTTTGCGCAAAGACAAACAGAATCGCCGCATCACGCAAGGGGATTTCTTTGTATCGGGCCTAGATCCTTCTGTAGCTTCTGAATTAGTATATGCTGAATCAGTTAAACTGCGCGTATTGAGCCAACTGTATCAGTGGATACATTACGATCCAGAAGAGAATAAAGTGGTCAACAAGACCATTCTGATCCCTTCATTTGGGTATGAAGCACGCGACATGAACGGCACTGTCCGCTGCGGCAAACCTGCCTCCAAGGAATTACGCGAAATGCCCAAGGCTAAACAAGCCAAGTACGCAGACATTCGCTGTTTCCGCCAATTGCGCTGTCTGGTTACGTATACAGGTAAAACAGCCGATGGGGAAGAGGTCACCATAGAGAATAGTCCTTGTATTTTGTTGCTTAAAGGGTCAAACTTCTCGCCATTTGAAGAAGATGTAGTCAAGACCTTGCCCAAGGGCAAAAACTTCTATGACTACTGGTGTGACGTTACGGCAGAAGAAAGACAGAATGGATCTGTCACTTACTACGTAATGCGCTTTAGCCCCAATTACGCGGAACCAGTGCCGCTAGACAAACCAACATTTGACACAATGGTTCATATGGCTAAACTGGTAGGCGCAGAGAATGACAGAATTGAGGCTGCGTATGATAAGGCGCTGGCACGTGAACATGGCGAACAGTCTGCTATATCGGCCCTGTCCGCATCTTCTAATGATCTTGATGATGATTTTGAAGATGAGGCGGCATGACAAAGCGCAGGCATAACCAGACTCTTTTTGAGCTACAGAATTTGCGCAGGACTTGTAACGAAATTATCAATCGCATAATTCCGTATGAGACTAAAACCTCTATTGAAGGTGATAGTGCCTTTGGTGAGGAAATTGCTAAATTCTTGGAGAAAGGAGGTGTTGTCAAGAAGTACCAAGGCGTAGACGCATTCCTTATTGGAACGGATGATGATCTTGGGCCTGCGCCAGAAGAATTACTCAGACCTTCCGTAGTACGGAATTACCAATTCGGTAAGTCCCTGTACACGTAAGTACTGGCTGCCTGACCGTCAGGCGTCAATTATAAACCTACCTAGGCGATGGACTGCTTGGGTAGGTTTTTTTGTCTCTAGTATCCAGAAACCCCCCCAAGTACATTATGTCTATCCTAGAATTACAGATCCGTACCGTCCTAGAAAAATTATCTAATAATCAACATGCTGACCTAGACGTTGACCCAGATACACTAGAAACTTACATAAAAGAGGCTACCCAAGAATTTGAGGGGGCATTGCGCAAACAGTTATTTAGAGAGCCAGAACCGTTTAGGCTGCGCATGAGTAACATTGGTCGCCCATCCTGCCAGCTACAACTAGACAATACGGATACTGTGGCGCAAACCAAAAACCCCATGCCGTACAATCACATTATGCGCATGATGCTGGGGGATCTGTCAGAGGTACTTGTAAACCTAGTTATCAAATTGTCTGGCGCAAACATTACTGGCGCAAAGACTAAAGTAGCTTGGGCGCTAGATACAGACACAGTGATAGAAGGAGAGGATGATATAGAAATAGACAATAAAGTATATGACGTAAAGTCTGCATCCCCTTGGGCCTATGATAATAAATGGTCACGCGGATGGTCATCCATTGCATCAGATGACAATTTTGGGTACGTAGGCCAATTAGTTGGTTATGCGTACGGACAGAATAAAGAGCCGGGCGGCTGGATTGTAGTCAACAAGTCTACAGGGGAAGTATCCGTAATAGAATTTGGCATGCCTGTGCGGGACATAAAGGAAGTAATCAAGGAGTGCCAGCAGACTGCGGCCCTCATTAAAGAAAATAAACCATTCAATAGATGTTTTGATGATCAAGAAGAAGAATTTAATGGTAACAAGACAGGAAATAGACGCCTTCCTGCAGTTTGTGGATTCTGTCCGCACATTAGACATTGTTGGCCTGACGCGCAACTCAAGCCACAAGCTAGGTCAAAAGCTAAAAATCCTAGGATGTACTGGTATTCTCACTATAAAGAGGAAAATTCTAATGCTGTATAGAAACTACCGCGCCATCAAGTTAGGTTACCGTTCTGGACTTGAGGCGGCTGTAGCAGACCAATTACAGAAACTAGGCGTGACAGCCGAATATGAAAGCATAAGAGTGCCATATGAAGTGCCTGTTACCTTGCGGCACTATACACCAGACTACGTATTGCCCAACGGCATAGTAGTAGAGACTAAAGGCCGCTTTACGCTGGATGATCGCAAGAAACACTTAAACATACAGGAGCAGTACCCAGACTTAGACTTACGTTTTGTATTCTCTAATCCGCTTTGTACGATACATAAAGGTAGTAAGACTACTTATGCGGATTGGTGCAACAAATACGGATTCCTGTACGCCCATAAGTTTGTGCCGAAAGCTTGGGTGGAAGAAACTATAAACGCCAAGTCCCAGTGGGTGGTGCGGCAATTCACTAAGAATAAACCCAAAAAGAAAACATGACAAAATTTGATGGCCTTAAAGACGCTAGAATTGAGTTTGTAATTGATGAAGACGCCAACATAGGCGCTAGAGTCAGTTTATACTATACGGAAGACCTAGATGAAGAATGTATTGATTATATTAAGCAAACTCTAGCAGGCATGTACGGAATGATCACTGCTGCGCTGTCCCATGAAGAGCAGTTGGAAGACATGCTGACAATTGGGGAAGCAGTGCGCCAACAGACTGATTTTGACTCACTACTGGATAGCAACATGACTGTCACGGAAGTTGAACAGTCTTCTTCTACTACTACAACCACTACTACAGGAAAGGCTAAGTATTTGATATGAAATCTGATTCTGCCGCCGTAAGCGGCGGACACAATAGTTATTATGATATACCAGAGCATGCTACGGAATTACGCCATCTTATTTCTTTTAAGTCCATGAGCAAATCACGCGGCGATATATTCAAGGCTTGCTATCGGCTTGGAGAGAAGGGCGGGATAGACGTAGAGTACGATCTTCAAAAGATGAAATTCTTTATTGAAGACTTAATAGAAATGCACAAAAGAGGGGAACACTTATGACTACTAAAAGTAATATCAATGGAGTAAGCGCCGCAGACATAGTTAAAGACTATGCGCGAGATGCCTTGTTTGATAAGTTAGGCGTGACACGGTTGCGCGAAAGCTATATGCGCGAAGAAGAACAATCCCCTCAAGATAGGCTGGCTTATGTTTCAAGCGTCTTTGCATCAAATAAAGAGCATGCCCAGAGACTGTATGATTACAGTAGCAGACACTGGCTTTCCTATTCCACTCCTATACTTTCTTATGGAAGATCTAAAAATGGACTCCCAATCTCTTGCTTCCTATCTTACTTACAGGATAGCGCAGAAGGATTGGTAGATACCCTAAGTGAAGTAAACTGGCTGTCCATGTTGGGCGGCGGCGTAGGCATACACGTAAAGATCCGGCAAGTAGATGAGAAGTCTACAGGCGTAATGCCGCACCTAAAAGTGTATGACGCTGCCAGCTTGGCCTATAGACAAGGCCGTACAAGGCGCGGATCGTACGCGGCATTTCTAGACGTAAACCATCCTGACATCCTGCAGTTCTTGGAAATGCGCAAGCATACAGGTGACCAGAATTATAGAACCCATAACCTGCATCACGGCGTAAATATTAGTGATAAGTTTATGGAGCATGTGCGCCTAGCCATGATTGACAAGAACCATGATGATAGATGGCCGCTAATTTCCCCTAATACAGGTAAGGTTGTAGAGACTATTTCGGCCAAGTATCTGTGGATGAAGATTCTGGAAACTAGGATGCTAACAGGAGAGCCATACCTTATTTTTATAGATACCGCCAATAAAAGCTTGCCGCTCTGGTTACAGACCCAGAACCTATCCATCCACGGCTCTAATCTTTGTACGGAAATATTCCTGCCAACTTCCCCTAAACGCACTGCCGTCTGTTGTCTATCCTCTGTGAACCTAGAGTATTTTGATGATTGGCGCAATGATCCGCGCTTTATTCCTGACGTTATGGAAATGCTGGATAATGTGCTGGACTTCTTTGTGTCAGAAGCGCCGCCATCTGTAGTCAAGGCCGCCTACTCTGCCCGGCGGGAACGTTCTGTAGGACTTGGTGCGCTAGGCTTTCATGCTTATTTACAGAAGAATATGATCCCTGTGGAAAGCATTGCGGCCATTTCTGTTAATCGCAAAATGTTTAAACATATCAAGGATCAATGCAAGCTGGCCGACCAAGCCTTGTGCGCATTGCGTGGCCCTTGTGAAGATGCCCTGCAGGCAGGCGTACAGCGCCGCTTTAGTCATTGGACAGCCATTGCGCCCAATGCGTCTACCAGCCTAATCATGGGCAATACAAGCCCCTCTGTAGAGTTGTACCGCGCCAATGTATTCCGCCAAGACACACTAAGTGGCGCATACATCCAGCGCAACAGATTCTTGCAGGCATGGCTGGCAGGCCGTGGGCTAGATACAGATGATATCTGGGCCAGTATCACTGCCAACAGCGGATCTGTACAACATCTTGTACAAGAGATTCCTCAAGATGTGCGCGAAGTCTTCAAGACGGCAGATGAAGTGGATCAGACTTGGATTATAGAATTGGCGGCCAATCGCCAGACTTATATAGATCAAGGACAGTCCATTAACCTATTCTTTAGGCCCAATGTAAATATAAAGCAACTACATGCTTGTCATTTCTTGGCATGGAAGGCGGGCCTAAAGAGCCTGTACTATTGCCGCAGTGATAAGTTGCGCAAGGCCGACAGTGTAGGTACTAAGATAAAACGTGAACGTATTGAAGATTTACATAAACTGGCATCCGCAGAAGAAAGCGCCTGCCTTGCATGTGAAGGGTAATCAATGGGACAAGATAATATTGATATTATAGGGTATCAATACGGATATTGGACAGTCTTGGGGGAATCTCCGCGCCATGTAGGTAAGTCCCATCACAAGTACATGCAGTGCCGCTGCGTCTGTATGCGTAAACAGCATGTTCGCAAGGATGATTTGACTAGCGGCAAATCCAAAAGTTGTGGCTGTAGCCGCTCTGCGCATATAGATAGTCTAGAGGGCCAGAAGTTCAATTCTTGGAAAATAGTCAGTATTGGGCCTATCCGTAATACGCACAGATATGTCTTGTGTGTCTGCGATTGCGGCTACATGGGGGAGGTACGCCTGTCGGCAGTAAAGTGCGGCCAATCCAGATCCTGCGGCTGTACGCGCAAAGGGGGCCGCACATTACTTACAGATATAGCTGGGGAAGAATTTGGGCATCTGGTCGCGCTAGAAGTCCATCATACCCATAAAAAGAGTGGGGCGTACTGGCGCTGCCTTTGTACTGTCTGCGGCAATGATACTGTTGTACAGCGCAGTAATCTAATTAATGGGACTGTAAGTTCATGCGGCTGCCGCAGAGGCTTGGGGCGCAAAGTAGCCAAGCTGGCAGGCTGCAGTGAAAGCGCCGTATCTGTAGTCATGCACAACAAATGGCGCAACCGTGGCGGCGTTACGCCGGAATTGGCCGCCAGAGTCAAGGAAATCGCCAAGGAGGTGGGTTACAGTCCTTGGTATAATATAGCTATTACCTGAGAAAAATAATGTCACTACAAGCGAATAGAGACTATTACAAGCCCTTCACGTACCCTTGGGCGTTTGAGGCGTTCCAGCAGTCAGAACAAATGCATTGGTTATGGACAGAAGTGCCCATGCTGGAAGATGTCAAGGATTGGCAGAATCGTCTAAATGAACAGGAGAAGGACTTCCTGACTAAGATATTTAGATTCTTTACTCAAGGAGACATAGACGTATCGGGCGCATATGTGCGCAACTACCTACCGTATTTTAATGCGCCAGAAGTACGGATGATGCTGTCCAGTTTTGCGGCGCGAGAAGCTATCCATGTGGCGGCTTACTCCCATTTAATAGAGACTCTGGGAATGCCGGAAACTATCTACAATGAGTTTCTGGAATACGAAGAGACTAAAGAGAAGCATGAGTTCTTTAAGAGCCTGCAGGATGAACATGCCAATAACCAGCATGCCGTAAACATTGCGGCATTTAGCGCATTTACGGAGGGCATGCAGTTATTTAGTAGTTTTGTAATGCTGCTTAACTTTGCGCGGCATGGCAAGATGCGCGGCATGGGCCAGATTATTGCGTGGTCTATTGCTGATGAGACTCTGCACACAGAAAGCATGATAAAATTATTCCGTACGTACATATCCGAAAATATGCACCTCTGGAATGACCTTACCAAATCGCGCATCTACAAGACAGCAGAGGTAATGGTGGAACTGGAAGATAAGTTTATTGATCTGGCATTCTCTAATGGCCGCACATTGCTGGAGGGGCTTACCAAAGAGGAAGTCAAGAAATATATCCGCTATATTTGCGATAGGCGCTTGATTAGCCTAGGCTTAAAAGGGATATTCAAGGTTACAAAGAATCCTCTGGTGTGGGTAGACGGCATGTTAGGCGTGACGCATACAAACTTTTTTGAGAATAAGAGTGTAGATTACGCCAAGGGCGCTCTTACAGGCTCATGGGAGGAAGTATGGGCGTCTTAAGTTTTATGGGTCTAGCCTTTAGATGGAGCATGCTGGCGCTTTTGCTGCTGGCGTCTGCGCCCATCATTATTTATTGTTTAAACTTCTGGTACAAGGTATTCAAGATTAAAGCCTACCTTCCAGATATATCAGATATTATGGGGTATCTATGACTATAGATGTTAATACAGGAGAGACTATAAAGGATCTTAATTATTTGACGGATAAGATTCTGGATTGGGGCAGGCACAAAGGTATTCTGCCTACGCCTATCCCTGCGGCCCAGTACGCTAAAACCAAGGAGGAAGTACAGGAACTGGGTGATGCTATTACAGAACAGAATATAGAGGAGATCAAGGACGCCATAGGGGATGTGTACGTGACGCTAGTCATGCAGACACAGGCGTGGGGGCTAACAATGGATGAATGTGTAGAGAGCGCCTATAACACGATTGCGGCCCGCACTGGCCGCATGGTGGATGGTATATTTGTAAAGGATGAACAAGAATAGGCTACTTTAAAAAGTCTGGCACAAGGCCACCCATAAAATCCACAGTGGCTCTTGCGCCAGACTCAAGCGTATCCATTAAGGAAGTTTGATCGTCTTGCGCAAAATCTTTATCGAACTGCTTTTCTTCTCCTTCATTATACACCCCAGCATGTACAAGGAATTGATAGGCTCTGCGCCTGTTTAGTTCCCCAGTTTTAGTCACAGATTTGCGCAATAAATTAATGAATAAATCTGGGTTAGACAAAATAGAA
>Ga0070749_10001293_pt1 | contig 16979 bp, 27 predicted proteins | sample VirMetDEL_Nov_18_FD_75180 | JGI IMG/M metagenome (GOLD analysis project Ga0070749, IMG submission 75180) | Aqueous microbial communities from the Delaware River and Bay under freshwater to marine salinity gradient to study organic matter... | ecosystem: Environmental > Aquatic > Marine >...
TCCTACAAGGTTTCCACAACTGGACACTCAACCCCTTTCACATGATGGGAGTTGCTGGTATACTAGGTGGAGCACTGCTCTGTGCTATTCATGGAGCAACAGTTGAAAACACACTATTTGAAGACAGTGATCAAGCAAACACTTTCAAAGCATTTGAACCGACTCAAGAAGAAGAGACCTATTCTATGGTCACTGCTAACAGATTCTGGAGTCAGATTTTCGGTATTGCTTTTAGTAATAAACGTTGGCTTCATTTCTTTATGCTTTTTGTACCAGTTATGGGTCTCTGGACTAGTTCTATTGGTATCATCGGTCTTGCTCTTAATCTCCGTGCATACGACTTTGTTAGTCAAGAAATTAGAGCAGCAGAAGATCCTGAATTCGAGACGTTCTATACAAAGAACATACTTTTAAATGAAGGACTTCGTGCATGGATGGCTCCAGTAGACCAACCTCATGAGAACTTCGTGTTCCCAGAGGAGGTATTGCCAAGAGGTAATGCTCTGTGATACACTGGAGGGTCTAAGGACCCTCTTTTTTATGTTTGGTATTTTACTTACATTTATTCTTTTTGGTGTCTTTATTTTTATAGTATCTATTATGCAAGATCTATGAAATGCTTTTATCTCAACAACAACGACGTATAACAATACTGACGTGATTAATTCGGAAATGCCTTATAAATTAGTTGAAATTATCCAAGACACTTGGCCTCAGATTTATAGACCATCAGTAAGTGTTAACCAAAGTTTTATGCAACAGGAACTAATCTATAAAAAAGTAATTTTAAGTGAAAACGAGTGTAATATTATTTCAAATTACATATTGGAGAATGAAAATTTTATCAAATCTTTAGGTCCTGACATATATCCGGGAACGACCGAAAATTCTTTGACTGGAAGATATTCTATCTTTAACTTTTTAAATATTGAAAAAGTTAACCATATTTTGGAACCAAAACTTAGAAAAATTTTCAATGATTTAAAATTAAAATATCCAATTTATGTTCAATGTTGGGCAAATACTTATAGAAAGGGTGATTATATAAACCCACATAAACATAATCCAAACAATAATCCCAATCAATTTATGAGTGCAAATATTTTTTTGCAGGGAAATGTAGAACCAGGAACAAAATATTTTTTCAACGATAATGTAAAAGATATCAAGAATAAAAAGGGAGAAATTTTTATTTTTGATTCGACACTAGTTCATTCCGTATCTCCTTATCAAGGAAATGACATTAGAATTACTATTGCAATGGATATTCATAATGAAATTGAAAAATATTATTCCGAGGAACACTGTAAATCTGAATATGAATTTAATAAAATAAGATATTATAAATTTGAATAATTTTTTTAGTACACTATAAATATTTTTTTTTATAAAAATTATGAAGTTCACAATTTATTCAAAAGATGGTTGTCCATATTGCACTAAAGTGCAACAAGTGCTACAATTAGCAGAGTTGCAACATGTAATATACAAACTGAATAGTGATTTTACTAAAGAAGAATTTTATGCAGAATTTGGGGAGGGATCAACATTTCCTCAAGTAATTGTAAATGATCAACATATTGGTGGTTGCACCAATACAGTTCAGTACCTTAAGGAGCAAAACTTAGTTTAATGGAAACTAATTTTCACGAAGCCTATAATGATGTTGAGAAAGCAATAGATTTTGCTTTTGATGGAAGGTTTGTTTTAAAATTTTATGATTACTTAAAAATTAAAGGTGCTAGGAAATTTGAGGTGGAACAATTCATTGAAAGTTCTACTGCAAAAGAACTAAGTAATTTAGTAATGGACCTTGATGATTATCTTGAGGGTGGTTCTGATGAAATACATAAACAACTTCGTGAAGGTTATGGACATATTCCAAAACCAGAAGCAAGAAAAATAAGAAATTATCTTTATGGCATTTTAGAAGATGCTTGGAAATATAGCGATGACAAAAAACCGGGAAGAAAAAGAAAGGGATCTAAATAAGAATGACACCCACATCAATCGTGGGTTTGAGTTATTGTTAAGAAAAAGGAGAAGGAACCACCAAAGACCAAAGACTTTTGAACTTAGGTTTGGTAAAATGGTTTCCCTCTTCAAACGGGAGATTCATTTTAATCTAGAGTTCTCTTTGGATATTATGAAAATCAACTCTCGGGAGAAGTAAAATGTTAGCAGTAACCCTCACCTTAGGAACATTAATTTCAATTATGTTCTTTTTTATTGGTGGCATGATAGGATGGACGGCAAAACAATATTTGTTTGAAAAGAATTTAGTTGCTTACACGCATCCCGAAATGTTTGATGAAAACGGAAATGTAATTCCAGACGAAATTTTAGCAGTGAGATTTGAAAATGACTACGACTACGACTACGAAGAAGAAGACGACAACGAGTAAGACTCCTCAGAAAAGAGTTAAACTCCCCCCTAATCCTTTTATTCACGAAGTTTTTGAACTAGTGATGAAGCAAAGGACTCGTCAAGATAAAATTAATATTCTAAAAGAATACGAAGACCCTTCGATCAAAGCAATTTTTATTTGGAACTTTGATGAATCTGTAATATCTGTAATTCCAGATGGACCAGTTCCATATAAAGAAAACGAAGTTCCTGTTGGAACAGATCATACGTCTCTTCGCAGAGAATATAAAAATCTTTATCATTTTGTCAGGGGTGGTAATGATTCATTGTCATCTCTTCGCAAAGAGACAATGTTTATTCAATTGTTGGAAGGTCTTCATCCCAAAGAAGCAGAAATTATTTGCCTGATAAAGGATAAGAAACTTACAACCAAATACAAAATCAGTCACGATATCGTAAAAGAAGCGTATCCTGATATTGTATGGGGCAATCGTTCATGAATACACTTGTAGATAAAGAAATGGCAGAAAGAGAAACGCAATTAAATAATTTTCTGCCCCATGAATATGGATGCGAGATTCTTTTTGAAAGAGCAACTATGGTCCAGGCAAAAGATTCATCACTCCCCAATGATGCATATCTTATTTGGTATAGTGTTGATGGTGAAACTTTTATGGATGTAACTCGTACTAGAAAAAGAGTTGACCTGTTTGATTTTTATTATGATAAGTATGGTCCAGGAGCAGTTAAAAAAATTGATTTTGGATATGGAAGAACCAATCCAAAACTATGGGGATATAAAGCACCAGATACGAAGAAAAAAAGATGAGTGAAGGATTTAGTGAAGAAAAGATTGAAGTAGCAATCAATACTAATGAAGTGAATAAACTTCTTAAAAAATACAAGAAGATTAAAAAGTATATGAAATCTTCTCTTTTTGCTGTCAAAAATATAGATGGCACTGAAAAAATTGTAAGTGATCTTTTAAAGGAAGTTCAAAATGGGCAAACACTATCTCCTTAATTTATATGGATGCTCATTTGTTCTTTTAGATGATGAGAAATATCTTATCGGTTTATTAGAAAACGCAGCAGTGGCAAGTGGTGCTACAGTAATACAAACTATTTTCAAAAAGTTTGAACCCCAAGGAGTAACTGTAATCTGTTTGCTTTCCGAAAGCCATATTAGTATTCATACTTGGCCTGAAGAAGGTAAAGCAGCAGTTGATGTATACACTTGTGGAGATTGTAACCCTAAGATTGGTTGCGATATAATCATTCACCAACTTTATGCTCAAGATCATACTCTGAGTTATATTGAGCGGTAACTAAATACACTATATTTGGAGAATTATATGCTCTCTACTCAATACCGTATTCGCCTGGAAGCAATTTGCGAAAAGATTGCAAAAGGTGAATCTGTCGAGTTAAGTGATATGATATGGGCAGAGAAACTTGCAAAGTCAAATAGATCTGCTGCGACTATTTTAAGACAAGCAAGACGCCGTGCATCCAATCCTGATATGCAGGAAGATAGTTTGGATAGTTTTATGAATGCTTTGGATCTTGGAGATCCTGATCCATCAAATCATAGAACGGGATTTTATAGTGCTGATGATATCATCGATTTCTTTATTGATGATAAACCAGAAGATTGGAGACAAAGAGATTAAGATATAATAAAATTGTATCAGGAAATACACACATACTTGTATAGATAGTATGAATAGGAGTATAATACTCTTCTAACGTTCATCCTATGACTAAAGCACTTTTGCTTTTAGCATGGGTTCCACTTCTTTCTTTTTCTACGCCACGACTTGTCCAGAATTCATATCCTGTGACTATTAGTTGTGACGCAGCTTGGGAACTAATGGACATCGTTAAAAACGACGATGTAGTAGATCAAAGAATGGAAGACCGATTGCTTTTGGAACTCCGAAAGGATTTTATTCAAAGGTGCTAAAGATTAAATAGGACGGAAGTAAGCCGACTCGGAACGGATCGTTCATCCTACTATGGGACGCAAAAGCCGACTGAAGGAACGCTCTTTAAATTAAAAACTAAGGAGAAAACCTAATGTCTAAAGTAGTTTATCGTGGAGTAGAGTATGATACCCAGAAGCGTCTGGAGTATCAGCAACAAATGATGCAACAACCTCAACAATACAACGAGACCTATCGTGGTGTTAAGTACGTAAAGGATGGGCACAAATGATTGCTACGATTGCTGCAATTACTGGAGCATCAACAGCATTTATTTTTTTAATCTATGTAGAAGTTCTATTACTGAGTAAGTAATAGACAACAGTGGTTTGAAAAAATGTTTAAGTTGGAGGGGTCTTGACGATCCCTCTTTTTTTGTCTATAATATTTTTGTATAGGTTTTTGAAAATGGATAGAGAAAAACTTAAATTAATTGTTAGGAATCTTGAGTCTCTGGTAGAATGCTTAAAGTCGGAAGTTTATTCTGATGTGGATTCCTATAAAACAAGTTATGAAGAAGTGACAAATTACATTACCGATTACGACGAAGTATTTTATGATGGAGATGATGATGGATACCCAGATTGACTTTGAGTATATGAAACCAGAAGTAAAGCTTATTAGTGTTACTCCAGATGCAGAGAAGCATATGGCTTACTGTGCTCGGGTGAGTAACCCTGCTAACCAAGAAAATGAAAAGTTCTCTGGATTGCTCAAGTATTGTATTCAACATCAGCACTGGAGTATCTTTGAGCAAGCAACTATGACGGTGGAGATCAATACTACTCGTGGTATCGCAGCTCAAATTTTGCGCCACCGTTCATTTACATATCAAGAATTTTCGCAACGGTATGCTGATGCAAGTCTTTTAGGTAAGTCAATTCCTCTTCCAGAACTTCGTCGTCAGGATGATAAGAATCGTCAGAATAGTATTGATGACATTCCCGATTATCTGAAACTGAAGATGACTGAGGAAATTCGGATTTATTTTGATAGGGGTTTGCAACTCTACAATCGTCTCCTAGAGGCAGGAGTGGCAAAGGAGTGTGCAAGGTTTGTACTGCCCTTGGCGACCCCCACAAGACTGTATATGACGGGATCTGTGCGTTCTTGGATCCATTATATCGATCTGCGTTCTGCACACGGAACTCAAAAGGAACATATGGAGATTGCTGAGTCGATACGTGTTATCTTCAATGAACAATTCCCATCAGTTTCAGAAGCTCTTGGGTGGGTTGAATAAATATCCGTACATAAGATGGAGGTTTAGATTTGGCAATTTATCCGATTGTAAACAAAGAGACTGGAGAAAAAAAGGTCATTGAAATGAGTGTCCATGACATTCAGAAATGGTATGAAGATAATCCAGAATGGAAAAGAGATTGGTCTGAGGGGTGTGCAACACCTGGAGAAGTTGGAGATTGGCAAAATAAACTAATCTCAAAAAATCCAGGATGGAATGATGTTCTTAGAAAAGCATCTCAGGCACCAGGATCACGAGTTAAACCACTATAATTATTTTACATGGCAAGAAAAAGAGTAACGAATCCCGTACCATTTGGAATGAGTAACAAACAAATGAAACGAAAGAAGCCAATCAATCTCGATATAATGAAGACGATTGAGCCTCTTACTGATAATCAGGAGGATCTATTTAAGGCATATAAACTTGAGCAGAATATTGTAGCTTACGGTGCAGCAGGTACTGGTAAGACTTTTATCACTCTATATAACGCATTGCGTGATGTTCTTGATGAAAAGACTCCTTATGAAAAGATTTATCTTGTAAGGTCTTTGGTTGCAACTAGGGAGATTGGTTTCCTTCCTGGAGATCATGAAGATAAATCAAGTCTCTATCAAATTCCATATAAGAACATGGTGAAGTACATGTTCGAAATGCCAGATGACTCTGCATTTGAGATGCTCTATGGAAATCTCAAGACCCAAGGTACTATTAGTTTTTGGAGTACTTCTTTTATTCGTGGAACTACTTTGGATAATGCAATTATTATTGTTGATGAGTTTCAGAACTTGAACTTTCACGAACTTGATAGTATTATCACTCGTGTTGGTGAGAACTCCAAGATCATGTTCTGTGGTGATGCAACTCAATCGGACCTTGTGAAGACTGCCGAACGTAATGGTATTATGGATTTCATTAGAATTCTGAGAGTGATGCCATCCATGACAATGATTGAATTTGGTGTCGAAGATATTGTTCGTTCTGGTTTATGTAAAGAATATCTTATTGCTAAAATGGAATTGAATCTCTGATGTTTAATCATGTTGAATTAAATCTTCCTTCTCTTGAAAGGGAGATGATTGATGGAGTTCGTTACTATAGAGTACCCACTTTAGAAGAACTCCAAAAATTTGTTTCTATTACTTCTGTAATTAGTCACTACAGTAAAGAAAAGTTTGCATCATGGCGTAAAAGAGTTGGTGATGAGGAAGCAGATCGTATTACACGCAAAGCAACGAGTCGTGGAACTGATCTCCACACTCTAGTGGAAAATCATCTTCTCAATTTAGAATTACCTAAAGTTCAACCAATATCAGAGCATTTATTTAAAATTGCAAAACCAACTCTTAATCGTATAAATAATATTCATGCTCTTGAAGGTTCTCTTTATAGTCAATACTTAGGTGTTGCGGGTACTGTTGATTGTATTGCAGAATTTGATGGAGAACTTTCGATTATTGATTTTAAAACTTCCAAACAACCAAAACCAAGAGAATGGATTGATGGATACTTTGTTCAATGTTGTGCATATGCATGTATGCTTTACGAACTTACTGGAATATCCGTAAAGAAGTTTGTGATTATTATGACTTGTGAGAATGGAGAAGTAGAAGTATACGAAGAATACGACAAGTCAAAATATATTCGATTACTCACTCAATACATCAAGAAATTTGTCAACGATAAACTCGAACAAATTTCTTGACTTTTTATTTTGATATGTTAGAATGACCAAAAGTTGAGGAAATGGATTGTACATTACAGTGTTAGGACAAATGGAGAATGAATTAGAAAAAGCACTGGAGAATAAGTTTTTCTGCCCTTCTCGATTTGCCCAGGAAATTGAGAATCTCGTGCAACATAATGAAGACATGAATTATATTGATGCTATCGTTCACTTCTGTGAAAAGAATAGTATTGATGTTGAGTCTGTTCCTAAACTTATCTCCAAACCACTCAAAGAAAAGATTAAGTATGAAGCTATGGAATTAAACTTTCTCAAAAAGACCTCCAGAGCAAAATTGATCTTTTAATCCATTTTAGGGGGAAAAATTTTCCCGGTAAAAATCCCTATATTACTTTTTTGAATGGTGCCTTTTGATACTTATAAGACTTACCTTGCCTTGAAGAATCACTTTACAAAAGATTCTTATGATTACCACAAATATCAAGGTAAGAGTAGAGCATCTCTTCAATCCTTTTATAAGAGAAAGGATAGGTTTTGGTTTGAAAAATTATCAAGACAGAAAGAAGATAAAGAAGTTGTTGATTTTTTTGTTGCAAACTTCACATCTTGTTCCGATCCCCAAACAGTATGGATTGGTGAAGTAATTAAAGAAGGAGAGGCACGATATAGATCTTGGCAAAAAAGAATACAATCTCTTTCTTATTTGTTTAAGGAAGAATCTCAACTACTATTTGATAATAAATTTGAAGAAGTTTTTGATTGTTCTAAGGGACATCCACTTCTTTTAAAAATGTTCCTGGTCGGGAAAATTAGTCTAGAAACATTGGTGATATATGATAGAATATTCCTGTTCGGGAAAAATTTTGATAAGAAATTAAAAGATCCTGTGTGGGAAACCGTCAGTATGAGAATTAAAAAATATTCTCCTTTCCTACATATAGATGTATTTCACTATAAAAAAATACTCAAGCAAATTGTCGGAGGAACATGAGTTTTTTTGATTCCGAAGTTGTCCGTGCCGAAATGGCCGAGATTTCTGATCTTCAAGAAGATATTTACAGAAATGTCTTTGAGTTTCCACGAATGTCAAAAGAGGAAAAACTATTTCATGTTGCTCTTTTAGAAAAACTTTTGCACAAGCAACAAATTCTTTACACTCGTTTGAAGCTTTCTGATGATCCAGAAGCAATTCAAATGAAAGAAAGAATTAGGGACTCTACAAGAATGATGGGAATGCCTTCGGATGTTGATTTGAATGTAATATTCAACAACATGACTAAACTGCTTGAGACCATGAAGGAACGTATTGACAATACTGGATCCGACATGTAGAATGATGAAGTACACACAGGCCAAATCCAATTTATACGAGGTACAAAAATGTCTTTTGAAAATCTGAAAAAGCAATCCAAACTTGGTTCTCTCACCGAAAAACTGGTGAAAGAAGTTGAGAAGATGAACACTGGAGGTAGTGGTGCTGACGAACGTTTCTGGAAACCAGAAATGGATAAAACTGGCGTTGGTTCCGCAATCATTCGTTTCCTTCCCGCTCCTGAAGGTGAAGAACTTCCTTGGGTTAAGATGTATTCTCATGCTTTCCAAGGTAATGGTGGTTGGTACATTGAGAACTCCCTGACCACTATTGGTCAGAAAGACCCTGTTTCTGAGCATAATCGTGAACTCTGGAACAGTGGTAGTGAGAAAGATAAAGAAACTGTTCGTAAGCAAAAACGTAAACTGTCTTACTACAGCAACATCTATGTAATCAAGGATCCTGCTCATCCAGAGAATGAAGGTAAAGTCTTCCTGTTCAAGTTTGGTAAGAAGATCTTTGATAAGATCCTGAATGCAATGCAACCCGAATTTGAAGATGAAGATCCTATCAATCCTTTTGATTTCTGGGGTGGTGCAAACTTCCGTCTGAAGATCCGTAAAGTCGAAGGTTATTGGAATTACGATAAATCTGAGTTTGATTCTTCTTCTACACTTCTGGATGATGATGATGCTCTAGAAGCACTGTGGAAGAAAGAATATTCTCTTTCTGCTATTGTTGCTCCCGACCAGTTTAAGTCCTACGAAGATCTTGAGAAGCGTCTGAAGTACGTTCTTGGTCAGAAGTCTGCTCGTGCAGCAGTGCAAGAACAAGAAGATGAGTATGAATCTTATGTTCAGACTCCTTCTAAGGAAGAAAATGTGATTGCTGAACTTGAGCAATCTTTTGCACGTAGTAAATCAACTCCTTCTCTTCCTACATTTGAATCTAATGAAGAAGAAGATGATGCTCTGAGTTACTTCCAACGTCTTGCTGAGGAATGAAATATAATCAAATCTGCTTAACACTTTTAGTCATAGCAGCCTATATCAATCTATTATTCAAATAGTCTGATATTATCTCCTCTCTTTAAGGTATCACTCACATATTGAGTGGTGCCTTTTTTATATGGCATAATATCATCAAGGTCGTTGAATACAATATTCAGATATTGTGGTTTTAATATGAAAATATTTCTTTTGTCGTTGTCAATTTGTTCTTCATATTGAAGATTGGTTACTTCTCTCGTGATTGATGTTTTAATCACTTCTTGTCCCAATGACGCATCATAATAAGTAACACTAAAATTTTGAGGAACTTGAAGCCCCTGTGGAATAATAATTGCCCCGGCAACGTTTTTAACTTCTACTGTTTCATAGTAACGAACAGCATTTAAATTTGCGTATGAACCATATCTTTCAAGCATTACTTCATCAAATGAAGTTTGTGGTAATGGCCATTCCGTTTGGATATTCAAAATATTATTTGAAAGAAGAATTACCCAATCTAATGTTTCGTCATTGTAGAGTTTATATGCAACATTATCAGGTCTTTCATCCCCAATAATTTTATATTTTGCGAAGTAGTTTAGATTGCCAAAGATATCTTCACGAAGTTTTCCTTTTTTGAAAAGGTTTTTTACCGGAATATAATCAGAGATTGCCTTATTATCGGCAGTTCTGCTAATATAGTCAAGGTTTGGAACTTGTCTGAAATAAGGTTTTGCCATTTTTAGTAACCCATATCGTTAGTATCTTCAGTATAATCATCAGCATAGATTGGATTCAATTCATTAAATTGCATATTTACACTATATGAAGTCATTGATCCGTCCTGATATGTCATGTATGACCCATCAGGAGTGTAATCAACAGAAAATCCTGTTAATGCACAAGTTTTAATCTTATTTAAGAAAGGATGTTGATCACCATTAGCATAGATGTATTTTAATTTAAAAACATTTGGAGTTTCCAAGAACAATCCTTGAGCAGATTTTCTTGGTGCCATATTTTTCTTAAAGAATTTTATTATTGATTTTATTTCTCTTGCTTCATCATCATCTCTTGGAGTAAATGTGTAGTTGTAGTTAAATGTTCTAAGATTTGGACCAGAGAATAATAATTCTAAATTTGGATTTATAACTTGACCTGTAGCTCTTGTGAAAATATTTGCACCAACTGCTTGACCCGCAAAATAATTGATGATATCTGATGATGTGATGTCAGATCCAGCTGCCCTAAGTCCACTTTCAAGTTGAGCATACATAGCCTTTCCTGCTCCCATAGGATCTAAATTACCACCGAGTTCCGATATTCCACCTGCTGCCATTCTTGCGCCAACAATTTGCATCGCATTCATAGTATCATTTCCCCACCCAACAGAATTACTTTCACTAATTCCTGGTTGCATAGGAAGGAAAACTTTTCCCAATGATGTCTTCACTCTTTCATCTGCTTCTGATAATGTTAGAGCATTTCCTGCAAGTTCTTGTCTTTGGTATTGAAAGCAAGTAACCTGAAAATAGTCAAAATTTCCTGTAGAATATAATGGATATCTTAAAACATCTTTTGAGGTATTTTGGGTGTTTTGTGTTTGTGGACCTGTAGTAACTTCCGTTATTGAAGCATTCCCTTGTCCATCTTGTATTGCCCCTGCTGACGGAAATGTATTTGTGTCAATTCTATAGTCAAAGATTCCGTTGTTTTTATACGCAATTCTTGTGTCAATTGATAGATTATTAATTGCTTGTGACGTTAAGTTTGTAAGATTTTCATTATTTTGATATACAAACTGAGTTGCAGATGTGCCATCAGAAAGTGTTGTATTTGAATATCCTTGCCACTTTCTAATGTCTGGGTTCCAAGCGCCAATTTCAGTTCCAGAATCTTTTACGGTAGGGGCAAATTGCGGATCTCCGTAAAGTAATTGTTGGATTCTTCCTCCAGTTTTTATTGGCTTACTTAGACTATTTGCCATCTATAGTGCTTTCTAGTTATTTAGTCTTGTATCTAATGAGTTTCATATAATTCAAAGATCGCAAATAGTCAATTTCAGTTTTTCGTATAATATGAAGTTGTCCAACAACTTCTTGCCATGTATAATTCCTCATTGTTCCCCAGTGAAAATTTAATCCAACAAATCCCCATTGCTTTATCTCAAAAACAGCAACAAGTGGATGTTGATCATAATAAACTTCCTCAGTTGGCATACCTGGATATTGTTTACCTTTGTCTTTTACTGTTTTTGCATTGTATACAAAAGTATAATAATTTCCAGGTGTAGGTATAATTTCAACGTCTTTAAAAACGTCAAGAATGTTTATCATCATTTCTTCAGGATCTGATACAGTTTGATTTTTTCTTTTCAACAATTCAACTCTAGATTGTGATCCTGCTTTTTGATAATCTCTGTCATTTTCAATTAAGTCTATTAATTGATCCTTTGTCAATCGGTCATAAATTCCTATTTTACCAACACCAGATTCCGTTCTATAATATACGGAATATGTTCTTGCAATTTGAACTAATTCTGATTTCGTATATTGTTGTAAAGATTTTTCGTATCCGGTAAGTGCCATTACTTAATTCCTAGTTCTGATTCGGTGATAATACGAAACTCAAGCATTCTATCTTTACACCATTCTTGTGCTGCTTTCCATTTTGCTTCATTCACAGCATAAGTCTTAACTTCATTAATGAATGTTCTTGTTCTTTTTTTGCTCGTTTGAACAGGAGGTATTGTTTGTCTTTTAGGTTTAATCTCAATCACATACTTTTTAATTTCACCAGATTGCTCACGAACTTTAATGATAAAATCTGGGAAGTATCTTCTAACTCTACTTGTAGTTGGATCAAAGTAAGGTATGAAAAATTCTTCAGAACCCCATTCTAAAATATTTTCGTTAAGATCACACCAACGACAAAAACGACGTTCCCAACTACTGCGACAAATAATATTATTGGGATCACCTTTGTACTTATTTGGATATTCAGGTTTATAACGACTCTTTATGCTTTCTGCCATTATACATAATATATCGGTAGAAATATTTATAGATGGCAATCCAAGGAGGAGCAGGAACTCCAAGACATTATGCCGTAAGTGAACTTAAAAATAGAGTATTGAATATTGCTCAAACTTCTGTTTATCATGTAAAATTACAACCACCATCGGAAGTCATTTCTTTCCTTCAGTCTGAGGGTAGAGGGTTTAATTACTATGGATTGGATGGTGCAAATGTAGAACTTTTGTGTGCAGAAACTGCTCTGCCAGGATCCACATTAGCAACTCATGATGTCACCAATGATTATCATGGTGTAAGTGAAAAAATGGTATATCGCAGGATGTATGATGATACAATTGATTTGACTTTTTATGTTGATAGGGATTATAAGGTTATTGAATTTTTTGAAGGTTGGATGAATTTTGTTACTGGAGAGGGAACAACTCTTGGTAGATCAGACTATAAAAGAGATACTGCATTTTATAGAATGAACTATCCAAAGTCTTATAAGAGTGATATTTACTTAGTTAAATATGAAAAAGAGGAACCTGTCCAAAGAAATTCTTTATATTACACTTTTATTAGTGCGTTTCCGATCAGTATTACATCGATGCCAGTTTCGTATGATCAAAGCAATTTACTAAAATGCAATGTATCTTTCTCCTATATTAGATATGTACGAGAAAGAAAATTTACCACTCTCCCTGCACAAATAAGTGATCCAAGAGCACCGGAGGCAGTTAAATACAATACATCAAATACATTTTTCAGACCAGATCTTTATGGATATCAATCTCCATCTGGACCTAATGATTTCTTGAATATTGGAATTCCTGCTTTGGATCAGTTTGGTGTTCGTGATCAGTTAGGAAGACCACCTGCAGGAGCACCTGGACCTACTGTAGTTGCCTAATAAATATCATTACTGAAACTTTTATAGGTCATTATGCCTTTACCAACAATTGCAACGCCAACTTATGAACTTGAGTTGCCATCAAACGGAAAAACAATAAGTTATAGACCATTCTTAGTAAAAGAAGAAAAACTTTTAGTTCTTGCATTGGAATCTGAAGATGTAAAAGAGATTTCAAATGCAATTAAAGCCGTTCTTAAGAACTGCATTTTAACAAAAGGAGTTAAAGTAGAAACACTTCCTACTTTTGACATTGAATATTTGTTTTTAAATATTCGTGGAAAATCTGTAGGAGAAGAAGTTGAGGTTAATATTATTGCTCCTGATGATGGAGAAACTACAATTCCAGTTACTATTGCAATTGATGAAATTAAAGTAGTAAAAAGTAAGAAGCATACTAACAAAATTAAACTCGATGATAGTTTGATGATGGAACTTAAGTATCCTTCGTTGGATCAGTTTATCAAAAATAATTTTGACTTTGGAAATGATGCAAATATTGACCAATCATTTGATCTGATTGCTTCTTGTATTGATAAAATTTATAATGAAGAGGAAGTTTGGGCAGCATCTGATGTAACTAAAAAAGAATTGGTTGATTTCCTTGAGCAGATGAATAGTGTGCAATTTAAAGAAGTTGAAAAATTCTTTACCACAATGCCAAAATTATCTCATGAAATTACTGTAAAGAATCCAAAAACAGAAGTAGAAAGCACTGTAGTATTAGAAGGGTTATCAAGTTTTTTCGCATAAGCATGGTCCATATGGATCTTGAGAACTACTATAAGATTAATTTTGCCTTGATGCAGTTCCATAAATACTCTTTGACGGAGATAGAAAATCTGATTCCTTGGGAAAGAGACATTTATGTTTCATTACTTCAAAATCATCTTGAAGAAGAAAAATTAAAGCAACAACAAAATGGCTGATAACCTTCCTGGATTGGACGATTTACTGAAAAGTATTAGGGATGATGATAAATCATCATCTTCATCAGCACTTGCTGTTGTTCCCAAGAAACCAGAAGATTTAGTAGAAGAAGATATAGATTCTCAGATTCTTTCAATTTTGGGATTGGAAGATGTTTTTGATTTAACTTATGAGGAGTATGCTTCTCTATTGAAGGAAGCATCAGTCAAAGGAAGAATGCCACACTCTCAGATGTCAACTGAGAGTGTGGAATTAGTTACTGAAGAGTTTAAGAGAGTAAAGGGAAAAACTGGCAAATTTAAAGTCAAACCTAAAAAAGTTGACATCAATAAGGTTATGAATCGTAGAGCACCAACTCCATCTGGTGCTATTGTAAAACCTCAAAAACTCATACCTCCAGGCGTTGATACTGCAGAAGAAGTAAAACCAAAAGTTGATGTTGAAAACCTTCAGAATGATATGCTGAATGGTATTGGTAATATATTGGAATCACTTATTACTATTAGAACTATTTTAGGAAGTCAAAATAAGGTAGAAGAGAAATCAGTAGAAAAAAGTAGAAAAGAAACTGAAAAGAAAAAGAAAAAAGAAAGAGAAGCAACTTTAGAGAAGAAAAAACCCTCTTTTAAGTTGCCAAAAATGTTATCAAAACCAGTTGATGATTTCTTTGGCGCAATTAAAAGATTTTTTACGAATGTTTTATTAGGTTCTGTAGTTCTTGCAGCATTCAAATGGTTTAAAGATCCTGGAAATCAAGGTGCAATAGAGGGATTTAGCAACTTCTTACAAAAAAATGCTCCATTGATTCTTGGTGGATTGCTTGCAATTGCTGCTCTTCCGATTGCATCTACTTTATTGGGGCTAACTGGATCTGTTCTTGGTGGAATTGGAATTATTACTAAAGCACTTGGTGGACTAGGTGGACTATTATTAAAAATACCAGGATTGGGTGGTGCTTTGGGAGCAGCAGCTCCAGTTGCTGGGACAATATTAGCCAGTGGCGCAGCAGCAGTTGGTGTTGCTTTGGCTATGAAAGGCACATATGATTTAATAAGAGGGCAGATAGCAGGAGGTGGTGATTTTGCAAAAGTTGATGAGCAGTTGAGAAATAAACTTGCCGGATATGGAATAACTGAAACTGGAATGACTTATAAGAAAGGTTCTAGGAAACAACAAAAGTTATCCGCATCTCAACAAAAAGTTTATGAAGAAATACAGGGAAAGAGGGATCAGTTAAGAAAATTAAAAGAAGAAAGAGATGCTAAAATAAGGGAGATTGAATTGAATAAAAAATATTATACTCAAAAATCCCCTAGATCTGCTAGAGTTTTAAGTAATGAGGGTGAAAGAAAAATACAAGAAATCAGACAGTCTTATAATCAAAAGGCACTTCAGATATTTGGAACTGAACAACCAGCAGTCCAACCACAAACATCAGCAACTACTGATTATGTAAGTCCTTTTGCGGGAGCAAGAGAAAAAGAGGCACTTAAGGCAAGCAAAATAACTGGAAATGCTCCAATTACTGTTGGAGAAAAGGCTGGATATAGTGCATCCAGAGGAAGAATACATGCTGGTAGAGATATTGCTGCACCATCAGGAACTGGTCTTCAGGTTCCGTCCGATTCTGTAATTACTGATAAGGGTGTTGATAGTGGATATGGTAACTATATTGTGTTCAAAGATGCAAATGGTATTGAACATCTCTATGGGCATATGATAGAACCGAGTCCATATTCTAAGGGTGATAATGTTTCTGCTGGAACTGTAATTGGTAGAGTTGGATCAACTGGAAGCAGCACTGGGCCACATCTTCACTGGGAAGTATCTCGTGTCATGGGTGAAGTTGGGAGACCAAGATCAACTGTAATTGATCCACTCGAAATAGGATTCCCTACTCAAGCACCGTTTACTGGAAAAGTTGAGGCAGCTCAGATTGCTCAAACAAAACCAGCAACACCATCAATACCATCACCAACTGGTATGGGTAATATTGTTCCTTTACCACTGACACTTGGAGGAACACAACAGCAGGCACAAAGTAATTCTGCACCATTGCAGCCACCAGTACCAAGATTCTCTTCAGAGGATCCTAACAATATGACAACAATGGTCGTTAGGTCAATCTATAACGTGGTAGGATAATATGTTACCAGCACTTGCAGGATTTGCCGTAAAGGCACTATTACCATCAAGAAAAAAAATTGATAAGGATAAACTCCTTAATAAGAAAGAAAGTTCTGCGATTCAAAAAGTTGATGGTGAAAAGGAAGTTATAAAAGCTCCAACTATTAGAAAGAAAACAATATCCACAAATCTGTTATTACCACAACAAGAAATTAAGGCACTCCCACCTGCAACAAAAGTTGAAAAAGGTGGTGGAAACTTTAATAAAATATTTGACAAAATCAATAACACTCTTAAAGGAATTATAGAATCTCTTAAAAATAGAGAAACGAATATAAAAGAAGAAGAAAAAACTAAGACAAAAGAAGCAAATATTGAAGAAAAGAAAGATAAAGAAAAAAAATTAGAAAAA
>Ga0070749_10001296_pt1 | contig 16954 bp, 16 predicted proteins | sample VirMetDEL_Nov_18_FD_75180 | JGI IMG/M metagenome (GOLD analysis project Ga0070749, IMG submission 75180) | Aqueous microbial communities from the Delaware River and Bay under freshwater to marine salinity gradient to study organic matter... | ecosystem: Environmental > Aquatic > Marine >...
ACATACCGAAGTAAAGGAATAAAGTAAATAAATAACAACTGATGAATTTGATATGTATAAAAGGGATCGAGGGGAATGAATGAATATATAAGTTTTGGTAAAGTCATAAAGACTGTCAATGGCATAGAGTACGATGTCTCTGAAAACTATGAGATAGTTGAAAAAGGTAAGGTTGCTGAACTCGAAAAAGAAAACGAGGAGCTGAAAGCTAGGCTAGAGTTTGCCACTTTGATAGTGAAAGATGTCTACAAAGAATACAAAAACGAAGAATGGGTGGTAGTGGATATGATGAAAAACTTTTTAGATAATGAGCAAGGGGAATGAACATAAGTACAAAAATAATTGAAGCGACAGATTCGATTGTTGATTCGGTTTCACAAGTAGAATCTGTTTATCAGGCTATGAAACAAAAGACTGAAAGTAATCAGGTTCTTAATAAAAAAACAGATGAATATTATGAAGAAGATAATACAAATAAGTTCCGCAAATAGAGAAGACTTATACTGCCTTTTCGATGATGGTACTATAAAATTCAGAAGAGCGGTTATACGAGATTAGAAAAATGAGTGAAATATTTTCAGCCAGAGAATTGTCATATCAAAAAGAAATAAAAAGGTTGAAGACAGATAAATCGGTAATGAGAAATGCCTACAAAGATTTACGAAGAGAAAACGAGGAGTGGAAAAGAGAAGCTAGAAGGTTAAACATATTAGTAGGGAGATGTAACTGTTTAACTATGAAGGAATATGAAGCAACACTTGAAGAATTAAAGGAGCAAAGCGAATGACATATAGGGATAAGGTAGTCCAGGCTATGAGCCATGCCTTGGGCTGGGATGCCAGCGATCTGTTCTATGGATTAAACATAAAAACAGATAGCAGAAACCCAAAGGTCAAGGCGAAGATCATGGCATATGAAGTCATCAATCGCAGACGCAGAGCAGACAGTAGGTACATAAACTTTATGTGTTCGGTAGATGGAGAATCCAGAAACATAATGGAGAAGGCAATACACATGACAGGAAAAGATTATTTTAAAAAATATGAAGAGGAGCTTGCAAGATTAACTTGACAGGTACAATTAACAGCCCAAAATTTTAAGGAGAGAAAAGTGAAATACAAAATAAAGCAAGAGATTTATAACTTCTTACAGGAGAAGAACATCCCCTACGAGGATGCTGCGCCAATACTAGGATTTAATTCTCGCCAAGCATTATATTCATGGATAACATCTTCGGGTAGAAACCGAGGGCTTGAGATCATGGACGCTTTCACAACGCTAAAGGAAACATATGAGCAGAATTGATACAATAAAAAAGTTATGTACAAACGTGCCAGTGTTTCCTTGTCGGGAAAAGAACCCGATGATAAAGGGCTGGCAAAAGGAAGCAACACAAGACCCAGCTAAGATCGACAAGTGGGTCAAGCAGTTCGGAGATAACATTAACTTCGGTATACCAACTGGAGAACTGTCTGGAATAATAGTTGTTGACATCGATGATAAGAATGGCAAGAAGGGCAGTCAGCATATAGCAGACAACTTCGAGGAAGAGGTATGGTTGCAAGGTGAGGGGTCGAACAATCCATTTACTTTTATGCAAGCGACACCATCAGGGGGTAGACACTTCTTCTTTAAATATGAGAAGGATAAACCAGTTCGTAACGGAACAGATATCTTCGGGCCTATGAGTGGTGTCGATATCCGAGGGAACGGAGGGTATGTACTGATAGCACCATCCAAGGGGTACAAAGTTATCGGCACTAAATTCTCTGGTATGCAGAACGCACCACAAGAACTATATACTTTTCTTGAAAAGAAAAAAGGCGAACGCAAGTCAAGTACAGTGGCAACCAAGATGGATGATGAGGAAGTTGCCTTTATCCTATCGAAGCTAAACCCAGAAGATGATGAGTTCACTACTCGTGATGGATGGCAAGAGATTATGCGAGCAGTCCATGCTGCCACAGGAGGAGAGGATTGGGGTAAGGAATTGTTTATCCAGTGGTCACTAAGACATCCAGGGCCATGGGATAAAGATGTTGAAACAGAGATCGAGAGGGACTGGCCGAGCTATGATCCCAATGGTGCGACTACTGCTGGCACTCTAGTTTACTGGGCGAACAAGAAGAACGTAGGTTGTATGAAAGCATCGCAGACATTAGACTTAACTACTGACAAACCGGAGGGGACTGAGGCAGATTTACAGATTAAGAACCATAAGTTGAAAACGAATGTGTATAATATCAATGAGTTACTGTCGGCATCGTTAGTTCCAGATGAGAATAATAGTCTAATCGAAAACGAACTGCGTCATCTCTTCGTGCATAATGAACTCACGCAAGAGACTTGTTTCTTTAAAAGCCCACCTTGGAATAAGAGGATTAAAGTAGGCAAACCTTTGCACGACTCTGATATAACTAACTTCAGAAGTTACCTATCATCTAGTTATAATGTTGACTTCGCTAAAGATGTAGTGATCGATGGGTGTAATGCTTTCGCTCGCAATCATCCTAATCACCCTATTAAAAACTACCTTGAGGGATTAGAGTGGGATGGTGTCGAACGACTAGATACTTGGTTGATAGATGCTTGCGGCACACCGGACGATGAATACCATAGGGCGGTGTCATCTAAAGTGTTGATCAGTGCGGTTGCTAGGATCTACAAACCAGGGGTTCACATGGATACAATGCTAGTCCTCGAAGGGGATCAAGGTTGTAGAAAGTCATCTCTTGTAAGAGTGCTTGGCCATCACGACAGGGAGGACAGAGGTTGGTATGCAGCGCCATCGTTAGACATCAAGAACTTAGGTAGTTCGACATCAGCTATCACTGACTGTATGGGTTCGTGGGTTATTGAACTTGAAGAGATGGCATCGGTAACTAAAGCTGATGAGAAGAACGTAAAGAAGTTTCTTTCTACTCGTGAGGATAAAGCGACCTTGAAGTATGAGAAGTTCTCTCAGACATTCAAGCGTCAGTTTATATTCATAGGTACTATTAACCCCTATGGTTCTGGAAAATATATCCGAGACTTGACAGGGGCAAGAAGGTTCTGGCCTGTCACAGTTAATAAGTCTGAACTGCATCCTATTGATGTCGATGCGGTGGATGCAATCCTCGATCAGCTTTATGCTGAGGCGGTCAAGAGATTTAAAGATGGTGAGAAGTTTCATCTCGAAGGTGAGGCATTAAGACAGGCGAAGATACATCAAGCTGCTAGGATGATGAGTCGAGATGGGATGGAAGAGATAAGGGACTTCTTTGTTGACGGCCCAGGAAAAGACCTAAATCGTGTGCATACCAGAGATATAGTTAAAGAGATATGGCCTGGGCAGGAGTATCGACAATATAGATTTGATGATGTTACACACTACCTATCTAATAATGGGTGGGAAAAGAAAAAGTCTCTTTACATAGAGGGAAAAACAACCACTGGTTTTCAACGTATAATTGACGAAGATGAAATCGATTAGAGTTCCAGAAGGTTTGAAGCTGCGAGACTACCAAGTTGAAGGTGTCAAGCATTTAATGTCTGGCCAACGCAAGATGTTGTTCGATGATGTCGGACTTGGCAAGACTGCTCAGAGTTTAGTAGCACTTAATTCGTTAGGTGCAAAGACTACTCTGATTCTATGTCCACCATCGACCAAGTATGGATGGGAAAGGGAGGCACAACGATGGACTGATAGGGATTATAAGATTCATGTGATGAGTAAGGAGGTTGAGCGGATACCAACAGACGTAAACATCTGCATAGTTCCTTATAGTCTGCTATCAAGTCCAATGATTATCGACCAATTAAAAGACAGACGTTGGTCGGTAACGATAATAGATGAGATTCATTATGTGAAGAACACATCATCTAATAGATCGAACAAAACTATCAGTCGTTCTGGAGTAGCACCGAAGTCGGTATATATGTGGGGACTTACTGCAACACCTTTAGTTAATGGGCCTATTGATATGTGGCCATTCTTTAGGTCGATGGGTAAGGAACATCTGCCTACCAAATGTCGGGACTGGATGGGATACACTAGATATTTTTGTGCGAGATATAAAGAGGCACACAGTGGTAGGTGGAATGTTAAGGGTGCATCCAATCTACCAGTGCTTAACAAGGCCCTTTACAACACTGGTTTCGCTATGCGTAGGACTAAAGAACAGGTCTTAAAAGAGTTGCCAGCTAAACAATACCGAGTCATACCGATGAGGCGAAAAGATAAAGCGATCAGTATTAACTACGATGTTGAGTTGTTAAAGAGCAAAGTACGTTTAGGTATTATGGGCGAGGAGATTGCACAGGCAAGGAGAGAACTCGGTATTGAGAAGTTGCCTTCAGTCCTCGAATACTTAGACGAAGTAAAAGAACCGTGTGTTGTCTTCGGGTGGCATACGGAATTTTTAGAGTCGGTTGCTAAACATACAGGCGGTCAACTCTATTATGGATCGATGACTTCTGCTGCGAAGGAGAGAGCAAAGCAGGACTTCATTGATGGTAAGGTTCAGTTTCTGTTGGCTAATATTGTATCGGCTGGGACTGGACTAGATGGGTTGCAACACAGAAGTTCTCACTGCATATTTGCAGAGTTGCCTTGGACATACACAGAGGTAGACCAAGCATCCGGTCGGTTGCATAGGATGGGGCAGACAAACCCTGTACTTGCAGATATACTGTGCGTTGAAGGTGGTATTGAGGAGTATGTATTGCAAACCATTTTGGGAAAACAAGAAAGTTTTAAAAAAGTAATTGACAAAACAACAGAGTTGATTAATATTAAATAGACTACTGTTTACTAATGTTTACTAATGTTTACTAAGGAGAGAAAAATGAATATAGAAGATATCTTACGCAAGATAGTGCGTGAAGAATTAGAACGAATCACTTGGATTGAAGATCCACTTGAGAAGAAAGTTAAAATTAAAGATGAAGAACCAAAAGGTAAAACTTTTAAGGAAGTCTTTGATGACATAGCTGAGAAGGAAGAAGCTGAACCAGTACAGGAAGAACTCGCACAGATCTCAAACACGGCCGAACTAATGGCAGCAATTAAAGATGTCTGTTCTGGTACTCCAGGGTTGGGTAAGAAAGCAAAAGAAATCGTAGCATCTTTAGGCTACGATAAATTTTCTACTGTGCCAGATGATAAGGCACAAGGAGTCTACCACAAAGTAATAGGAGAACTTAAATGAATCACAGTAAAATAGGTGCAAGCTCGATGTATCGTTGGTCGAACTGTCCAGGTTCGGTCAACTTATTGATCGACAATCCAATGCCTTCGAGTGACTTTGCACAAGAAGGTACATTGGCACACGACATAGCTGACCAGATACTATCATCTTACAATGAGGGTACTATGAAGATACCATCAGATGTAGACCAAGAGATGCTTGACTATGTTATGGTGTATGTCGATTACTGTGAAGCGTTGATAAAGAACCATGAGCATTGGGTCGTAGAGCAAGGGTTTCAACTTAAAGGTGTTGATGACCGAGCTTATGGCACAAACGACTTTAGTGCTTGGACTGACTTCGGTACACTAGATGTAGTGGACTTGAAGTATGGTGCTGGTGTTGAAGTCCATGCAGAGAATAACAAACAACTAATGTACTATGCGTTGGGATGTGTTGTTCAAAATGATTTGGATGTCAACACAATCAATCTGCATATCGTACAACCAAGGATCGATGATCCTATCAAGGTGCATACGATAACCTACGCAGATTTAATGAAGTTCCGAGAGGAGCTTATTGAAGCAATCAATAGGGTTGATATGGAAGCCGACACATTCAATGTCGGTGACCATTGTAGATTCTGTAACCAAGCTAAATGTCCGGCATATCAGGAGAGAATGAAGGAAGAAGGTTTGATTACAGTTGAACCAACCCTTGAGATTGCGACACCGGAGCATCTTGAGGAAGAGAAGCTCATGAAAGTTTATAATTTTATACCAACCATTCAATCGTATATCAAGTCGGTTGAATCTCTGGTAAAGAATAAAACTGAAAGTGGTGAGATAGATCCTACCAAGTATGGGAAGAAACTTGTACGCAAGTTGAAGAACAGAACTTGGATTGACGAGATACCATTCGAGGAACTCGGTATTACTGAGGACGAATGTTATGAGCGTAAACCTCTCACACCTGCGAAGGTTGAGAAGTTATTCAAGGGCAAGGATAAAAAAGAAAAACTTGCTATCATAGAAAAAGCGACTGAGCTAGTCGAAGGTGGGTTATCACTTGTAGACCAGTCAGCTAAGGGCGAGCCTGTAACTATAGGGCAAGTCGAAGAAACACTATTGTTAAACTAATATTTACTATAAAGGACTATAATAAAATGGATACTATAAATTTAAATAAATCACCCTACGTCAGACTTATTTTTTCTGACAACTTAATCAAAGGAGAAGAAAAAGAAAATGGTAAGATCAAATACTATACTGCGTTCCTTCTCCCTAAAAATGCGGAAGCGTTATCATCGATTCGTGGAATCACTGATACTGCTGCTGCTTCCATTCTTAAACTTGCTTCGGACTATAAGAAGGCAGTTGAAGATGCAGCTAATAAAGAGAAGGCGAAGACTGCAAAGTTAGATAACCTTTTCAAATGTGGAGATGAGAAGGCCGACCAACTCATAGAAGAGTTTAAAGATGACCCTGCCAACAAAGGTAAAGAAGTTCCAGGTTACTTGAACAACACTCGTAACTTCTGGATCTGCAATGCTGGTACGAACTTTCAACCAAAGTTCTTCGGGCCTAAAGGTGGTGACTCAATGGACAACGATTGGGCAGAGGAAAACATCTACGCTGGTGCGTGGGTTCGTATGGAAACAAGAGGTTATGCTTGGACTTTCAATGGCAAGAAGGGTTGGAGTTTAGGTTTAGCTGGCAAGATCCAGAAGTGGCAAGACGCTGATAAATTCGGAGGTGGTGATAGTGGCCCAGCCGAAGAAACATTAGAGGTCAAAGCGCCCGAAGCACAAGAGGATGACTTCATTGACTAAGTATCTTCACATTGACATCGAGACTCGATCAGAGTTAGATATCAAATCTGATGGACTCATGAACTATGCACATCATGAGTCCACTCAGATACTTTGTATCTGCTTTAAGATTGATGGCGAGATGTACGTTGATGACCTCGATGTTCTTCTTACTTATGTAGAAGATCCCGAGGTTATCTTCTGCGCTCACAACGCATCGTTCGAGTACATAATGCTTCATGCTAAACTGAACTGGTTTGATGTGCCAATCGAAAGGTGGAGATGTAGCGCAGCAGTCGCAGCTTATCACAGGTTACCCAGATCTCTGGGTGCTTGTGCTAAGACTTTAGGACTGGCGAAGCAAAAGGATGAAGAGGGCAAAAAGGTTATGATGAAAATGTGTAAACCACTACCTAAAGCCCAGAGAAAAAACAATGTGAGTAATAAGTTATTGGCATCTGAATTGGAGGATATGTTTGGTGGGTGTTATTATAACCACGATTACTTACTAGACTCTATTCCTTACTACTCACTTAAAGAATATTGTAAAGATGATGTACTAACTGAAGAGGCAATCATCGACAGATTAGGTTTCTTGCCCCTAGAAGAGCAAGAGTTATTCGAGATAGACTTCACTATGAATTGGGTAAATGGTGTACAGGTTGATGTCGAATTATGTGAGAAGATGCAATCGATCTTCAAGTCGTTACAGACTAGCATCAATGCTAAGTGTGTGAACAAGCATGGGTTTAAACTAACCCAAGTCGCTAAGGTTGCAGAGTTTCTAGGAGAAGAGAATTGTGACGCTGCGAAACTTAGAGATATGCTGGAAGACCCAGACATATCCGAGGAGAAGAAAGAAGTGATCAGATGGAGGCAGACTGTTGGTAACACAAGCCCATCTAAATATAAGGCAGTACAGAAGTTGGCATATAAAGGTCGAGTCTATGGTATGATGTTATACCATGGTGCTGGCACTGGTCGATGGACTAGCAAGGGGGTACAGTTACAGAACATAGCAAGGGGTTCTTTCAGCGAGGATTGGGTTGATGAAGAGATGGAGATCTCATGCAACTACATACTGCAAGATAGGTTTAAAGAACTTATGTCTTCCGGATTAGTGACAGAGGAGATAGAAGTTGTCAAGTCTGTGCTTCGGGGGGTGTTCACTGGTGACCTATCGGTGTGTGATTACTCCCAGATAGAGGCTCGAATACTTCCTTGGATTGCAGGGCAGACAGATGTTGTCAAGGCATTTGAGGATGGGCTAGACATCTATAAGGTATCAGCTTCACAGATATATAAAAAGAAATACGAAGATGTAACAAAGGATGAGAGGTTCATTGGTAAGATAGCTACTCTTGCTCTTGGGTATCAAGGGGGTAAGGGTGCGTTCTTGGGGATGGCCGAAGTCTATGGTGTTAAGGATATGGATGAAAGGTTTGCCGAAAAGATCAAGGTCGATTGGAGAAAAGCAAACACTAAGATCGTACAGTTCTGGTATGCCCTTGAAGAGGCGGCGAGGATAGCTATAGGTGGGTTAGCAAACTCAACACATGGAGTTGCGTTCAAGTGTGAGGATGATTTCTTAAAGATGACTATACCATCTGGTCGAACATTATTCTTTTATAAACCAGAGTTACGCGATGGCTCGATCACATACTTGAAGCAACTATCGCAGAATGATTTTCCTTTGGCTGGCACTAAGTTCTCTGCCGATGGTGTACAGGTTGGTCGAGTCCAGACATATGGTGGGAAGCTATGTGAAAATGTTATTCAAGCTATGGCTAGAGATGTTATGGTTCATGCTATCAAAATGTTACCGAGGGATAAGATAGCGTTCAGTGTACATGATGAATTGATTTGTGATGGCTTGCCTCTTGACCAACTACAAGAAGCAATGCTTGTCGTGCCTAAATGGGCTGAAGGTTTACCAATAGGTGTTGATGGTTGGGCAGGAGAAAGATATAGAAAATGAGAATACTAGCGATTGACCCAGCAACCCAGTTAGGTTATGCCTTTACGACAGGAACAAAAGGTGTGATCCGTCACGGTAGCGAATCTTTTCACAACGCTAAATGGGAAGGTGCAGGAGTTCGATTTATGAAGTTCAAAGCGTGGCTCGAAACCTTCGAGGACTTAGATCTAATAGCATACGAAGCAGTCGAGAACCATACATCTACCTATGCTGCTCACGCTTATGGTGGGTGGGTTGCTATACTCCAGGCATATTGTGAGGAGAGGAACATACCCTATACTGGGTTCGGTGTCTTAGAGATTAAGAAGTTCTGGACAGGTAAAGGTAACGCTAAGAAGGATGATATGATTCGAGTTGCTAGGGAAAAAGGATTCAACCCAGAGGATGACAATGCTGCCGATGCACTTGCCATCCTTCATTTAGCTAAGGCATCATTCGGACAGACCTGATGCTGCTGCTTTAGTTGCTTGGAGTGCAGTTCTTGGTACTCCAATGTATGGAGTCAAGTTGTATAATCCTTTTGAAACCACATCGACTAAATCATCAGAACTCTCTACGTTTGGTATGTCTGCAAACATCTCATTGATGTCGTTGTAGATATCTAAAGGTATCGCACTAAGCTCGAAACCCTGTCCTGTTACTGCTCTTGAAAGCATATTACCAAAGAAGTGGCCCGACACAGGTAAGTTGCCGAACACTGATGAGAAGGTTTGATTCCAGAACCTAGCAGTTTCTCTGCCCATCTCACCATAGAATCTCTGCCTCTTCTCTATGTCCTCCTCTGACCTCATCATGTCGAGTAGGAAATCTTTTGTATAAAGAGCAGCAGTACCAGCACCAGCAACTAACGCAGACTGAAGTGCAACTATCTTAGCAGAAGTAATTAGCCTTTCTTTCGCTGCCTTGTATTCTGGTGTTCCAGGTTTCATCTCGGACAGGTCTTGAAAACCACGCAAGACTAAGTTAAAGTTTTTCATAGGTTGAGAACTGAACATAGCGAACTGTCTAGTAAGAAGATTCTCGCTCGACTGTGCGGTAGATCTGGTCAGTGGGTGATACGATGGTTGCGTTTCGTTAATGGTTTTATTTACCATAGCATCGAGCTTGTCTATTTGGTCGGCAGTCATATCAGCAAACGATTCTTTGATACCAAGTTTGTCCTTCGCGGCCAAGTATAGACTTCTTATTACCATACCATCTGCTGCTTGGATTCCCTTCATACCTTTTTGTGCAAACGCTTCGATGCCTTTAAAGATGCCACCACGTTTAGCCGCATCAGATATTGAAGCACCCCCGAAGAAAACATTATTGAATGAGTCTGACAAACCAACATCGTGAAGTTCTGCCGACTGACCGGAAGACTTGTACCTTGTCTCGTAGGTTGGAAATATCTTTATTAGCTCGTCATGTAGTCCTTTCTCCATAGCATCCGACATATATTTTCCTGAATCTTTAACGGAAACTCCAAGAGCTTGCAGACCAGAGATAAGCGATGGTATCTGCTTTGCCATTGGGGAGATGTTATATGCTAGTGATGCAAGGACTTGGTTCTTAAATATTTTACCCTGTATCTTGCCAGCTATTGGGTCTCCCATTCGGATGCCAGCCACACTAGATAATGCTTTGGCTAAGTCATCGAACACACCTAGATTATTCAATCGAACTTTGTTGTGGTTGATTACTGCTTGAGCAAATGCAAGTTCGTTACCCATAGCTTCAAGTCTCGCTTGTTGGTTTGAGTGTCTCATCAATGCCTCTAAAGGATTCTGATATAATAAGACCCCATCACCTGAACGCTTATGGTTAGCAGAAGTCGTGTTGAATAGATTGCTCTGTATCAACTCAGCGTTTTGTTTAGCGAATAGTTTATTGTTTAGAGTATCTGCTTTGATTCGTTTACCTTCACCGTCCAATATGTACTTGCCATCTTTATCTTTAAGGTAACCCTTAACAAATAAAGGATCTCGACTCTCCTTTTCCTTTGTAAGTTTCATGTAATAGTCTTGACCTATATCGAAGTCTTTGGTCGATAAACCTTTTTCTTCTAATACTCTTCTTTGGATATCACCTAATTCGTCTAGTGCTTCCCGAATAACTACCGATGCTTTTAATACTTCTTCTGGCAGACCAGACTCTCTCGATAGATCTTTAACTGCTATTGGGGTAAGGACTGTTGCGTCTTCGTCACCATCGAACTTATACCCATGAGACTCTAAAGACTGAGCGGCAGTAAACCTATCCCCCTCAGTTTTAGGTTTGTTGCGAGCGTACATATGCAGGTTAAGTAACTCAAGACCTGATAGTTCTTTTTTAATTGTTGTTGGTTTTCCATCTGCCCCTATAACTTCTAAGGTTAGAGTGTGTTTATTACTGAGGGCAGTTATATTATCTTGAGTGAAGTTGTGCTTCTTGATTGCTTTGTCGATTATACCCCAGTTCCTTGATTGGTACTTATACTCTTTATGGATTGCATCATTTAGTTTATTCCAAATCTTTCTGCCTGCATCACCTAATGAATTGAATAAACTCTGTGGTGTCATAGCACCAGTGGTTATAAACTTAGGTAGGTTCTCTATTGCTTTGTTCCATAGAGAGTTGACCTTATTGTTTTTGTTGGCAATCGGAGCAGTCCTACTTTTTATTGCACCTGCAATTTCATCCGATATATCTTCGAGTTCTCGCACAATTTTTTCAGTGAACCCACGTTGTAATGGTTGGATATCTATAAGCTCAACATCAAGGTCTTCCCCTTTGATGAGTGGGTCTGGAGCAAATAATTGTCTTTCGTCAGGCCCGATCCGTCCAGCTCTTGTTCTAGTTGATGCTCGCTCCTGCCCCTCCTCAAATACTCTGGAAAACAAATCTCGGATCTCATCGTCAAGGTCTTCGGGGTCACCCACATGGTCAGCAAATATATTTCTAATCCAGTTTTTAATATCAGTAAAAAGTTTCTTTAACTTCTCAGAAAAGGTTTTAGGGTAGAACTCTGGTACATCTCCCTCCCTTAGCCAAGTCATAAAGTCTTTTGCAAACATCTCCGACCATTCTTTAGAACCATACTTAGGCAACTTACCTTCATAGTCTATGGATTTATATTCTTCAATAATATCCTTCAGTGGGGACTTACCTTTAATAGATAAGTCCATCTCGATAACATGGATCAACTCATGGAATATGTCAGTCGCAGACGTAGCTCTTGCAGGCAAATTAATAATGGTGTTCGCATCCTTAAAAATTACACTAGGCTTATCTGCTTTCCTACTCACAGAAATACCTTTCAACCACTCATCGATAGTAGTTCCTACTGCTCTTGCCCTTGCTTCGATTACATTACGATAGAACTGAGCGACTGCCATCTTCTCTGATTTGCTCATATTGGCTGGCAGTGATTCCTCAATCACAAAGTCTAAATTTTGATCAGACAATGTGATATCATCATCGACCTTTGCAGTGGCAGGAGTGTTGCCCTCTACCCTTGCGTCAAAGGCTTTAGACACATTAGCCTCTACATCATCGAGTGGGTCTAATTGGTTTCTCTTAATCTTGTAGTCTATGATGTTTTTTGCTGCACTATCCTTCGCTTTCTCTGACCTAGCCCTACGAAATTCCTTTATTAAATCTTCAGGTATTTCATTATCAGCAGCAAACGTCTTAGCATCTTTCATCGACATGGCTTTTAGCTCATCGAAGTTTTTTCCTAGAGATTCTTCTAATCGCTGGGTTTCTGATATGAACTGTTGTTGCCTCGCTAAAGCCAGATCCCTATAGCGAACGAAATCTTCTACCTCAAGGCCTACCTCCTTAGCTTGCCTTTGTAATGCAATCTCTGATTGTTCTTTTTTAAATTTCTCTGAAGTAATTATCTTGTTTATATCTTTTGCTATCTCCTCTGCTTGTTCAGTGGTGAACATGGTGCTATCTATATCTTCTCTTGTTAGCCGAGGTTTCCCCTCAGGTAATAACAACTGCTCTAACTCAGAAGCAAGCCTTCGTTCAGAACTCTGCCTTGCTTCTGACATAAAAGAGACTCTATCATACATCTGCTGCACCATCTCTTGTTTTCTAGTCTCGATGTCTCGCATATCTCGATACTGCGTATACTGTCCTGCCAGGTCTTCTGCTCTTCTCTCCTCCCCTATCCGTTTTCCCATCTCCGCATATTGGCCTGCCACATCCATTTGCCTTGATCGCAGATCCTGGAGTTGTCGATACTTGTCCATAGTCAAGAAGTCACTCTGGTTTATTTGAGTTTCTAGTTCTGCCTCAACTTCCTTCGCTGGTATGTCAGTAGTTTCACTGATAGCTTTTGCCATTCCCTTTTTGGCTTCAGGCGAGAAGATAGTAACTCCCTTCCAACCAAGTCTGAATACTTCACCGATAATAGGTGAAGCAACCATATCACCTAGAGCAGCGGATACAATCTCAGGAAGTCCCCCTTCTTTTCCTAGATGTTGTGCTGCTGATTCTGATATAGCACCTGCGACTAGACCTTCTACTGCGTTCAACTCTAGCCTATCTCGTAGGGCTAACGATGCACCAGGAGTATTGTACCATTTATTTAGTTTGGTCGCAACGATATCAAAAGAGTCTATCGCACCCCTCGAAACATTCTTGCCAATAGATAACCCCCTAGCCACCTTAGCTAAAGACCCTAGTCCAAAACCAACTGCTAAGTCTATAGGGGAGTCACCAAGTCCCCTACCTATAAGTTCACCAACAAAGTTTTTAAATGGGTTCGATTCTCGATATGCGTTGGATTCAATATCATATTTAATTCGTTCGCCTGGGTCTTCCTCGAAAGCGTTTCCAGTTTTGAAAGCGTATCCAATTAAACTATCTGCAAGTCCAGCACCCATAGCACCTGTGAAACCAAAAGACCTACCTGATTCTACATCAGCTAACTCTTGAAAAGTCTTAGGAACGTACGATCCATACTTAGGTACGAATCCTCTGGCTGCTTGCATTTGTGTTGGAGATACCGATGGAGGTATATTTACATCAACTTTTGGGGCAATTACAGGTTCTGTTTCTACTGTGCTTACTGCCAGTGGTGCTTGCACATCTTCGAGGATATCTTCTTTTCGCATTACATACCTAAGTTTTTTGATATAACTGCGTCTAAGTATAAGTCCATAATCTGTTTTGCCACATCCTTAGCTAAAACAACATCAGGTTCTTTTTTCGATCTTTTAGTAGAGATCAGTGGATGTGAAGACATCAATATGTTATTCAGTGCAACACCTACATCTCTTATCGGCCCACTCGAAATCTTCTCTTTTGTCTTAGGGTCTATAAATACTTTCATTAAAGGCCCTCGCCTATCTGGACGTGTCGTGATAGTATTAACGACATTTTCCTGTATAAAATCCTTTATGCTGGTTAATGTACTTGCAGTCATTTTATTGGGGTCTTCCAGAAAAGATAAGGTATTAAAATGATCCTCGAAAAAATCCTTAGATGATATATCAACCCCTTCCCCCATAGGAGCATAAGCGCCTTCTTCTGACAGAGCAAAAGCCGATATCCTCTTCGTCCCATTAGGGTTTTTTGTTACATAATACACCTTAGACCTATCACTAGGCACATACGCTATGGCTTGTTCTTTTGTTACTGGATGATTTGTCTTTTGTAGCTCCATGCCGGTAAAGAGTCCCATTGCTTTTTTCTCCTTATCTGATTGAGGGATCGAAACTGCATTAGCCAACACCCTACTAGGTTCACCTTTATATGCTTTCGCATAATTCTGGTTAGCAACTTTGGTTGTTGCCTTACGAACCTCGTCTTCTTTTCGAAATGCTAACTGACTTAACACCGCAGTAGCCTGCTCGAATTTCAATTCTGGATATTTCCGCATCAGCATCTCAGCAGTTGCACCTTCAAACTTTTGCGCATCCGGCTTTTCTTTAAGAAACTTCGAGGCAAAAGCATTTGCCTCTAACGCAGCACCTCTTTCTCTTCGGAGGGTATCCCATGTCTTATTTAAATTCTCATATCGTTTTCTGTTAGCTTCTGTGGGGTTATTCACCATATCCTTCTCAGCATTAGCCACGATTTGTTTCTGTTGTTGTGGTGTGCCTACCAGCATATTAACCATCTCTCTATCTCCAGTAGCAGCACTAAGACTCCCCCACATATTATTGAACAGACTTACTTGAGCAGGTGTTAGATTGTACTCACCGCTCTCGATATCTCGTTTCAGTGAATCTAGTTCTACGACACTACCACTTGCCATAACTCGGCTTAGTTTTTCCCCGATCTCCATTCTCCCCATCTCTTGCTCTGCCCTCTCTGTTTCTAGCATCCTCTCACGAGTAAAAGCAGTAGCCATAGCTATAGCTCGTCTTTGTGCAGCCTCTGGGTCTGTCTTTAAGAGGTTATCGAACGCCTGTATATTGTCCTTAATATAATTATCATCAAGCCCCTTCGCTTTTGCTTGTGTAATATAGGTGTTCTTAATGTCTGGCACTTTTGAATAAAAATCAAGGTTTGCTCTTGCGTTCATAGAACCTTGTAATGTATTAATATCAAAATTACCAATAGCCATTTTATAGTAAGGATGTGATTTATTCTGTTCAAAGAAAGCCTGATTGTCTGCCATCGTAACTTTCTGTTTCTCCAACTGCTCTTGTTGGAACTTCATCTGATCCATACGCATACGGTTCATTTCCATAGTCTGAGCTTGTTGCATCAGAGCAAGTGGGTTTAGCGCTTTAGCGAAATCAGAAGCTGACATTGTTTTCCTTAACTAAAAAATTGTTGTGTGTTCTCACCATAGGGTTGCATCGACTGTTGCTTTGCAAGATTCAAAAGCGTGTCGAGCTGATTTATATTTGAAACTGTCTGAGAGAATTGTACGTCATTCATCAACTGGTCTTTAGCTATACCTGTCTGCTCTGCAATCATATCCATAGCTGCCTCGAATTTCTGATTCTGCATATCGAGAGCAAGTGCGTGTTGCTTTGCACCTATCTCTTTTCTCAGTTCAAAATCTTTTGCACTTTGTTCTGCTTGTGCTGAAGCCCTACTCTCTAGCATCCTTTGTTCGGAAGCAGTCTTCTCACCTAGAAGTCCCATCTCTCGTTTAAACTCTTGGTTTATATCGTACAAACCTGTACCCAAACTTACTGCCGACCCAGCGGCACTTAGACCTAGCATTTCTTTATTTGTCAAGTCCCCCTTCATGGCTCGTTGCATAAAAGAAGGTTTCTCCTTTCCAGTAATAATTTCACCCTTCGTACTAGGAGATGCCTTAACCCCAGGGGACACTGCATCAACACCAAATCGACCTTCGCTCCCAAGAAAAGACTTTGCTTTTGAAAACCTTATTTTTGAAAATTCGCTCAACTAATTCCCTCGTCTAACACTGCACCAGAGACACCACTAAACCCTTTACTGGGCCGAGCTTTGATATTCTTCCTCTGTAAAGCTCTTGCTGCTAAAGCCCTTCGACCCTCTTTTGCTTGGCTCGCAGCAGTAACTGCACCTGCTCGTTTAGCCTCTAGGTCTGCTTTTCTTGCAATATTTGCAGACCGTTGTTGTTCTGCCTGTGCTTGAAGTCTTCTACTTTCCATCGCTTCGGATTGTCGTAATTGTTGGTTAGCTAACTCTTGTTGTTGGAGTAAATCTTTTGCTGCAAGTTCTGATTGAAATTGCCTTTGCTTTAGCGCCTGTTCTTTTTCTTGTTCTAATCGCATATTAGCAAGCCTCTCATTAGCTGCCATCTGCTCACGCATCAACCTTTCTTGATTTTTACTTTGTTTACCTGATAAGATAGAACCTACACCCCCTGATAGTAATGCGCTAATCGCTGCAAAAGTAAACGGGTCTACTGCCATTATTTTTCCTCACAAATAAACATAAATACAGTATAACTGACCATAAGATATTTAAAGCCCTACCCTAAAACTGCATCAGATACACTTGCAAAACCACCTCGACCTTGAAAACCAGTTGGTCTTCTGCCTGTAGTAAAATTTAATGCCCCACCTCTAGCCT
>Ga0070749_10001303_pt1 | contig 16894 bp, 27 predicted proteins | sample VirMetDEL_Nov_18_FD_75180 | JGI IMG/M metagenome (GOLD analysis project Ga0070749, IMG submission 75180) | Aqueous microbial communities from the Delaware River and Bay under freshwater to marine salinity gradient to study organic matter... | ecosystem: Environmental > Aquatic > Marine >...
CTAGATCAGTTTCTATAACAGTTTCTAACTCGCAGTTTGTAAGAGTATGGTTTTTCAAGTGATAGAAAATAACTTCATCTTTGGGGTTAAAGTCTTGTAAAACTTTTATAAGTTTTTCAATTTGCATCTTCGTTCTCCTTAAAATGCTTGTTTAAAAAATCATAGCAATCATTCATACAACTTCTAAAATGTTTTGTTCTATACTCACTTGGAGTATCTTCGTCTGCTTGACAAACCATTTGATCAAGTAGTTCTATAGCTTTTTTTAGTTTTTGCTTACTCATCTTCGTTCTCCTCTAACTCATTGATAAATAGAAATCCACCACCATTGCCCTCTGCATCTTGTGATACTGCTACCTCAATCTTTTCTTTGGTTTTGGTATGTTCAAGTATGAACACAGGGAAAGGTGCTATGTGTTCGTCTGAATCGTCAATCGTAAAGGCTATGAATTTATAACCTAGTAATTGCTTGTAATAATTTGTGTAAAAATCTTGTGGCATTTTTATCTCCTCATGTATTAGATTGCTACAATAATGCAATGCTGTATTATATGTCAATACTTTTTTTAAAATAATTTTTCACTATACTCAAAGCATGACTGATGATTTTTTTATACATTTGTTAGAGAAAGACAACAAAGACCATACCAAGAAGTTTATGTATGAAATCTTTATGTTTAAGAAAATGCTTAGACTGTATCGTTTCGCTATTGATAATAAATACACTTTAAAGAATTATCGTTATTACAATTTATTCATAGATCGTATGCTTGATCTCCTTGAAGATCAGAAATTGGTAATAGAGGAAATGAGTAAACAATTTGATATCCAAGATTTTGATTTAAAAGATGTTCTGTTTTCAATAACAGAGAAAGATAGACATACTTTTACATCTTTTGATAGAGATTTGCATGTCAAAGAAATAATCAAGTTAGCTAATGCCTTTAAAGGCATGACAAGTAGCAAATAAAAATGTGTTGACTTCTTTGCTGTAATGCTGTAATTTAATTAGCAGACATTACATAAGGAGTTAATATGTCAAATTTAATAGAAGAAAGAAATGTGAGTAATTATGTCGTTAAGATGTATTACGACACCTTTCCTACCTCACCAAGAGAAATGAATGAAAACTTTGGAAAGATTGCCATGTTCCATAGTAAATATCATTTTCCAAATGATGATGAATACACACAAGAACAGGCTCTAGCTATCCTAGAGAATAAAGAATATTTATCTTTGCTTGTTTATGCTTATGAACATGGAAACATAAGTTTATCTACCAAAAGAAATTATCCTTTTAATTGTCAATGGGATAGTTCTTGTGTAGGTGTAACCTATGTATCCCACGAAGATATTATTAAAACTTTTGGTAAGTTAGATATTACTAAGGCTACTGCATTATTAGAAAGTGAGATAGAGGAATATTCTCATTATCTTAATGGTGAAGTTTTTGGGTATGAAGTAATAGAAAAAGTATCTTGCGATAGTTGTGATTGTATTCAAGAAAAAGAGATAGATAGCTGTTGGGGATATATAGGTAGGGATTACTTTGAAGAAGAAGTTAAAGGTATCTGTAATTCTTTAAATAGAGAGGTGGCGTAATGAATTTAGGTGATATTAGTTGGACTGCATTTGCAGATATATACAGACTTGACGAAAGTTATATAGGAACGAAAGATTATATGGGTGTTGCTTATTTTTGGGGACATGAATATAAACATGTTATGAGAGATTTAAGTTATGCAAAGTTAAGAAAAATACATAATTTAGGTCTTGATAGGAACATTGATTTTATTAAACCAAATAAAGATGCATGGTATTTAATAGCAGAGGTTTTGAAATGTGGTGTTAATACCTTACGCGATATTAGAGAGGTAGCGTAATGAGTATTGAAAATATATATGAATTTGAACATGTAGAAAAGGTCTATCATCAGACTGAAATAAGGGCTAAAAGTTATAAAGATGCTGTAGAAAAGTATTTATCTGATAAGTCAGGTTTCTTTAAAAGTGCTGTTGAATGGTATTGTATTGATAGCCCTAATGATGAACACTGCGAAATAGGGGAATTAGATGATGAATAAACATATACCTTTAATTTTCTCAGCTTTAATCTTATCGCCTTTGCTGTTGCTTATCTTGTTGTATGAGATCACAGGCTAGAAATCGCCAATCAAATATTTATTTGGTAATAACATCTATATACAGGTATAAACAATTATTTGGTATTGGTTTAGCACAATGGTAATGGAACTAAAATTAATACTTGCAATTATGCTACAATGCTATACCATATATCTCATAACCATTCATAAGGGGTATATAAATGGAACTAGATTATCGTAAACAACCAATAGACAGGATAGTGCAACTTTTAAATTTAGGTTTCTCTGAAAAAGATGTTTACCTAGATATGTTAAAACATTGTTCTCTATCGCTAGATACAAAACCAAAAAAGGAATCAATGAGAAATTTGATTGCTCAAATAAATAACAGGAACATTTTTGCAAAGGGGTGCAAGTAATGGCTAAGATTGAATTTGAAACTATCCCTAGCGAAGAAGAAAAGAAAAACTTTGTTGAATATCTTTTACTCTTTTACAGGGATATGGGTATGAGTAGAGATATAGCTACTAAGGTAATGTGGCTCTATCTTAATGGGTGCTATCTAGGAACTAATGGCTATCATCTTTGGGGTGGTGGCGATAGTTTAGATAGAGAAAGGTGTTATGAAATTTATTGCAATTTAAAAGAGGTGAAATTATGCACATAGATACTATTTACACATTGAGAGATCAAATAGCAGAAATTGATAACAGGTTATTTGACTTGCTCAGACTTCAATTACTTAGAATCAGTGATAATCAATTAGAGATAGATATGCTCAAAAATAAACTCAGTGAATGTAAGTCAAAATTAAAGAGGTTAGAGGTGCAAGGTGAAAACTTACATTACTAATGTTTTTAATAAAGATAGGTCTAAAAAAATTAAGATCGTAGCTTTTTCATATAAAGAATTTACTACAAAGATTAAAAGAGCAATTATGTTCTTTGAAAATACTCAGTAGTAAATTCTTAATGCTCCTATAGGGCTAGTTATCTAGCCCTTTTTTTTGCAAAAAATATGTATATCTTTTTTTAATTGATGTATTGCTATATTGATGTAAAAGAAATATATTATCCTAGTCTTAATTTTTTATAGGAGATGAATATGAATATAGACAACATTTTAGAAAATAAAAACGCTGTTAAATTAGTAGACGAAATAAGATCGTGTTTTGATAACGATTACGAATTTCTTGCTACTTTTTATGACGAAGAAGATAGAAGTTATCTCAATGAGAAACTGCATGTCTTTCATACTGATAAAAGATATTGGATAAACTCTTTAGATCTTGAAAATAGATCTAGGTTAGTAGATTGGCTTGTGGATTTTTGCAACATGAAAGATGCTTTCAGAATTAATCGCTATAGCGATAATTATTCAGATAGTGATGTATCTGTTAAAGAGGTGGTGTAATGGATATGGATTACATTTTAGAAAATAAAAATGCTTTTAAATTGTTTCTATCTAAAATCCTTAATGGGTGGAAAGATTACGATAATTTTTGCTATGACTTTATCATTAATTTTTTGAGAAACTTTTTAAAAGATGACTGTTATGACGATCTTGATGTCATTCAGTATTTAGTTGATAGAGGTCATTTAGATTTTAGATATTCGGCACAAGGTCAAAATGATGATGGTGATGCAATATGGGTAATGAATCTTTATCTATCTTGCATTGATTTTGAATTTTCAGAAAGTGATGTAATTGAATATTTAGCTAGTAATGACGATTATCAATCTCAATCGTGTTCGCATGATTGGGATTGTTGCGGTTGTAGATGTTATAACGCTGTTAATCTTGATTTATTCAGAAAAGAAAAGCATGAAAATACTTGCTCTATTGAACTAACCTTTTCAAGATCATCATTCAGAAATTTTTAATCTCAATCATTACACTAAAAAAGGGTGAGAAATTGCCCTTTTTTTATGTGAAAAAAAAGTGCCATTATTTTTCATTTATCTATTGCATTAATGGTGTAATGCTGTATTTTATTTATATGTTTTTTACTAATTTTTATATAAGGAGATAATTATGAAAAATATACACTTAGAAAAACTTACACAATCTGTTATCGATAGCATGAAAAAATTGGGTGCTAATTGGTCGAAGTCATGGAATTATAAAGGCACAATTAAAAACCTTGTTTCTAATACTTCCTATCGTGGCTTTAATGTCTTATGTCTATCTCTTAGCATGTTAGAGAATGGATATAAGTATCCTTATTTTCTTACCTTTAAACAGGCTCAATCCAAAGGCTATAAAATCAAAAAAGGAAGCAAAGGAACTCATATCATCTTTTTCAAAATGCAAGAGATAGAGGAAACAAAAAACAATGAGCAAGTATTAAAGAAAATTCCATTACTACGCTCTTATGTTGTCTTTAATGTTGATCAATTAGATGACTTTGATTATTCAACACTAGAAACAAATTGTATTAATGAGAATGAGAGAATCGCTAATTGCGATACTTACATTAAAAACACTAATGCAAAAGTGAATGAGATAGAGGGCGATAGAGCCTATTACTCACCTATTAAAGATGAGATTGTTGTACCTACGCTTAACCAATTTAATGACAGTGTTTCATTCTATGGAACTGTATTGCATGAATTGGTGCATTGGTCAGGAAATAAGAAAAGGCTAGATAGACTTACATCAGCACCCTTTGGAAGTGATGAGTATGCCAAAGAGGAACTAGTTGCTGAATTGGGTGCAATCTTTCTCTGTAATCAGCTAGGCATTGAAACAACGCCTAGAAATGATCATAGCCAATATTTAAACTCATGGATAAGCGCATTAAATGATGATGTCAGACTTATCTATAAAGCATCATCTAAGGCTCAAAAGGCATTGGATTATCTCAATGACTTACAAGAGCAAAAGGCTCAATCTATCGCTAGTTAATACTTAGCTATCAATAACTAAGAGAGGGCTAATAGCCCTCTTTTTTTATCTAGCATTATTTAAAGGCTCATATTTGGTCTGTATTGATAGGGTTGAATCGCATTAGAGGTGTCAATCCTTTTCTTTTTTCTAAAAGCACAGAGAGAAAGAGAGAGAGCCACAGGCATATTATTTTAATATTTGGTAATAGCACGATAACACCTATATAGATAAAACCTTTTTGTGCGTAGCTAATGCGTAGCTAGTTAGATCGCATACGCTAGAACGCTCATATATCGCTTGTAAGCATAGGGTTATATATGGGGTGCTACTAGGCTATTGGGTAGCTAGTAATCTCTTAGCATATAAGACTAGGAATCCTTAGAGGAATACTAATTTTTAGTATCGTGATCTGCGATAACCATACCCCCTAAAAATTTGAGCTGTTCCTGTATCTGTAGCGGTAGCCTAAACCCCTATGTCATAACCTACAGCGTAAACGCCGACTAGGTTCCCTAGAGGGTTTTGCATTTTTTGCAACTTAGTCGTATATTGTGCCTACCAGCGTATTAGTTTATTTGGAAGTAAAGAATCCTGTTCCAGTATATGCGTAAATTTGATGACTCAGTAAAGCAAGATATGGAAACTCTCCTTGAGTTGCAGACGCATTACCAAAAATTATTGTCGCAAAATAAAGCTAAAACAGACTTTCTCTCTTTTGTGCACCATGTTTGGGATGGCTTTGTTTCAGGCGGTCATCATAAAATAGTCGCAGAAAAGCTAAACGCTGTGGTCAATGGCAAAATTAAGCGTCTGATTGTTAACATGCCACCTCGTCACACAAAGTCTGAGTTTGCATCAATACACTTTCCAGCATGGTATATGGGCAACAAGCCAAAAGCTAAGATCATGCAGACGACTCACACTGGAGAACTTGCGGTAGGCTTTGGTCGTAAAGTTAGAAACCTTATCGACTCAGAAGAATTTAAAGAAGTCTTCCCCGATGTTACCCTCAATGCGGATAACAAGTCCGCTGGGCGTTGGTCAACCAACAAAGGCGGCGAGTATTTCGCAGCAGGTGTCGGCGGAGCTGTGACAGGTAGAGGCGCAGATTTGTTGATTATTGACGATCCTCATTCTGAGCAAGATGCGCTATCACCAAATTTATTGGAACACTGCTGGGAATGGTACACCTCTGGTCCTCGTCAACGTTTGCAGCCCGGCGGAACTATCGTGGTCGTAATGACGCGTTGGAGTACGCTAGATCTTACTGCCAAATTATTAAAAGCCCAAGGAGATCAGTTCGCAGATCAATGGGAAGTGATAGAGTTTCCAGCAATCATGCCAGACGATGAACCTTTGTGGAAAGAGTTCTGGAAGAAAGAGGAACTTTTAAAAGTAAAAGCATCCTTGCCTGTGTCTAAATGGAACGCCCAGTGGATGCAGAATCCAACCGCAGAAGAGGGCGCGATCATTAAACGTGAATGGTGGAACGTTTGGAAAAGGGACTCCTTGCCACCAGTAGATTATATTATTCAATCTTACGATACTGCGTTCAGTAAAAAAGAAACCGCAGACTATTCGGCAATTACCACATGGGGTATTTTTACACCAGAAGAAGGTAGCAGTAGACAAGCCATTGTTTTACTAGACGCAAGAAAAGGTAGGTGGGATTTCCCAGAATTAAAACTAAAGGCTTACGAAGAATACAAATACTGGGAACCTGAGATGGTGTTGATTGAAGCTAAAGCTTCCGGTATGCCGCTAACCCATGAATTAAGACAAATTGGTATTCCTGTTGTAAACTACACTCCAGTAAGAGGGCAGGATAAGATTGCTAGAGTACACGCAGTTTCTCCTGTCTTTGAATCAGGTATGGTCTGGGCACCTGAAAAGAAATTTGCAGACGAAGTTATTGAAGAATGTGCAAGTTTCCCTTATGGTGAACATGATGACTACGTTGACTCAATGACTCAAGCCATCATGCGTTTTCGTGAGGGTGGATTTATCAGACTCGACACAGACGAAGAAGAAGACGATACTATGTTTAAAAGGGTACAATATTACTGATGGGCGTTAGAATAACAATTGAAATGTCACCGGAAGGTGAGTTAGTAACACAAACTCCAATTGGAGCCGACAAGATGAAAGGCGGTTGTCCAATCGCTACGCAAGACGTTGACATCAATATTAAGAATAGACAAGAAGCTATAGCCGAACACGGTTATGGACCCTTAAACCCAGAACTAGACGATAGCGGAGAAAACGACAAGTTCTGGAAGAACAAAGCAAAACTTTGGTCAGAAGGTGGCGAGACCGTAGATATGGGAGAAGCCATGAGTTCACGCTGCGGCAATTGCAGTGCGTTCAACGTTACTACCAAAATTTTAGATTGTATTGAAAAAGGAATCGGCGATGAACCAGCGGCAGATGCTTACGATGTAATCGAAGCAGGTGACTTGGGTTATTGTCAGTTCTTAAAATTTAAGTGTGCAAGCAATAGAACTTGCGATGCGTGGGTCAGTGGTGGACCACTAGACGATGCAAAAATTAAAAGCATAGGATAATAAATGGCAGTTGAAAAAGCTCTTAACAAAAAAGAACAAGTTGATTTAGATGTTGCAGATTTCAGCAACGAAATAGAATTAGAAGAAACAACTTTTGAAGAAGGTACCGTAGAACTAGAAGACGGTTCCGTTGTTTTTGGTGAAGTAGAAGAAGAGTTAGAAGTCAGCGAAGTTGAGTTCGGCGAAAACATAGCAGAGTATTTAGATGCTGCAGAACTAGCAAGAGTTTCCAACGAAGTTTTAAATAACTTTGAAGAGGACAAGTCTTCAAGAGAAGACTGGGAAAGAACATATACGGATGGCTTAAAATATTTGGGTATGCGATTTGATGAGGAAAGGTCTGAACCTTTTGAGGGAGCGTCAGGAGTTGTCCACCCATTATTAAGCGAGTCCGTAACCCAATTCCAAGCACAAGCTTACAAAGAACTATTACCGGCAAGTGGTCCGGTAAAGACAGCTGTGATTGGAGAGGTAAGCCCAGAAGTTGAAGCGCAAGCTCAAAGGGTAAAAGACTATATGAACTACGAGATCATGTACAAAATGGAAGAATACGATCCTGACTTGGATCTATTGTTATTTTATTTACCACTTTCTGGAAGTGCCTTTAAGAAAGTTTACTACGACCAAACTTTAGGCAGAGCAGTTTCAAAATTTGTACCGAGTGAAGATTTGTACGTTCCTTATGGTGCCTCAGATTTACAATCTTCTCCAAGAGTAACTCACTTAGTAAAGATGTCGGTCAACGAAGTAAGAAAACAAATTGCAGTTGGCTTTTACAAAGATGTGTCTTTAACTACTTACGATAACGCTGAAGAATACTCAGACGTAGATTCAGAAATAGACAAACTTACTGGCATGGAATCCAGTGGTTCAGATGATATTGCAGAACTATTAGAGTGCCATACAGATTTAGACATATCTGGATTTGAAGATATGGATGACGAAGGCGAAACCACAGGCATCAAACTTCCCTACATTGTTACCATTAATAAATCCAACGGTGCAGTTTTATCTATTAGAAGAAACTACAAAGAAGACGACAAGCTCAAAAGAAAAATAAATTATTTTGTGCATTACAAATTCTTGCCCGGTTTAGGATTTTATGGCTTTGGTTTAACTCACATGATTGGATCTTTATCCAAAGCTTCAACTTCGATTCTGCGTCAACTTATTGACGCTGGAACTTTGTCTAACCTACCCGGCGGTTTCAAAGCTAGAGGTATTAGAGTAAGAGATGAAGACAGACCTATACAGCCCGGCGAATTTAGAGACGTAGATGCACCCGGCGGATCGCTACGTGATGCGTTGATGCCACTACCATTTAAAGAACCATCGGGAACTTTGCTTTCCTTGCTTGGTTTATTAGTTGAAAGTGGGCGTAGATTTGCTGCCATTGCAGATATGCAAGTGGGAGATTCTAATCAAGCCATGCCGGTTGGAACTACCGTTGCTCTGTTAGAAAGAGGAACAAAGGTTATGAGTGCTATTCATAAAAGAATGCACTATGCCCAAAGAATGGAATTTAAGATTTTGGCAAGAATATTTGCCGAGTCTATGCCAGAAGAATACCCTTACGAAGTTTCTGGCGGCTCAAGAGCAATCAAGAGAAAAGACTTTGATGATCGTGTAGATGTAGTACCAGTATCCGATCCTAATATTTTCTCCATGAGTCAAAGAATAATGATTGCCCAAGAATTATTAACTTTGGTAAACAGTAATCCTGAGATTCATGGCAAAGAAGGAATATACGAAGCGTACAGAAAAATGTACGATGCGCTTGGCGTTTCTGATCCTGATAAACTTTTAAAGAAACCAAGAAAGCCAATGCCAACCGATCCAGTAACAGAAAACTCACTGATGATGATGGATGGTATTCCAGCCAAAGCATTTATGGATCAAAATCACGATGCTCACATTCAAGCACACATGCTGTTTATGGGAACTCCATTGGTGCAACAATCTCCTCAGGGGATGGGTATGTTGCAAGCGCATATATTTGAACACATGAGTATGAAGGCAGATTTACAAGTAGATCAACAATTACAAAATCCACAAGTTAGAATGCAGATGCAAATGATGAGTGCAGAACAAAAAGCAGCACAACGTGAATCTATGAAAGCACAGATACTTGCACAACAAATGCAAGAGTTTGCTCAAGCAACTACGCCTCCACCTCAAGAAGATCCATTAGTTGCATTAAGAAAGCAAGAGCTTGACATACGTGCTGCTGACTTACAGAGAAAATCTCAAACCGATCAAGCTAGGATTCAAGTAGAAGCAGCTGACGATCAAAGAGATTCTCAGCTGGAGCAACAACGTCTTGCTCAACAGCAAAATATTGCAAGCGAAAAAGCAAGAATAGCTCAAGAAAGATTAGACCAAGCAGAAAGATTTAAGCTTTTTGATATTCAAAGAGGAAGATAAGATGCCGCTTAAAACAGGCAAAAGCCAAAAAACGATATCCAAAAATATAGCAGAAATGATTAAAAAAGGTTATCCTAGAAAACAAGCGGTGGCAGCTTCACTTTCTGCTGCCGGAAAAAGTAAAAAACAAACTAAGAAGAAAAAGTCAAAAGGTAGAAAATAATGAAAAAATCACATAAGACTTCAGGCGCTAAAAACGAAATGGTTATCAAAGGACAGGGTTCTGTTCCTTATGCCAAGCAAGAAGAATTACCAAATCCGGGATCACCAAAATCTCATGGCGCTGGTAAGTCAAGAGGCGGAGGAGCGTCACTGAGAGGAAACGATTTTAAAGGCGTATTCTAAAAAGTGGCTCAATACCAATATAACCGTGAAACCGGAAGGCTAGAATTAGTTGGTTCTCCTGTTAATCAACAATACGGTTATGCCATTCCTTTAAGTTCTCCGGATGCTCAAACTACACAAGATATTCTTGCTGGGTATCAACAACAAGCTCAACAAGCTATTGCTCCGTTGTATGCGTATCCAGAAGATCAATACGGAACAGGAATAGAAGCGTTTGGTTATGGAGCAGGAATAGCTCCAGAAGGTTACACTCTTCCACAGCAAGCCCCAACTTTTGAGCTTTTAGAAAGACCGGTAACTTACATGCCACCGGAAGAGCCTGTGTCCGAAACCCCAGTAACTCCACCAACAGAGCCTCCGGTAGAAGCACCCATAACTCCTCCTTACGAACCACCGCCATATCGACCACCTTTCGAGCCTCCGTTTGATGGACCATTCGATCCAAGAGATTATGACCCAAGAGATTTTTTAAGATTTGATTTAGGCTTGGGTGCGTTTGATCCAAATAATTTACCGCAGCCTGACATGTCTAAGTTTTTAACTAGAGATGATTTGCCATCACCAACAGACATAGATACATCACAATTTTTAACCAAAGAAGATATTGGCTTATTAAGACAAGACATTTTAGGGTCTTTACCACAACCAAAACCACAAGAACTAGACAGAGAGTCTTTAATAAGAGATATTCAATCTCAACTTAAGTTACCAGAAATTCCTCAACAACAAATAGACAGAGAAGATATTATTAGAGACATTCAATCTAGAATTAATATTCCTGAAGCTCCTCAAATAAATGTTGAAGCTTTAAAATCAGATATCTTGGGAAGAGTTCCAACATTTGATCCAACAGCTTTACAACAACAGATAGGTGGATTACAACAACAGATAGCTGGTTTGCCACAACCCCAACAAATTGATGTTGGTGCTTTAAGACAAGACATTTTATCCCGTGTTCCACAATTTGATCCCTCAGGTCTTCAACAAGGAATTGCAAGCTTACAATCAAGAATAGAAAATATTCCGCAAGTAGCTCCAAGAAGTGATGCAGAAATACAAGCCTTGATAAACAGATCAATGCAAAACATTCCACAACCAGTTTCATACGATAATAGAATTGCAGATTTAGAAAGAAGAATATCAGAATTATCTATGCCTTCAGCTTCCCCAGTTCAGGGGTTGCCAGCAGGTAGATTTAATTTTGGTAGATAGGAGAAGATATGAGCGGTTTATATATCGCAGAAAAAACTTTGCGAGAAATAAGAAAAGCTAAAGATGGTGTTGAAAATGTGTTATTATCCGGAGGGATTAAGAACATGGAGCAATACCAGTTCCTCATGGGAGAACTTTCAGGTCTAACTTCCATAGAGCAATTATTACAAGACCTGCTTAAAGGAGACGACAATGACAGAGGAGAAGAAGGATAACTTAAGTCTAAAAAAAGCATACATTAAAGAATCGGAGCTTGTTTTAGATCCTTCCAAACTAGATAAATCAGCTTTAGAGAGGATGCCTAGTCCTGTTGGCTGGAGGTTATTAATACTTCCATACAAAGGTAAAGGCGTGACAGATGGTGGTATTGTCTTGACTAAGCAAACCGTTGATAGAGAAGCAGTTGCCTCAACCGTAGGCTATGTTTTAAAAGTTGGCGATCTTGCTTATACAGACGAAGGTAAATTTGAAGGAAAGCCTTGGTGTAAAGAAGGCGACTGGATAATTTTTGGTAGATACGCAGGTTGTAGACTAAGCTTAGAAGACGACCATGAAGTTCGTATTATTAACGATGACGAAGTTATCGCAACTATTCATCATCCAGATGATATTCGCACATAAAGGAGCGCAAAATGGCAGAAGAAGAAAAAAATTTGGTAGAAGAGCAAGAAGAGAACGTTGTTGAAATTTATGACGATTCTGAAGATGGTTCGCAACAAGAATCTCAAGAAGAGTCTCAGGAGCAACAAGCAGGTGATTCTCGTTCTGAAGAAGAGTTAAAAGATCACACTAACTCAGTTCAAAAAAGAATTAATGAACTGACTAAAAAATGGCGTGAAGCAGAGAGAGCGCAAAAGAGTGCTCTTGAATATGCTAGAAGCTTGCAAGATCAAAATAAAAAATTGCAAGAACAGTATTCAAGCTTAGATGATGGTTACAAAAAAGAATTTGAAACCAGAATCAACACGCAAGTAAATGATGTAAAAGCTTCTTATAAAGCAGCCTATGAATCAGGCGATATAGACAAAATGCCTGAAGCACAAGAGTTGTTAGCACAACTTTCTATTGAAAAAGAAAGGCTGCGTATAGCAAAACAAAATGCAGAAGTTCAGAAAAAACAAAGAGAAGCTTATGCAAGCAATCAAGTACAGCAGCAACAAATTTATGCTGCTAATCAACAAGCTGTTGCAAAACCTGACCGAAAAGCATTAGAATGGGCAGAGAAGAACCAATGGTTCGGAACTGACAGAGTAATGACCAGAGCAGCTCAAGCAATTCATGAAGATTTGCTTGATGAAGGGTTTGACCCAACAAGCGATGAGTATTATTCTGAGATAGACAGCAGAGTGAAAAGTAATTTTCCTCAAAAGTTTACAGACGTGAAAGAAGCTCCTAAAACCGCCCAAACGGTAGCTTCAGCAACACGCATAACAAAAACTGGGCGCTCAAAGCAAATAAAGCTTACACCTTCAGAGGTAGAAATGGCTAAAAAGCTAAATGTACCACTTAAGGAATACGCTAGGTTTGTCAAAAGGTAATAAATATGAACCAAGATAACAATAGAAAAACTCGGATCCCAAGATCCGCTGACACACGTGAAAAGACTAGCACACGCAAAAAGGTCTGGAAACCAAGCTCTGCACTTGACGCAGGAAGCCCGCCTCCGGGTACAAAGTATCGTTGGATACGTGCCGAATTCGGAGGTCAGGAAGATCGCAGAAATGTAACATCTAAATTCAGAGAAGGTTATGAATTAGTCAAACCAGAGGAGGTAGGAATAGAACTACCAACTATGGATGATGGCAGACACGCTGGTCACGTAGGAGTCGGCGGTTTAATGCTGGCTAAGATTGATACAGATCTCGTAGATCAAAGGAATGCTTACTATAAGCAGAAAACACAGAACCAAATGGATGCTGTGGACAATGATCTAATGAGGAATGAACATCCATCTATGCCAATAAGTAAACCTGACCGACAAAGTAGAGTAACTTTTGGTGGTCAGCAAAAATTTGAAGATAGCTGATTGCCATAACAAATAGGAGTCTTTTATGGCTAATAAAGATGCACCGTTTGGCTTGAAACCTGTTGGGTCGGTTGGTTCCGCTATTCAAAATGGAGGACAAACCCAATACTCAATTGCTTCAGGCGCAACGACAGCGATCTATATGGGTGACCCTGTTAAAATGCTAAACACTGGTACTATCACTGCAGCAGCAGCTGGTGATACTATTCTTGGCGTATTTAACGGATGTTTCTATACAGATCCAACTTCAAGTAAACCAACATTCTCTAATAAATATCCGGGCAGTATTTCTGCTTCAGATATTGTTGCGAGTGTTATAGATGACCCGGATGCTATATTCGAGGTTCAAAGTGCAGCTACCTCAGGTGTACAACAAACAGTTGTTGGTAACAACGCTGATATTGTTTACACAGCTGGTAATGCTCAAAGTGGTGTTTCTAAGGTAGAAATATCTGGAACTACTGCAGCGACATCTGCACAATTACGTATTGTTGGAGTCTCTTCAGACCCTAGCAATAACACATTGGGCACAGGTTCAGATTCAGCTAACGTGAATCTTCTTGTGAAAATTAACGAGCATTTTTATGCTACAACTGTAGGAGTCTAATAATGGCGATTTCAAGAAGTCAACTTATTAAAGAACTCGAACCCGGTCTAAATGCTCTTTTCGGTCTTGAATACGATAGATACGAAAAAGAACACGAAGAAATTTATGAGCAAGAATCTTCAGATAGAGCTTTTGAAGAAGAGGTAATGCTTACCGGTTTCGGAAATGCCCCAGTTAAAAACGAAGGGCAAGGCGTTTCTTTTGACAATGCTACAGAAGCATACACAGCTCGTTACACACACGAGACAATTGCTTTAGCTTTTGCATTAACAGAAGAAGCAGTAGAAGATAATCTATACGATAGATTGGGAGCAAGGTACACAAGAGCATTGGCTAGATCAATGGCTCATACCAAGCAGATCAAAGCTGCAGCTGTGTTAAACAATGCGTTTAACTCAAGCTTCACCTTTGGTGATGGTAAAGAGCTTTGTGCTACTGACCACCCACTAGCGTATGGCGGAACTTTCAGAAATGAGCCTTCAACTGATGCCGACTTGAACGAAACTTCACTTGAGAATGCTTTGATTGACATCTCTACTTTCGTAGATGAAAGAAATCTAACTTTGGCAATCCAAGGTAAAAAGCTTATCGTTCCACCACAATTACAATTTGTGGCTGATAGACTTTTAATGTCTAACGGTAGAGTTGGAACATCTGATAACGATATTAACGCTCTTAAAAACATGGGAATGTTGCCAGAGGGTTATAGCGTTAATCATTTCTTGACTGATCCAGATGCTTTCTTTATTAAGACTGATGCACCTAATGGGTTCAAATACTTTGAAAGAACTCCTCTTTCAACTTCTATGGAAGGTGACTTTGATACTGGCAACGTCAGATTCAAAGCTAGAGAGAGATATTCTTTCGGTGTTTCTGACCCAAGATGTGTTTTCGGCTCAAAAGGAGCGTAAACCGTTTTTCGGGGTAAGGTAATCCTTACAAATGCAAAGGGAGCTTCGGCTCCCTTTCTTTTTGGTAAAAAATAAAATCAACAAAACATTTACTTTTACATTAATTTAGCTTTATAATGTGTAAGCATATAATGTTTATAGCATGAAAATTGCACTACATGAGACAATAAGTCTCGCAAACTCTCCCTGTGTTGGTGTATGTTCTACATCAATGGCTCCTTTTGACGAAATATGCCGAGGTTGCGGCAGAAACATAGATGAAATTCGTGAGTGGGAAAGTTATTCTGAGTTTGAGAAAAAGAAGATCAATGTTGCAAATTGGTTGAAGGGCTATAACATAAGGCAGAGGAGAGAAATAAAAGAACTTATGAAACCAGAAGGAAAGATAAAAGATATTACTGGCAGAATCACAACTGCTAAAGCTTTAATTGAAATGATAGGTCAGGATATGATAGATCATTTTGGTAAAGACGAAAGTATAAAAAGTTCCTACCAAAATCTTGTGGAATGTCACAACTTGCTTAAAAAAGCATCCGATGATCTTCCTATTGATAGACAATCTTAACAGTAGTATAGTACCTATAAACCGAGATAAACCGTTGCATTAACTGGCTCGGCAGACTTACTCCAAAGATAATGCAACATAATTTAGGAGACTATATATGTCAAATTCAACATTTTCAGGTCCAGTAAGATCGGAGAATGGATTTCAATCCGTTTCAAAGAACGCAACTACAGGAGCAATTACTGTAGAAGCAACTTACGATGCAAGACCAAACTTTAGAGTAACTGTAGATAATTCAACACTTAATACTGGTGCTGCTGTTACAACAACTTTAACCAAAGATCAGTCTGGAACTATTTTTAATATTGACGGAACTGACGATATCGTAGTTAACATGCCAGCTTTAAGCACAGACAATGTTGGTATTACTTACGAATTTTTGGTAACAACCGCAGTTGGTTCAGGTAAAACTGTAACATTTGTATTGCCCGGAGCCGGTGTATCAAATTGGTACGGTGCTTTACAACTAATGGGTGGTGCAGCTGCTAATCCAGCTTCAGACGTTGCAGGTGACACTCTTACCATTCCAGCTACTACTGCTGCAAATGGAAGAGTAAAGCTAACTTGTGTTGCTGACGATGGCACTAACTCTACTTGGAAAGCAGAAACTTTAACATCTGTACTAGCAACAATCGCTTAATAGGAGCACATTATGGCAGGTAGAATTACTGGCTCAGATGTCAAAACCGCAACAGCTACAAGTAGCGCCACTGGTGGCGTTTCTTTAACTTCTGATAGAACAAGACTCAGAGGTTACATTATTGCTGGCGGCGCATCTGACGGAACAGTAACTTTTAGAGATGGGTCCGTTAGTGGATCTACCTTGCTCATTGCTCCATGTAATGCTAACGATACAGAAACATTAAATATTCCAGATTCTGGTGTATTGTTTCCATCCGGCATTCATGTTGTATTAAGTAATATTGACAGAGTTACTATCTTTACATCTTAGTCATGGCTCAGGAAGTATCATCAATTACAAGGGTTGGTACTTCTGAGCCTTTTGAACTACAAGTAGCAAGGGGACAAATAAGCTTTCACGAAAGCGTACACAAGTTTGGCTTTAATTCTGCTGTCGGCACCAGTTTAACAACCGTATGGCTTCAAGGTGGTTTATATCCATATTTAAGTTCAGCTTCAACTCTTTATATATCTAGCTCTTCTACTGATGATACAGCAGCAGGTACTGGTGCAAGAACTGTAACCGTTAGTGGGCTAGACAATAATTTTGATGTAAAAGTAGAAAC
>Ga0070749_10001305_pt1 | contig 16888 bp, 20 predicted proteins | sample VirMetDEL_Nov_18_FD_75180 | JGI IMG/M metagenome (GOLD analysis project Ga0070749, IMG submission 75180) | Aqueous microbial communities from the Delaware River and Bay under freshwater to marine salinity gradient to study organic matter... | ecosystem: Environmental > Aquatic > Marine >...
TGCGTACTAATCTTAGCAAACGGACTACTATCTAATACAACTCCGTCAAAAAATAATTTCTTATCTCCTTCGCTAGATAGATATTGCCACACTAAAGTTATTTCTTTAGTGGTCTCATCTGTCTTAAATGTTAATTGGTATTTACTCCCTGTCTTTGCTGTATCATTATCATTTCCATCTATTGTTGAAAGAATATCACTAAGCATGTGTGTAAACCCAACTGCACCACTAGACCAATCACTCGTAAGAGCATCAGAGATAACTAATCCTGTAGAGGTTATATCTGTAACATGAGTTTCTAAAGCGGCTGAGTTACAGGCAATCCATATCTTCTCACCAAGCTCTATTCTTTTTTGAATGGTGTGATTCCCAGAACCAGATGAGGCGGTAATAGATACGAAGGTTTGTTTAATAGCATTATCATAATTAGTAGCTAGTTGAATTGTATTAGCATCTTTCACTGATACAAAATAATTAGAACCATTAGTTAATCCAGTCGGTAGGGTTCCAGTTGTAGTCATGTGAATATAATCACCTGTTACAAATGTATGTGAAGATATTGTCATCTCATTTGCAGTAGCTATTGAAGTGACTGTTCCTGACTCTAGATTATATGGGTTCTCATTAGTAAGAATTGTTGTAGCACCAGAAGTATTGGTCCCATTAGAGGTAAACTTAATTCTATTTGTTTTATCTGATACCCAAACCATCCAATCACCATCAGCAGTAATTGAGTTTGCAGTAGTATCATCAGTTCTATACCAGAAATAAAGACCTAAATCTTTTCCTCTATCTTTTCCCTCTATGCTTATATCTAAACCTTGAGCATCATATTGAGCCGTTGTTGTATTAGCATTTAGGAGATATACGCTATTTGCATTAGTGTTAGTAAATAAAGCATCGTTGGAACTAGATACTGTAAACCCTAAATTAAGTGTATCTGTAGCTGTAAAATCTGGAACCGTTTGAGATAAAGACTTTACTGTAAAGCTAGCTCCACCATCAGTATTAGCTAGAAGTGTTTTATTAATATGATAATCAGAGGTCCCACCTCCACCAGTCCCAGTCCCAAAATTACTAAAGGTTGTTCCATCGTTAGAAAATTGTAATGCTGTTGCAGTTGATGAATACCTAATAACAGGATTAGAACCTCCAATATCAAAAGTTATAGAGGTGATAGTATTTCCACCGATACCTAGTTCGGCATTACCATAAACATCTAGATCACCTCCTGTATCGAGAGTACCACCTGCTACAATATTTCCAGTGATGCTCATATTGCCAGAAGCAATAATGTTTCCAGTAGTAACTGTTGCACCAAAGACAGAGCTACCAGAAATACTTAAAGATGTTGCGTTTAAGCCTCCAGCAAAAGTTGCATTGCCCGAGCTATCAAAACTAGCTATAGTTGAATCTTGATTCTTGAAATCAATGTTATTACTTCCCTCAGACCTGATTATCTTATTATCACCCATTGATTATTCCCTTCTTGAGATTTCGCACCAACCTTCGGCCGTGCCTCCCCAGATTAATTCTAGAGAAGAATATTTGTATAAAGTAATAGCACCGTTTAATTGTAAATTATCGCCATTCTGAAAAGCAACTGTTGATGTGTCGCTAGTACCAATTAAAACAACTCTTTGTCCTAATGAGTTACCATCTCTGACTTGATCTACACCTGCGGTTATATCTATTCCTGTAGTTGTTGCACCGATAAGGAATATAAGCTCTTCATTGTAACCATTACCTGTAGTTGTATTAGCAAGATTTACAGAAGCATTTGCTGTAACTGTAATTCCTGATGTAAAAGAACCTGTAGCTGTCTTAGTATATGAAGGTGCAGAGCTTAGAGTTGAGCCATTTAATAGAAGCTCACCAGAAAAATAAGCATTTCTCCACTGATAATCTGTAGAGCCTATGTCATAAGTAGCATTGATTGAAGTTCCAGTGTTTGGGTCAACTGGTATTATATGCCCTCTAAATATATCAAAGTTAGCATTTACTTCACTCGATCTAATAAGAGTATTAGCTGAGAATTCATTAAAGCTTGTTATTGTTGCTGTAGATGGCATTATACTTCCCTTGCTATAAACTTAGTTTCTAATTTATCTAAGTCTATTTCCTGACTTATTAATTTGAACTGCTTATTACTAAATCTTAGGGCATCATTGCCTGGTCTTGCCCATACTAAATCATCCCAATTGTTTACGTCCCACAATTCATCAGAACTTTTCTTACTAGCATCATAACTTAAAGTTACCAAATCCAAAACTTCGAGATGAGGAATGAAGCTAGTTGTAAATTCTATTTCTTTCTTAAAAGCTGATACCTCATTAAATATAGATGAAGCCAATGTGCTTGCTGTTGCTGTAGAGCTAATCCAAGTATTATTTATCTCTAAAGTTCTATATCCCAACCTCCATGGTAGGTTATCTGCTGATACAGTAAAGTCTGCACTATTAGTTATATAGCTTGTAGTCGTATCAGCTTCTTGCCACTTTAATCTTACCCTATTATAGAATTTAGATATTCTAGTTCCATATCTAGTTATCTTCTTAATTGTATGACCATATCTTGTACTAAATGAACCTGCCCCATGGAATTCATATTGAATGGTTCCCGTTTCAGTTTTAGGGCCAAAAAACATTATTCCGTTCTTCTTAACCATTGGAACATAGTTTTCTGCTTCAGCTAATTTCTCTATAACTTGCCAGCAATCTTTATCTTCAATATCTTTTGAACCTGATGTATTTAAATTACCATATACGATAGAAGTAGAACCTATAGACCATTCTGTTGTTGTATTGCCAAAAAATGGTCTAAATACATAAGTCCCATTATTGTCTGTAAAATCTCTAAGCATTTCTACGAACTGTTGCGCTGTTAATCCTGTAGCTGTCCACCCTGTTAATTTTTCAGCAGGGAAATCTTTAAAGACCTGAGTCAGAGGCATGACATTGAAATCTACCTCATTTTTATTTGAAAGAAATGGGTCACCCTGAATAAGACCAATGAAGTTAGCTCCCCTTTCATCCCATTGAGAATTATCATAATAGTCAACGTCCCAAAACCCTTTAGAAGGAAACCTGGTTCTTACCCATATTCCTTCACTTGTTAGTGTTTCATCCAACAACACTGCTGATATTTTAAGAAGAGTTCTTTGTTGTCCTAGATACTCATACCAAAGAGATTCTGGCTCTGTTTCAGGGTTATATCTACCAGTGTCATTAGCTAGTTTTATTACATTTGAGTGGAGTCTAAACTTATTCGTAAGAACACTATCAGCAGAGGTTCTTATTCTACCCCACTTCTTTACATCTTTAGTTATCTCAAACCAATCAGATTCAAAAAGACCATCAGAGCTTTGCATACGTTTTATGTATGCCTTTCGCTCTATACGCATCCTATTTTTCTTTATTGCCTTTTCTACTGTACTCAAAGAGTTGCCTCCGAAAGTCTAATAGTCCCAGAATAACCTGCATCTGTAGCATCATCCGAGTATTGAAAGAAATCAAAAGAACCTACCCATAGACAATCAAAAATAACTTTGTCCCATCCTGTAGACGTTGGAAAAGCTACGAAAATAAAATTATCCCTAGTGTCGTATACTGTTTTTAAGTTATCTCTAAATGATCTCGATATGTGCTTATATTTAATTGATACATCAAATTTGTCAGATACGTACTGCATCCTTACTCCACCATCACTCATTTTATGAATAACAGAGGTCATATCTTTTTTAGGTTTATAATTCTTTGATGATGGTATTCTTTCAAAATCTAATAATAAGTCGGATACTATTAGCCTTCCTATAGCTTTCTCAGCATTAGCACTCATTGTTTTACTCATATCTAAAGTTATAGAGCTAACTGATACAGTATTAGCGAAAAGAAATTGCGAAGTTTCGCTGTTAGCGGAAAAATCGCTAGTAGTTGTTGCTCCTGTAGTTGTTAATGAGAATGTGTTAGCAGTAGAGCCATTATAGAATAGAGTATAGTCTTTAAGGTTATGATCTAATAAAGCTATCTTGCTGACCTGAGTTGTTGTTCCGAATGTTATTGTGATTGATGTTGTGGTTAGGTCATCATTGTACCCATCAGATATATATTGCTCCAAAGAATCTTGAGAAAATATATTAGCAGCACTTACTGTATTACTATCTAAAGAGAGTTGAGTCGTTGTGTTTATAAGGTTTTCATTTATAAATATCATACAACCCCACTTTCAAAGGCTACGCTTTCATTGTTTCTTCTTAATTTTAATAACTCAGAGTCTATTGCTAAAGCTAATTCTCTTGCACTATTTTCATCACCTAAAAGACCACCATTAACAGTAATATTGATTGTAGAGCCTAGACCGCCTATTCTATCATCATCTTCTAGTGGGACTACCGCCTCATCTCTTCCACCCTCACCAATAATAGCAGGCACTCCACCTTGAGTAGCGGAAACAACACCACCATCTGCTAATGCTACACCTGCAACTTTAGCTGACTGAACTGCACCAGCGGCAATAACTAGACCTGCTAAAATAGAACCAAAAATAGGACCACCAAGAGCATAGGATTTCATTACACCTTCAGCAGTTGAGATACCTATGTTTGCAATTGCCGCTGCTTTACCTATAGCTACTAATTCTTTATTTTTAGATTCTTGAAGAGCGGATATCTGACCCATGACCATTTGAAAATCTTTAACTTTTTGGGAGTTTAAGAATTTTTCAAAATCGAAAGTCTTTTGAGCTTGTTTTCTTTTTTCTTCTTCAACTAATTTATTTTTAAATTTCTCTTTATCTTTTATCGCTGCTAGAGCTTGCTCCCTAGATGTTGCGTTCATAATGGCCTGATTTTTCAGTTCCATTTGTGCCATATTCTCTTCGTTCTTCATTGCTTCATTAAAAAGTTTTTGGTTTTCTAAATCCATTTCCTTTTTAATAGCATCACGTTCAGCATCTATAGTTTGTTGCTCTGCTTTTGCTTGAGCTTCAGCATCAAGAAGAGCTTTCTTTTCCGCTAATTCTTGATCTCTTAATGTTTTTTCATTTTGATACTTCTGTCTTAAAGCATCATGCTCGGCCTTCATTTGGGTGACTTTAGCTTGGGAAGCTGTTACCCATTCCTGAGCCCATTTGATCATCTTCTCATCAGCACCTTGTTTTTGAAGTTCATCAAGCTTCATTTGTGCTTTAGCTTGTTCGGTCCATGCTGCTGTTAAATTCTTTTTAGCTATTGTTAACTGATCATCTCCTTTTATTAAATCTTCAGTCCATTTAGCTACATCTCTTAAACTTGTTACTACTGAATCAAAAAAAGGTAATACTTTTTGACCTAATTCTATTGCGATGTTTTGAAGTGATGTTTTTAATTGTTCCCATTTATCGGTAGATGATTCTACACTTCCACCTGCTGCTTCAGCATTTTTCTTACCTATTGCTAAAGCTTCATTTATAAATGCTTGCTTCTTCTCTGCATCAGTTAATGCCTCAGCAGTTTTACCTAGAGTTCTTGCATATTTTTCATAGGCCTTATTTGTATCAATCATAATACCCAAGTTATCGAGCATTAATTTTGAACCTCTACCTAGACCAGTAACGATAGATTGAAGCATAAACTCCATCGACTGACCTGTTGCCTTTGCCGATGATCTTGCAATCTGTAACATATCTCCGAATCTATCTACAGGTAATCCAAGAAGTAGAGCTTGGTTAGCTTGTTGCATGAGTTCTAGATCAGTGATGGTTCCTGCTGAAAGCTTTCTCATGTTTGAAAGCATTTTATCAGCATCCTGACCCTGACTTGCTGCTAGGTTAGAGAAAGCATTTTTTACTTGGTTAAACTTATCTGCATCAAGAGATAGTTTTGTAATTGCAGCACCTAAGGCGGTAATAGAAGCAACGACAACAGCGAATTTGCTCTTGATAAAATCAAGGCTTTTAGCACCCTTCTCTTTGATATGAATAAGGAGTTCTGCTTTTTTCTGTGCTATTTTCGCCTCCTTGCTTTAGCCTTCTTCATTGCTTTGTTTTGCTCTTTAATTTCATTATCAAAACCAACTTGTGCAACTAGAATATTGAAATTTAAATCGCTTATAGGATATTTTACTATTTCAGAGGGGATGATGCCATATCTTTTACTAAGGATATCGAGTTCGATAAGTTTTTGTCTTGAGAAGCTAAAAGTTTTTTTTTACCGTAAGTAAAAGCTATTATCTGTTCATAGACTTTAGTTGCCATTTCCCAATTATCTAAAACTTCATCTACAAATATCTTAGTCCCATCATCTTTATTTCTTGATAGAACAGGTTTCACAATCCCTGCCATTAAAACATCTCTATAATGTTCTTTAACTTTTTTAATATGGCTTTCATTTATTTGATTCTGTGGAGTGTTTTTATAAGTATCAAATATTTGAAGCATTACTTTAGAACCATTTAAATAATCGAGTGAATTGATCTTTCTTATAGTAAAAAGAACTCCTTCAATCTTTATTCTTTTGGTTTGATATAAGGCCTCCTCTATACTAAGGAGACCAAATATCTTTCTAAAGAAATTAAGCATAAGAACTCGCTAGGTTTGTTAATAGGGCCTTAATTGCAAAACCTGAAGCACTTGAAATATCTCTTAGTACATGAAAAGTTACTTCGCTTGTTAATAAGGCATCTGGACCTGCTATTTCAGGGTCGCCAGCATCATTAATATAAACTTTTGGGAACTGTAGCTTTAATCCACGCTTTTGATTAGAGCCTGCTAGGGTACTTCCTAGAAATTCTAATTCAGCACTTAATTGAGTAGCTGCTAACATTGCATCGTAAGCAGTTGTTGTGTCGAATCTCATAGAGCAAGTTAGTTCGATATTCATAATTCCTGAAGGAAGTACATCTAAAGTATCAGAACCAATTCTTCTAGACTCACTATCAGCTTTTAAACTATTTGAGATAGCAAGCTCCATTGATTGAATATGCCAGTAAGAACTAGATGTAAGGGAAGCAAAAGAGTTTTCTACTGATAATCTTCCATTTATAAAATTAAGAATTTCACCAGCAGGTGCAGATAAGGCACTTGATACATCATTAGAGGTAAGTGTTGCATCCTTACCAACCATAGAAACACTCATTTTAATTGGTGAATCTATTTCTGCCATAATTCCAAGTTCATTAACTCTTAACCCGCTATACTGATAAACCTGACCATTTGTGGCATCACCTTTTCTGGCATTTACACAAAGTGAGGTATAGGAATTATCCATATCGCCCACTAAAAAACTATGGGTAAAAGCTAGACCACCAGTAGTTTCTCCCGTAGCAGTTGCACTTGTTGGAGTACCACCTAAAGCATTTTCTAGGATATAAGCAATTGCATTATCATCTGAATTAAGAAAGCAAGACACCTCACCCTCTAGAACTCTACCAAGCTTTACTCTATTAGAATGAACTCTATTAGATGTGATTGCTTCAATTACCTGACCCTCTTGAACAACTCTTAGTCCAAAAGATTCAGGCTCTAACTGAGCCGTACAAGTGTTATATGTTCCATACGCTGTTTCTCTTCCTATCGCTATATAGGAAAGACCGCCTAATAACTCTCCCTGTCCTACTGCCATTTCAATATCTCCTTATATTGTAGCTCTATAATTATAGTGGTGATCTAAAGCTATTTGTTCTAATACACCATTTATCTGAGCTAGTTCTTTTTTAAGAATACCTATCTTATTGTTGCACTCCTTAATAGTAGCACAATCTTCTATCTTAAAACTATATTTGATTTGATCTTCTAAGTTTTTAAGTTCCCCAAAGTTTAATATAGAGCCTCTTGAGCATTGAACTACAGGGAGCTTAAATGTTGTTAGATATTTAGTAATCCATTGGCATGAGAAAACTAAGTTATTAGAGGAATAACATTCTTGACCTTCATTATCTGTTAAGTAAACGTGCCTCATATAGTTTACTTTACCATTACCATCCTCATTAAATGCATAGTAATTACCCTCTGGGTTCCAACAATAATCAAATCCAGTTAATAAATATTTATCATAACCAAAGAAATTTGATCTTTTATTTACACACTGAGTAGCAAAAACTATCATGGCATTGGATACATTAGTTGCAGCAGGGATAAAGTTATTACACCCGCTTATTTCCGAATACATTACTTCACTATTAAGACAATCCATATTTACAAAGAAGTATTTATCTTTCCAATTACCGTTAAACGTCCACTTAGGATTACCGCACACGTTTTGAAATAGTATTGTATCCTGGAGCTGATCTTTAAATTCTTTTAAGTAGTCTTCATAATTAACATTGGCATCACACACTAAGCAGTAGGTAGGTGATACCCCGTTTCTAAGTAAACTTCCGAGAGACTTATCACAGCATAGTATGTCAATTTTATCCTTATTGTTTTTGATTGTTTCAATGTCTTTTTCAAAGCTATATCCATTTGCTACCAGTAAAAGGGGCTTTCCTATACCTATGTTTTTAAAATCTTCTAGGGGTTTCATCTCTAAATGTTTATGAGCTAAAGCATGTTCTTTCCATTGCTCACCCCATTGTCTAATTGCATTTAAAGATTGTTGTTTTATAGCTGAATCGCTTGGCATTGACTCTCCTTAGTAATATATATGTGCCCTTAAATTAAGAACTCCCGCCCTCATGTGAGCTTCTTCAGATAATATACCTGTATGATATGAGCAGTCAGTTGGTATTTGCCAATTTACATTATTGCTTAAAGTAGGATTATTCCTTAGAATCTGCTCTATATTTTCCATTAATTGTTCTATTTCTTCATCGGCATCATCGCTACTTACATTGGTGTAAGTATTTTGCCATACACTTCCCATAACCTTAATATCGAGTTCACCTTTTCTTCTAGCATTAACTTGATTTAAAGCAATACCATCTTGGCTTATATCCTTATTATCAATAAAAATAGTAATGGCAGGGAATAGAGATGCCTGAATAGGTAAACTGTTTGGATTTAATTTAAATACGTTCTGAACCCTTTTAGCTAAACCATTTGATAGATCAACAGGGCTTGCAGTAGTTGTATTAGCTGCATCAAATATACTTTTAATAGAGGTTTTAAGACTAGATATATCTATTTGGCTCATTTTGTACCCTTCATTAAAAAGTTCAATATATCTTCACTCATATTATTTAGAGCTTTATCACTAATCCAAAAGAATTTCCTCATAGGCATTTTAAAAGTTGTGTATTTAGTCTTTACAGTTAAACCCTCATCATGGGTTTTAGCATAAGGGACTGCATCAAAAAGAAGAACACCTCTTTTAATATCACTTTTATTAGTAGCTAAAGTTATTCCGCCTCTTAGGGTTCCTTTGTCTTGGAGTATTTGACCTAACCTTTTTATGGGCTTCCATTTACCATTAGGTCCAGACTCTTTCTCAAAATGATCTATAACATCAGCATAAGCTCTACCTGCAAGAATGCCCCAAACAGCTTTCGCTCTTTTCTCTACTTTATTAACATTTTTTGATAATTCATTAAGAAATTCTTTAACTTCTCTATCTTTAAATACAACTTTACCTTCAGCAACCATAGTTAATCCCTAGAATCGTCTATGGCATCCAACTTATCAGTATCAACTGCCCACTCTTTAGAATCATCTTCCGCAAATGTGTCAGTATAACCAACTGTGCTTGATTGTATTCTCCAAGATGTTTCAGATTTATCAGTTATGATGCTGCCAGATGTATCAAGTAAATCTACCTTATAATCGGCAATCATTTTTAGATTATCTCTTACATCATTAATATATTCTTTAGCTCTGGTAAGACTTTCTTTGCCACCTCTAGAGTTATCTCTGTAAAAATAACCCTTAGTGAGTTGCCTTGTCAGAGTTGTAAGAAGTGGAGGGCATGAAGTAGATGTTTGAAAAGTATTCGAGCTGAGATCATATCTTTTGGATATATATTTATTTATCTCTGCTTCAGCATCGCTTATTAATTCAACAATAAGGCTAGTTGTAACCGTATCGAAAGTTGTTCCAATAAGGCTAGTTGCCATCGATGTTGCTGTGTCAAGATATTTACCCAATTGTATATCCCTCTGCTTTAAGCTGCTCTAGATTCTGCTTTGTAGCTTTGCCTAGATAAGTCCTATAACAATTCCCATTAACAGTAGTTTCTTGAATAATCTTATTATTCATAATTCTATAAACGGGTTTAGAGACTTTAATTTCTTCTTTTCTTTTTTGTTTTTCTTTAAGGGTTTGAGCAGTTCTTTTTCTTGATTCATGGGCGATGTTTTCACTTGTCATATCTATATATCCTTTTAAAAGGAGGGGTATTCACCCCTCCTATGAAAGTGTCGCTCAATTTAAAGAATTAGTAAACATCCTTGATTAAAAATCCTGTTAAGCTGGCAACAACTCTTGGAAGTAGCTTTTTCTGTACTTCGATTGCCTCAGCATCTCTTTCTTCATCTCTCCAACGTCTAACCATTGGAACATCTCTTTGCAGAGTATAAAGAGAAGAAACTCTTCTAGGTGAAGCACCCTTCTGAACATAACCAATCCAAGCTGAGTCACCCCAGATATCAGTCATGTTAGCAGTAACTCCTTTATTAGAAGTGTCGTATTGAGAAGCTGGTACTAGAAGTCTATCGACTCCAAAAAGTTGTGCCATCATGTTTTCACTTACTTCAGAAGAAGTGTATTTGATTCTATCAAGAACCGACTGATGGTTTTTAGCACCAATGTATCCCGTCCTAGGAATTAATGCTGTGTTTGGTCTAATACCTGAGTTACCAATAATTTCTGTAGCTCCTGTATCAAAGACCAAGATAGGGTTAGATACAGTAGTATCAGCAGTAAACGCATTAGCAGCGGCAAGCGAAACATTTAAGCTCCATGAAGTAGTTGTGAAAAGTTGAGCTGTCATTAGCTCTTGTCTCATCATGATTTTATCAGATAATTCTTCAACTACATCTGCTCTAAGATCACTCATATCATAGTTGGCAGCATCTTCTTCAGATACATAATCTTTTAGAGCATGGTTTTGAAGCACATAGCTTGCACTTGATACTTCAAAAGTATGTTCATTCGCTAGACCTTTGTTAGCTCTTGAAGTTTCTGGAATTCTAAAGTTTCTATCATAAACTCTAAAAAGGTCAGAATCTTTTCTAACAGGTAGTCTTGGAGCAATTTCTTCAGCGATATATTGCTCATTTCTGTATTTGACAGCTACGTTTGAAAGAAGCTGATCAATGTGAATTTGATTTCTTAAAGGCATTTTCCTCTCCTTTCAATTAGACTCTATCATAGCCTGGGTTAATAAGAACTCTTGCAATAGTCCCTGTTGCAGCAACAGCAGGACCAACAAGAACGCCAATGTAAGCATTAGCTAATGTTAATGCAGTAGTTGTATTTGCCAGTGTAAAAGGAATTCCTCTTCCACTTGAATCAATACCTACTAAACCAGCAGCAGCTACAGTGTCATCAAACAATAACTCGGCAATTTCCCCTGCACAAGCAACTGGAATACTAGAAGTTGTATCTAATACAGTATCTAAAGTGATCCCAATAGGTAGAGCTTGTGCATTTGCTGGATAACCTACAGTTTCACCAGCAGTAATAGCAACAGCTCTTCTTGCAGCAAGAGTAGATGCGACTAGAAAACTATTTACAGCTTTACTCATTTCTTACTCCTTATGATTTTTCATTACAGACTTATAAGCTTGAGCATAAGTTACTTTATGATCAGTCATGTAAGTCTCGATTTCTTTTTCTAAAGTAGCTTTATTATCTTTCTCACCATCTAAAGAATTATCATCGAAATTAACTTTAGTATTAGCAGAGAAAAGTTTTAGGGCTTCCTCTAGAATTTCCATTTTATTGTTATATTTTTTCTCTTTTTCACCTTCACCAAAAGAATATTCTTTCTTTTCAGCACCAAGTAGAGATTTAATAAATGGTCTCATACCAGCACTTGAAAGCTCTTTAGCTTCTAGAGAATCAAGGTATCTTTCAACTTCAACTTCTTTTTTCTCATTTTCAAGCTTCTCGGCCTTTGCTCTATATTCTTTTAGTTCTTCTTCATGTTTTTCTTTTTCAGTTTTAAGCTCATTAAGCTCATTCTCATACTTCTTTAGTTTTTCTTCTAGTTCGTAGTCTTTTTTTACTACAATTTCCTTCTCTTCTTGCTTTTCTTGCATATTGATCTCCTTATCTGTTTTTGGAATTTCTATAGAATATTCTTTAATATTAAACTCTGTTTGAGTTTTTGCATAGCTTTTTATTGACTCATAGTCCAAACTATAAAGACTAAGTATTTCACTCAGACTAGATACAGCAGGGATATCGCTCCCTAGTAATGCTACACCTGAAAGTAACTTATCGTAAACCTCTCCATTGCCAATATCTATTCCCCAATAAATTTCCGAGCTAACTCTTGTGTATGCTTTGTTCTGAATTAAATCGAATATCTTCTTAGGTATATCTACAAAATCAGCTACTAGCTTCTGTCCTTTTCTATATAGCTTATTAATAAACCCTGCTGCTGGTAATCCATCATTTTGAATTAGCTTCTGATCTTCTGTGTGTCCCAGTTTAAGAGCTGGTCTGATTCTGGTAGATGTTTTAGAAAAAGCTTCGATCATCGCATCTAAGTCTTTCTCGGTGTACTCATCACCATTAAAAGTACCGACAGCAAAAATTTCCACACCTTCAATTGAATGTAATTCAGCCATTTATTTGTCTCCTTAGGTATCTATATAATACCCTAAAATTGTAGCATTAATGTTATTATCGTCTGTCTTAATTGAAAGCCAAACACCTTCTGATACAATAAGATTTAATCCTGTAATGTCTCTGTTTACTTGTTTAAGTAGTTCGATAGAAAGAATTGTTTTCGATGCTGTAGTTGATGTTGCACTTGTTGCTTCATATATAACTATTACAGCTCCATTTGTAGCAGAAACAGATTTATCAGCATTTAAAAGAATTGCAGTAATAACAAATCTCTTTCCAGCTTTTGGTCCTATAAAATTATAGGCCGTATTAATTACTGTAGCCGAAACAGTATAGGCTTCAGAATATTCAATAGTAGCTACGACAAGTTGACCTCTATCAGTCACCTTTGCCGCTACTCCATTCTCTGTGCCTATAATATTCGTATTAAGCATAATATCCTATGACTCTACAACAAACTTCACCAGCACTTGGAACCTCTACTGATAACTCAATAGAGTCATTTCTTCCTAGAATTAAAGCTCCATCAAACCTTTCATTAGAATGACCTACATCATTTATTAAATGACCTAACATGCTCCCACCAGTAACAGTCTTACCTTCAGCACCCTTGTAGACAGTAACATCAGCAGTATTTCCAGAAGTCACATTCATATTTTGAGAATTACCAGCAGTTTGATCTGATATAAGCGTTCCACCAGTGGAGCTCTTATATAGCTTCCATTTATTAATTACGTCACCACAAGTTCTAATTGACTCTACATATAGCTTCTTTGTTGAACTTGTATTCTTAACATGAAGAATACCTGTCTCGGTATTGGTTGTTGTTATGCTTAGATAATCGCCATGTGAAAACACATAAGCATCTCCGAACTTATCAGAGATGTCTGCAATAAATGATCTAGTATCACTTTGAACATGGAGTCTATTTTCATTATCTACTTCAACCGTTTTGCCTGTACCTTTACCATCTTTTATAATCATTATACGTCCTCCGTATCTTTAAAGTACCCAATTAGTGCTATATAGTAATTAGCACTTCCGCTTGAACGGTTTGCAGTTAGTTTAACTCCCAATGAAGTACCTTTAGTTAAGATGAAATCAATAGAGAATAATGATCTCCCTGTTTTGCCTGTTTGCAAAATAGCAATATCATTTCCACCAGTGATAGTGCCTCCAACTTTCCCTTTGTAGACATTAACTACTGCTGAATTTGTTGAACCAAAGTTTCTGTTTTGATTCATGCTAATAGCAGTAGCATCCGAAATTAAATCTCCACCAGTAGGGTTTCTTACTAAAGTTATATATGGAAAATCACTATGTGTGATTCCATCAAATGCGGCAATTGCAATATCAGTAATAACAAGCTGATTATCTGAATTATTTTTTAAATAAATTAGAGTGGCATCTCCTGTGATGGAGATTAAGCCAGTGTTCCAGTTGTAACTATTACCTGATTCGGTAGCGTGAACAATTTCCGTTTCTCGAACCACCCTTGCTTGGAGCCTATTATCGGTTCCTATTTTTAATTTGGAACCAGAACCAGTCCCATCTTCTAAAACAAAACTCATATTTCATCCTCTATTTCTATGTCATTTATTATTTTAAGGTTCATATCTATAGAATCTAATTTTAAATAAATGGCCTTAAGCCAAAACTTTAAAGTATCATCTACTTCTTTAATATCTAGAGCTATTTTATCAGCAAACTCAGTACCAGATACGGCCTTATCTTGATTGATAACCCCTATCTTTCTCGCTGGTGCTTTATCGTATTTTCTGCTCATTTAACTGGAAATCCTTTTCCTTTATTTTCATCAATAAATTCTTCTATAGGTTTATCGCCTACAGAGGTGTCAGGGGACCATTCTTCAAACATAGTAATAGGAATTAAAACTGATCTACAATTATGAACTACAATGCCATCAGCAATATAACTTTCATCCCCATCTACTGCGATATTATAAAGCCTCTCGCTAGCTATTTTTTTTCTTTTTATGCTTTTAATTCTTTCCATATAAAACCTTCAGTTATAGTGTTGGCAGGTATGAGAGCAGTAAATAAGATTGAAATTTTCTTTAATATGCATTTTAATGAAGTAATAAGTAAGCTGCATTGGGATGAAGGTCGTTCGCTTTTATCATTAAGTAATGATTGTAAAGTGTCTAGGGATGTTTTCCAAAAAGAATGTAAAAAAAGAAACATACCTTTAAGGAATAGAAAACAAGCATCAAAAAACAAGTATGAAAATGGCTTCGAGCATTGGGCCAATGGAAAAAATAAATTTAATAGCGATATATTTCGAGCGCATAGCAAGCGCATGACTGATAAAAACCCCTCAAGGAATATTGCCTCACGAAAGAAAATGAGTAAAACACTATCAAAGTTGTTTAAAAATAATCCATTGCCACAAGAGGAAGCGGTTATCGAAGTCCTTAATTCTCTCGATGTTGAATACATATTCCAACATCCAGTAGGTTCATATATTTTAGATTTCTTTTTCCCTGTCAAGGGCCTTTGTCTAGAAATTGATTCCACATATAAATGGGATAAAGCAAAAAGGGTCAACGCTATTAAAAGAGATATATTCTTGCTTGAATCGCATAATATTAAAACAATAAGAGTTAATAAAGTTTTTGTTAATGAATTACTTATCATAGACATCCTCAAGACCGAAAATATCATCATTGATTAACAGTTCATCTGCTCGTATCCATCCACGTTCAGTAAGAACAGGATGCTCCCCTGTTATTTTTATAAGTTTTCCCGATTCAAATTCGATTTCATAATATTCTTTATCCTCAAACTTATCCATTACATCATAAACAGGGTATATTGATCCAGTATGGGTTACTACTTTATCACCTACGGCAATCTGCTCAATGGGTTTTTCTCCGTTTTCTAATTTAATTAAACTGCCTTCACATAGAGCATTAAAATGCATCGGAGGAATTGGGGCATCTTTTTCTTTAAACTTCTTCCCATGGAGTCCCATGCAAATATCTGTAGTTCTATCATCTAAGATAGCAGAGTATTGAAAACCTTTTACGACACCGCTATCGACAAAGAATTCATATCTTCCCTTATTCATAACTTCTGTAAATTTAGTTCTAGCATATCGCTCAATTGATATATCTATAGATTTTTTAATATCTTTATCTATTTTATCAAAGAACTCGGATAATTCCTGCCCATCCTTAATAGCTGAAACTGCCTCTACTCTAATATCCTTTAATAACTTTTGCTGAATATCACCTACATATTCAAAGGTTTCTTCCTCTAGTAGCTTTAAAAATAAATCCCCTGGTAAAGGCTCTTTAGCAAATTGGCTTTTAAATAGCTCATTAAATGCTTCAACCTTCCCAAGTCTAAATCCTTCTCTTAAATTATCCTTTAATATTTGTTTGAAATCTTTTAAACCCTTTAGCTTAATAGTAGATATTCTATCTATATTACCTGCTAATATCTTTTTCTTTTCTATCTGGTCCTTTAAATCCCTAATCATTGTCTCAACTACTGGATTAAGTTGCTCTATAATAGTTTCAACTCCTTTATCCATATCGTTCTTAATTTTAGTATAGTTTGTTAGACGATCATATCCTTCAGGGAGCCTAGCATAATTATCTATAGGGAGATCATATTTCTTGGAAAATGTTTGAGCATCATTCTCTTCTTCTGGCTCTTCACTCTCCATTTCTTTAATTTCTTCCTCTGCACCCTCTTGGTTTTCTGGCATATCATTATTTTCTTCTTCTTCTTCATATAGTTCATTACCAGACTTAGGAAATTTAACAATCTCTTTAAAATGGTCTATATCTTCTTGAGTTGGTTTAAATGTTCTAGACTTAACAGCATCAAGCCACAGTTTAACTAATTCTGTTTGATCATCTTCATTTATAGGATTAAGTACGAATCTAGGGTAGTCATCCATCATGCCATAGTTGTAAGTGGCAATAGGTCTAATTATATGATCATTAACAACTGCTTCTATAGTCTGTCTTCTTCTCATTAAATGTTTATGAAGAACTGTAAACTGCTCGACCCCTAAAGTATAAGAGCCACCGCTTGTTTCACTTCCTTGATAACCTAATAGGTCAGGAACCATTAGTGATCTACCAATGAACATATTAAAGATATTTAAAGCTTTCTGGTAAACATCGCCATTATTTTTTGATTCTAAGAAA